>Ga0126377_10003045_pt1 | contig 11745 bp, 8 predicted proteins | sample PanSoiMetPlot_22_FD_92647 | JGI IMG/M metagenome (GOLD analysis project Ga0126377, IMG submission 92647) | Tropical forest soil microbial communities from Panama - MetaG Plot_22 | ecosystem: Environmental > Terrestrial > Soil > Tropical forest > Bulk soil | place: Panama | collected 2016-02-17
CACGCGATGAAAGTGATGGATACGGCAAAGGCGCAGGGCGCAATTATCGGCAAGGCGATGACTACCCTAAAGTCGGGCAAAGGACTGGTCCTCGTTCTCGTCAACCTGCAATAACTCAGCCGTATTGCTGGCGCGGCCCTTTAGCGGCGCCAAAGGGCCGCGCCAGCAAAGCTCCGAAATGCGAGTTAAGGAGAACACCTTGAAATTCCAATCAATAAAACTGACAAGACTCAATCGAATCCATATGTCGCTGATTTGCGCGGCGTTTTTACTTGTGGCCCCGGCGGGAGCGCTTGCGACCAAAGACGGATTGACCGGATTGCGGTCGAAGGCCGCTTATTTATTCAAAACCCCGGCGGTGGTAACGGCGCAACCCGCGCCCGTCAACGCCATCTTTACTGTGCGCAGTTATGGCGGCAAATGTATGGAGTACGGCATGGCGCTGACGCCTGATGATGCGACGCTGAAAGGCAGTCCGGTCTTTATCAATCAATGCAACGGAACAGTGGCGCAACAACTCCGCGTCGAAGAACTGACCGACCGGCCGGGACATCTGGTCGTCCTGCGCGCCGGCGCCAGGGTAATCGGCGCAAAAACATCGCCGGTCGCTACCCAGGCGGGTTCGCCCGCCGCGCCGGGCGACATCGGCATAGCGGATCAGACTCCGCTTGAAACGCAGGTTTTCACCAATTCGCCGGGACAGATTTTTGCGCTGGACGGGGACAGCGTCATTCTGGCCGCGGATCGAAACCTGGTCGTTGAAGTGGAGAACAATCGCGGGAGAAACCTCACGCCTCTCGTCCTAGGACGGCGCGATCTTGCTGACTCGGAATTCTGGGACTTCATCGCCAAAGGTTCATCTCTGCGACCAACGAGCGGTTTCAGGCCGGTGTCGACGGCGCGGGAGTTGGTATCGCTTCTACCGGAATTTGAGCCTGAGCCGGGTACGCCTGGAGCTGTGGCTCAGGCCAGGCCGGGGACCGTCATCGAAGTTGACCCCGGCGCAAAAATTGAATTGACGGGAATCGTTCTGGGTATTCCGGCGGGAGTTACGCTTCGAGGAGGCCGGCGCGGCTTATCGCATGGGGCGGAATTGTGGACAGGCTATCCGGCCAGGGGTTTCCTGCTGGAAATAGAAGGCGACGACGTTCGTGTCACGGGGCTGCTCTTGACCGGCGTGAGTGATAGCTCGGATAGCAACGCCCCCTCTTCCAGAGGCATTCACGCTCGATCCGATTTACATAAGCGCGTGATCATCGATCACAACGAAATGTGGAAATGGACTGATCAGGCTATCGACGTCTGGGGAAACGAGGAGTTGCCAGCGGAGTGCAGTGATCACCAAAACCCCAAAAATTCCGGGATCCTTCCGAACGTCCGCATCGCGCGCAATTATATCCACCACAATAGACAATATGAGGCCGGGTACGGGGTAGAGGCGCATTATGGCGGATTTCCGCTGATCGAGGGCAACACGTTCAACGAAAACCGTCACGCCATCATGGCTGACGGAAAGGCCTGCTCGAAATACTACGCCTGGTACAACCTTGTGCTCCCGGACGCGCCATGCCAGCACTGGTTCCTGGGATGCGTTCATTACACACAGGACTTCGATGTGCACGGAACAGGTGATGACGGATTCGGCGGCCGGGCGGGACAGTATTTCGATATTGGCTGGAACACCTTCCTGGGCATTAACCGGCAGAATTTCGACCTGCGCGGCGAACCTTCAGGTATGGTCGAATATCATCACAACATATCGCTGAGGAGTCTTGAAGACGCGGTCGGTTGCACCGATTGTGGAAGTGGGATTGATAAACTCTTCGTTTACGATAACAACCAGTTCAACGCCTTAAATAATTTCTCCCCTCCCGGCGTGGGCGACTTCGACGGTGACGGGTTAGACGACCTCCTCATTACCACCGGCGCGGCCTGGTACTACTCCCTGGGGCGCAAGACCGAATGGCGGTTCATCAACGCGCAGCCCGATAAGGCCGGCGACCTGTTGTTTGGAGATATCGACGCTGACGGGCGCGCCGATGTCTTCACGCTGCGCGAGTCCGCCTGGTTTGTTTCCTGGGGCGGCGCGTCGAAATGGGAAAAGATCACCGACGCCACGGAGCCGGTTTCCAGCCGGCGATTCCTCGACACATCGTACAACGGAGGGAAGGGGCCATCAGACGGCTCTTTTTACAGACCCTACAACAGCTTTGCCGAGGCTGTTTCCAAAACTCCGGCGGGCGGAACGCTCTGGCTCCTGCGAACGCAGACCATTCCAGCGGTAGGGACCTACAACAAGCGCATCACCATCAAGGCCGCCCCCTGTGTGAACGCGACGCTCGGAGGTTGAATGCAGATCAGACAAAACCATCAGAAAGAGGAAACGCATATGAAGAAGGCCATTTTTTTCACAGCGGCAGTTGGATTTCTAGTAGGAGTTGCATTGGTCGGATTTCCTATAACCGGTAGCGTTATGGAGTCGAATGGGAGCGGATCTGGAAGCAGCGCCAGGACGATCTATGTCAAGAACGTCAGTGGTCATTGGCCCGAAAATCCTTACGATTTAATTTACGTTCCCGGCCCTTTTGGTGGTAGTTTTGTACCCAGGCAAACACCCAAGGATGGTTCACTGGCCCATCCCTATACTACAGTGTCAGAAGGATACTCAGTCGCCAGGCCTGGCGATACTCTCGTTATTGCCGCAGGCCATTATCCTGAGAGCATTACATTCGATAAGCCGATTAACATAAGAAGCGAATGTGGACCTGTTACGATTGGCGCTCTCAACGATTCCGGACCGCCCGACTTCGTGTTGACTGAAGACGCCGTTCCTCTTGTGAATACTGGCGCCATGTTTGATGAATGGAATGACGCGACTACCAACTCTTTCGGAGTTACTGGGGAAGACCCGCTCGGTAATGCGATTTACAATTATCCGGCTAGAAACCCGCAAACGCTTCAGGGCGCTCCATTCAATTGGTACCCGTTGCAAGGGGATAAACGTACCCTCTGTGGCGCGCTCGACCATTTCGGTTTTCATGACGGCTGGGATAGCATTGATGAGGCTGATTGGAACTTGGATATCATTCCTTTCGCAAGATATCGCCATATCTTCGAATACGCCATAGGCCGGCCTGAGGCAGATCTAACGGAGTGGGGAAAATGCGGAGGTACTAACGTTCCTAATTGCGTAGAAGCGGAGATTACGCCGGATGAAAGTTTGTACAGCTTCGAATGGTTTAACGCAAACACTGAACAATCCCCACTCGTAGGTAAATGCTTATGCGTATACGGCCCGTGGGTAACGGATAATCACCACGGCGCCAAACCCGAAATTCATCCTTCGGAGCTTTTGTGGTGGAAAGACCCTGCCAAGTCAACCTGTGGGGCGCCGAGTTCTACACTGGCTGGGACCTTCTTAATGCTGATGCAAGACGACTCCAACCGATTCGATCATTATTACAGCTACAATACGGGGGGGACGCCCAATTTCTGCTGGCGCCCATGGTCGGCGTATCCCCGGACAGGTAAATTCAAGCTCGCATTCAAGGTGAATACTCTCGCCGCGAATCCCCAGAACCTTAGCGTCTCCATCGACAAAAATCGTAATGTCAATGTCAATCCTCACGACGCGACTGACGGCGGCGAACACACTATTGTCTACAAGGGGCGCCCCCTTCTTACAGTTCGCGAGACGGGAAACGATGGATATGTGCAAGTGGGATTTGAAAATCTCTTCCGCAGAACGGAGGCGGAAGGCGAGGTGTTATACGGGTTCGTTACGCTTACCAGCAGCGTGGGCATAAATGATCGTGGAGGCGAGGGATACATATTGATCTCCCTGTCGCAATAGGCGGCGCGCCATGCGCCGCAGGTCGCCCAATATGTCGGAGGGACTGCAGTGGGTTTCATAAACGACAAGAATTATCGCGGCGTCAGTTGGGGCATGGACGCCCCGGGACACGGCTTCGGCTTCAGATACAATTATCGGTTCTAAAGAGAAAGGAAGAATATTGCCATGAAAAGAATTGTTATCGACAAGTTAGAGATGCTAAGGCGAATGCGCGGAGTCAGGACAATGCTGATTATCGGCGCGCTGGCGGCGGGGCAAGCCCTTCTGCTGCTGGCGCCTTACCCGATCAGCGGGCGCCGGGCTTATGAGGCTTACTACAACTACATAGGTAATTATCCCAGTAACGCTAACACCGGATGGAACGGAGATCCTCAAGGGCTTACTCATGACCAGGACGACTGGTTCATCATAGAACGCAAACGGATCTGGAGAATACCTGTCACTCAGGATCTCAAAAATGTAAGCTGCGGCGGCAGAGTCGTGTGCCGGTCATTCGGCGATTGGCCGGCGCTGTCATCCGAAGGGTATGACCACCTGGGCGACCCTGAGTACTATAACTTCGGCGGTAAAGGTTACGTCCTTGTCCCGATGGAAAGAACAGGGGACGACGGACCCGTGGCGCGGGCCGTTGCGGCCTTCGACGCCGCCACGCTCGAATACATAGCTCATGCCCCACTCCAAGGGCAAATACACGGTTCGTGGCTCGCCGTTGACCTTCAAGGAAACGTGTATAGCTCGGAATACGACGACGTAACCGCAATCAACAAATTCGGCCTTGATTGGAAGGCGTTATCAAATACTGAAAACCCGAGGCTTGATCACGCTTCAGTTCGTCCCAATTGACAGGCGCCGTGTAGCTGCGGATCTCCATCCCTGACCTGGCGTCCGACTTCGTTATAACGAAGAGGTAAATTTTGTCTTCCCCCACGACATATTCGATGAGCGCGCTTGCGGAGTCATGAAGCAGCAAGGAGATTTGATCAAGCCGAAGCGGCTCAGCTTCGCCGCGCTGCGCCCGTAATTCCGGATGGGCCGCGTAAAGATTTATCCGAAACTCCTCGAGGTCGAGCCACTCCGGCATTAACGCGAGCGCCCCAGAGAATCTCTGTGGCCCCGGTCTGTCGGGCGAGCGATTCTGCGCGTTCAGCGAAATCGAGCGCCTCCGCATACCGTCCCTGTTTTTTTGAAATTGCTCCGAGATTGATCAACGTTCTGGCCATCCCGTCTTTGTTGCCGATGGCCTCACTTATCGCCAGGCTATTCTGGTAATATTCCGACGCCTGCGTGTAGTCCCCTTGCGAGCTATGGACATATCCTATAGCGGACAAATCATTGGCGATTCCCCCTCTAAGACTCAGACGCTCGCTCAAAGCTAAACTCCGCTGATAGTTCTCCAGGGCTTGCGCAAAATTGCCTTGAGATCGGTAAACAGCCCCTATATTGTTCAGCATTTGAGCAATGCCAATTTTGTTTCCCGAATAGCCAGGCCCTTCTGATAAAGCTCCAACGCCTGCGCGTAATTCCCCTTTAACCAGTGGGCATATCCAGCGCCATTCAGCGCATCGCTAACGCCGTTCTGATCCCCAATCTGTTCTCCCAGGGCTAGCGCCAGCTTAAAGCTCTCCAGCGCCTTCGAGTGGTTCCCTTGATTGGTAAGGCGGCTGCTATGAGCGTTCAGGGCCCCCACCAACTCGGCCGTAACCAGATCTTTCTCCTCGACCAGTAATTGGTCCCGCTCCGTATCTGTCTTTGCGTCCGCCAGCGCCTCTGCCAGGTCATTCTCAGCAGGAGCATAGCGCCATACCTTCCATTTACCATCCTCCCTGACAAAGCCGAAGTTGCGCGCAATCCGCTGTTCTCGCTTCTGATCGCTCTTCAGATCGATGGTGGTTCGGTTCACAGTCGCCCGCAGACTGACTTTCTCCCCTTCCACTTTGACCTGCGAGATCGCAGGAGGGTTAAAGCTGGTGTTCTCAGTCGCAAACTCTCGCTGCAAATTTTGTTTGAGCGAAGCATAGTCAGGCGACTTCTCGCTCCACATGCTCATCAGCCCGCCAAGGTCTTTCGCCGCATAAAGCGCGAAATACTGTTCCACTCCTGCGCGCGCGGCTGACTCGGCTGACGATCGAGATGGATTCGGATCTGAAGACGAAGACTGAGACTGCGCCAAAGATGGGCTGATAAGGATAAGTCCCAAAGTCAGTAAATACAGTGAAGTTCGGGACGCGAACGACATAGAAGATCCTCCCATTAAATTGTCGAGAACAGCGTATTGATCGCCAAAAAAATATTTATGGCGCGCGGCTACATGCAAGGGGGTTTGGCAACTTCCCTTGATGAGTTCGATGAGTGAATTCGACCAGCGGAGTAAATTCCTGTCTGCGGGCTGCTACCCGCGCCGGAGTTTACTCCGCGATATGGAAAAAGCAAGGAGTAGCAGTATGCGTCGCGTGTTAACCAGGCCAGTGTTTCTCATCGTCGTCGTTCTCTCGGCCGCTTTCTATCTTCAATGGACGAAATTTTCGGCAGGCGCATCGTCCGCCCCGTTCCCACTCAAAGGCGAATCCGCGGCGGCCCAACTCGTCGATCCGCAGCCGGCGCAGCTTGCCAGGCTAGCTGCAGGGGACGGCGCGGCCGAGGACAGTTTAGGCGCCTCGGTCGCCGTCGACGGCGACACGCTTGTCGTCGGCGCTGCGTGGGATGACATCGGGGGCAATGGCGATCAAGGCTCGGCCTATGTGTTTGTCAGGTCGGGCGGCGTCTGGTCCTTGCAGCAGAGGCTCATTGCCGATGATGGCGCGGCGAGAGACGAGTTCGGCAGTTCCGTTTCGATCAGCCGCGACACAGTCGTCATCGGCGCGCCTAACAGCGGTACGGCGACAAACCCCGATCAAGGCGCGGTCTACGTCTTCGTGCGGTCGGGCGCCGCCTGGACAATCCGACAGAAACTTACGGCCAATGACGGCGCGGCTGATGATAGTTTCGGCGCCGCCGTCGCAATCAGCGGGGACACGGTCATCGTCGGCGCTGTCGCGGACGACATCGAGGCGAATGAGAATCAAGGTTCGGCCTACGCGTTTGCGCGGTCAGGCGGCGTCTGGTCCTTCCGGCAGAAACTAACCGCCCCGGACGGCGCGAGGCTCGACAACTTCGGCAATGCCATTGCCATCAGCGGGGACACGGTGGTCGTCGGCGCTTACCAGGACAACATCGGCGCTACCATTTCTCAGGGCTCAGCCGTTGTGTTCGTGCGGTCGGGAGCGTCATGGTCATTCCAACAAAAGCTCGCGGCCCAGGACGGAGCTGAAGACGATCAGTTCGGCTGCTCCGTCGCCATCAGCGGCGACTACATCGTCGTCGGTTCGTGTCGTAGCGACATCAATGGCGGTTTAAATCAAGGCGCGGCCTACGTCTTCGCGCGGTCGGGAGCGGTATGGTCATTCCAACAAAAGCTCATAGCCCAGGACGGAGCGGACATCGACCTTTTTGGCATATCGGTTGCGCTTCGTGGCGATACGGTTCTGGTCGGCGCGCACGTTGATGACATCGGCGCTGCGGAGAATCAAGGCTCGGCTTATCTGTTTTCGCGCTCGGGCGCGACCTGGACACAGCGACAGAAGCTCACGGCGCAGGAGGGCGCGGCAGACGAATTCTTCGGCCAAGCAGTCGCTCTGGGCGACGATGCGATTGTTGTCGGCGCTCCGGGCGCCGATGTTGGCGCGAATGAGAATCAAGGCGCGCTCTACCTCTTCGGCTGCGGTTACGTCGAGCGACAGAGGCTTACCGGCATTGGAGTCCCTGACCGCGATTTTTTCGGTCAAGCGGTGGCGATTGACGGCGACACCGCGGTGGTTGGGTCTCCGGGTTATAAAGTGGGGACGGCGGACGGTCAGGGTTCCGCCTTCGTCTTTGCGCGTAACGGCGCGGCTTGGACTCAAACGGCGCAACTCATCGCCAACGACGGCGAGGCGGGCGACACGTTCGGCTCCTCCGTCTCCATCAACGGCGACTACATCGTCATCGGCGCGCCCCGGAAGACCATTAATGGCAATACCATTCAAGGCGCGGCCTACGTCTTCGTCCGCAGCGGCGGTACGTGGACACAGCAGGCGCGTCTACTGGCCGGGGACGGCGTGGCTGTCGACCAGTTCGGCCAATCAGTCGCCATCAGCGGCGGCCGGGTGGCTGCGGGCGCGCCCGGGGACGCTATCGGCGGGAAGCAGAACCAGGGGTCAGTCTATCTATTCACTCGCTCCGGCTCGACCTGGGCGCAGGAGGTTAAGCTGACGGCGAATGACGGCGCGGTTGATGACGGTTTCGGCGTCTCGGTGGCGCTCGCCGGCGACACGCTCATCAGCAGCGCTCCGAACGCCGACATCGGTATGAACCCCAATCAGGGCGCGGCCTACGTCTTCGAGAGTGCCGGTACGACCTGGAGGCAACGCGCGAAGTTGACTGCCGGCGACGGAGCGACCACCGATCGGTTCGGCCGCTCCGTCGCCCTTTTCGGGCAGACGGCGCTGGTCGGCGCGCTGCTTGAACATTTCGGGACGCCCTCTGCTCCAGGCGCGGCCTACGTCTTTGTCGGCCCCGGCGCCTCATCCGGTAACTGGTCACAGCAGGCGAAGCTGAAAGTCGGCGATGCGTCCGCCTCTGACCGATTGGGTTTCTCGGTCGCGCTCAGCGGCGATACCGCCGTGCTAGGAGCGGTGGGGACGCCGATCTCCGGCCGTACTGGTCAAGGCTCGGCCTTTGTTTTCACGCGCACCGGGTCAAGCTGGTCGCAGCGGCAATCAATCGTCGCCAGTGACGGATCCGCCGGCGCGCAGTTCGGTTACTCGGCGGCCATCAGCGGCGATACCATCATAGTCGGCGCGCGCTTAGCCGGGAGCGGTCAGCAAGGCGAGGCTTACGTCTTGAAGAACAATTGCGGGGCGCAGCTCGCGGCATTCGTCAGCGTCTCGGCCGCCAGCTTTGACGCCGCCTCCGGGGTTTCGCCCGAATCCATTGCCGCAGGCTTCGGGTCGAGTTTGGGCGCCGAGACTGTGGGAGCTCCATCGACTCCTCTGCCGACGACATTGGGCGGGTTAAGCGTAAAGATCACTGACACTGCCGGCGTCGAGCGTCTGGCCCCTCTCTTCTACGTCTCACCGGGGCAGATCAACTACCTGATACCGCCAGGCGCGGCCAACGGCCCGGCCACTGTGACCGTCACCAACGGCGCAGTCCCCGTCGCATCGGGCGCCGCGCAGATCTCCAGCGTCGCTCCGGGGTTGTTCTCGGTCGGTCAGGGCGTCGCCGCCGGCTTCGCGCTTCGTGTCAAGGCCGGCGGGGCGCAGAGCTACGAACCCATCGTGCAATTCGATTCGACGCAGAACCGCTTCGTCCCCTTGCCGATTGACCTCGGCCCCGCTACCGATCAGGTCTTCCTGGCGCTCTACGGAACGGGGCTGAGATTTCGCAGTTCGCTCTCAGCCGCGAGCTGCGCTATCGGCGGCGTAAGTAATGAAGTGGTCTTCATCGGAGCCCAGCCGGAGTACGTCGGGCTTGACCAGGTCAACGTGCGGCTGTCGCGCGCGCTGATCGGGCGCGGCGACGTTGATGTCGCGCTCACTGTCGACGGCAAGGCCGCCAATACGGCGCGCGTCAGCATTCGCTAGACCCGCTCGCGAAGATCGAAACAGCAAGAATGTTAAACTACATATGAGGAGGTAGAGTTATGTGGACTATTGAGTATCAAGAGGACAACTTGGTCAGCCGCCACCCAGGCGCATTTCCGGTGATCCTTTGTTGCCCGCATGGAGGCTCCGAGCAGCCGGAAGGAGTACCCGAACGCAGCGGATCCAATCCTGACTGCCGGCCAATCTCGAAAAGACGCGACAATCACACCCTCGAGATCACGACGCGTGTCGCCCAGCGGATACTGGATGTCTTTGGCGAGGCGCCCTACGTCGTGATCGCCGAGTTTCACCGCAAGTACATAGACGCAAACCGGGAGAGGAAATGCGCCTTTGAGGTTCCCGCCGCGCAGAAATACTACGACGAGTACCACAACACGATTCGCAGCTTCGTGGACGATGTCCGCGTCGAAACCGGTGGGGTGGGTCTGCTCTTTGACATTCACGGGACTCTCGTGATCCCCGAGGACGAGGCGGATTTGTATTTGGGCACTGACAATAAGAAAACCGTCGCGCGCCTATTGCAGTTTGACCCACAGGCTCTGTGGCGCCGCCGCGGTCTGCGGGGATTCTTAGGGCCGGAGGCCGCCGGCTACATCATATCGCCCAAGCGACCCGATATACCCGAGAACAAGGAGGTTGACGGTGGTCACACGGTGAAGACCTATGGCAGTTCGACGCCGGACGGCGTGGACGCAATCCAATTCGAGATTGCCTCTACCCTGCGCGATGACAGAGACAAGCGAACTGCGCTCATTGAAAACCTGGCCTACGCCATCGGTAACTTCGCCGCCCGATATATCAATGCCCAATCGATACCCAGAGGCGGCCGCCCTTCCGTCCCGCGTAGAAGTTAGCTACCTGTCGTCTCCCACTAAGACAAATCTTCGTTTTAAGTTGTCGAGAGTGGCGTATTAATGGCCAAAAAAAATATTTATAGCTGACGGCTACATGCAAGGGGGTTCGCCAACATCCATTGTTGAGTTCGATACGTGAATTCGACCTGCGGAGTAAATTCATGACTGCGGGCTGCTACCCGGGCCAGAGTTTACTCCGCGCTAGAGAAAAAGCAAGGAGTAGCCTTATGCGTCGCGTGTTAACAAGGGTGGGGCTGCCCAAGCGACGAGGTCGAGTTGGACGCCGAGGAGTTGGAAGAGACCCTTACGCCATCTGAGGCCAACACAAACTCACTCGATTCCCAATCCGCCCCCACTTTGATACTGACTCCGCCTCAGTCGGAGGACTAACCATAATGCAGGAGAAACATAGGAGTGTTTTATGTCAATGACAGTTTATTTCGATAACAGAGCAACGGCGCTGAGTGAGATCGAACTCGACGCCGAAGTAGTAGAGGTTGTTATCGCCTCGGGAGTCGAAGCGGACCATAACGAGACGCTCGTCAGAAACGAGGTCAAAAAGAATTCCATTCGCTTCACTCTGGCGGTTCTCGGCGTTTTGCTGGCCCTACCATTTCTCAGCCTGGCCGCGCGGGCGCAGGCTTTCGTTTCAGTAAAATCCGGTGTTGATGTGGGCGCATGCGCCATCACCGCGCCCTGTCGCACCATCGTTTATTCACTATCCCAGGCCGTTGATGGCGGCACAGTGAATATTGTTGACTCCGGCCATTATGAGCCGTTCCTTGTGGATAAATCCGTGACGGTTCAGGCTGCGCCGGGGGTTGTTGCGGTGGTCACGAGGAAAACCGGAGGCCCTGGAATCACCATTGAGTTGGAAGACGATGAACATGTCACGATCCGGGGCCTGACGCTCATCCTCCCGGATAACCTTTTCAACCATCGCCCGCCGCCAGTGTCGCAGGGTTTTATACTGAGAGGAAGCGGAACGGCGCACATCGAGCGTTGTATCGTCAGGGGATTTGACATCGGGATAGATGCGAATATGGTCGGGCATCTGTTCATCCGGGAAACGAGCCTCAGCGGTGGAACAACCGGGATCAATTTGAGCGCCAATAATTCATTGCTAAGAGTATCTATCGAGCGATGCCAGGCGTTAAAAAACGAATCAATCGGTCTGAACGTCACCACAAGTCCGGGGGGGATTATTCGTTTGATTGTCCTTGAATCTCAGTTTTCGGGGAATGATATGGGCGTCAACATGGCTCCGGACGCCAGCGGCGTAGCCGCCGTAAACTTCCAGAACTGCGCGATAGTGAATAACAAATTCGGGCTTCATGCCGAAGGCTCCGGCGCGACG
>Ga0126377_10003046_pt1 | contig 11744 bp, 6 predicted proteins | sample PanSoiMetPlot_22_FD_92647 | JGI IMG/M metagenome (GOLD analysis project Ga0126377, IMG submission 92647) | Tropical forest soil microbial communities from Panama - MetaG Plot_22 | ecosystem: Environmental > Terrestrial > Soil > Tropical forest > Bulk soil | place: Panama | collected 2016-02-17
AGCCCGCGAAGACCCATCTGGACAAACTCCACTTCCGGCGCCGGCGAGCGCAACACACGTTCGTGCCCCGCAGCGGCGGCCAGCAGTGTGCGGCGCACAAGATCGAGGTCTGCGTCAGGGGGGATGTGAAACGTCAGCACATACGCCGTCAGAACGTTGGGTCGGCTCCAGTTGATCACGCGCTCGGAGATGAACTGCGAATTTGGAACGATCACCGCGACGTTCTCGTCGGTGACCAGTGTCGTCGCACGCGCGGCGATCTCGCGCACCTCGCCGACCGTGCCACCGATTTCGACGCGGTCGCCGATCCGGATTGGTCGCTCGAGCAGCAGAATCAATCCACTGAAGAAATTGCTGGTGATGTTTTGCAGCCCGAAGCCAAGGCCGACGCCAATGGCACCGACAAGTACGTTCAATGAGGTGAGATTGATCCCCGCTGCCTGCAAAATCACCAGCGTACCGACGCCGATCACCGCGTATCGCGTGATCGCGCCGAGCGCTTCGCGCAGTCCGACGTCTACACCTCGCCGCGCCAGTACGTGATTGACGAACCAATGTGTCGTCCGACGCGTCGCCCAGACCAAAACGGCCAGCAGCGTCACGACAATCAGCAGTTTCAGCGGTGTGAACTGGCTTCCCGCAATCCCGGTATTGAGGAACGCTCCTACTCGATCCAGAACATCCATTCGCGATCACGGTTGCGTTGCAGCCGCCATGCCTCTGTCGGCTGAACCGCCGAGCTCTTCGAAGAGGCCGCACGCACGAGTTGTGGCTACCTCGTCGTTCGCTCGGTAGAACAGCCAGTCAATATCCGTGTGCCGGGCATGTGTGTTGCTCGAAACTGCCGTCAAGAATTGTGCGATGAGTGACCAGTCATCATGCCGCCGTGATGGCCACCAGCGAGCAGAGGTGGTGAAGCACATTGTGAATCGATTGCGCCACACCACGTCATGCAGTATCCAGGCTCTGGCTTATGCCGCAGGTGATGTACCGGAGCGCATCGTTCGTCGAGTCATCACACGTTTCGCCGTACGTGGTCTCGTTCGAAACGACGCGAACGGGTGCTGGACAGCGACCGGCGCACTGAGAACTGATGCCGAGGTCGCCATCTGCAGTGCGGATTAGTCTGGGCTGCGAGAGCGCTGTGTAGGCAGACTGCCGGGATCGCCGAGCTCATGGGTTCGGTGACGGCACCGCGTGCTGCCCGCGGCGGCGTTCCCGCGCCAGCCGCGGAGGACGCGCCAGCCAGCGGTCCACCGCGCGAATGACGTCCGCCGGCATCGCTGGCTTGGCGAGAAAATCGTCGTAGCCCGCGGCGAGCGCAGCCTGACGATCTTCCGGTCGTGCGTACGCGGAAATGGCGACGGCTCGCACGAGCCCTCCGCGCGCGGGAGGCCGCCGCCGGATCCGCTTGATCATCGACAACCCATCCTCTCCCGGCATGCCGATATCGGCGAGCACGAGACCGGGTGTGTCCACGTCGAACGCCTGCAGCGCCTCGGGAGCATTCCCCACGGCTCGAACCGTTGCGCCGTACTGCGCCAGCAGCGTCACCATCAAGTCGCGGGTCGTCTCGTCGTCATCGACGACGAGGATTGAGTGATCGGAGAGATCCACCTTCGGCAGCTCGGGCGATGGCATTTCCTCCCGAGCCCGACGATCGCACGTGATCGTCCGCGCCAATGGGAGGCGCACCTCGAAGGCCGCCCCCTTGCCGGGTCCGTCGCTACGCGCCGTCGCTTCCCCGCCATGCATCTCGACGAGCTGTTTGACAATGGCCAGGCCAAGACCAAGTCCGCCATGGGAGCGGGTGAAACCCTGTTCGGCCTGACGGAACCGATCGAACACGTGCGGTAAAAAATCGGACGAAATCCCAATGCCTGAATCGGCCACGGTGATCGTGGCATGCGTATGGTTGGCGCGCAGTGTCACTTGGATGCGGCCCCCCTCGGGCGTGAACTTGCAGGCATTCGACAGCAGGTTCCATACGACCTGCTGCAGGCGATCCGGATCGGCGTTGGCAACCGGACCTTCGTCGACATCGAGATGCACCTCGAGGCCGCGTGCGGCAGCGCCCGGCCGAATGGAATCGACTGCGTCCCAGATGGCATCCGCGAGCGACACTGGTGTGACCTCGAGCTTCACCCGTCCGCTGATCATGCGCGAGATATCGAGCACGTCGGCAATCAGCTGCGCCTGGGCCTTCGCGTTGCGCTCGACGATCTCCAGGATGCTGGCCACGCGGGTCGGCTCGAACCGCGCCTGCCGCAGCATCACCACCCATCCGAGAATCGCGTTGAGCGGCGTCCGCAGTTCGTGCGAAACCGTGGCGAGGAATTCGTCCTTCAGGCGATTGGCGTGCTCTGCCTCGAGACGCGCCCGCTGCAGTGCGACGAGCGTGTCGCGCAGCTCGTACTGACGCTGCCGTCCGCGCAGCGCGGCACGTACCGTGCTGATGACGGCGGCCGTGCGGACCGGTCGATCGAGGAGCGTGACGTTGCGCAGCACCTCGAGTTTGTGGAGCGTTCGGAGCGACGCCTGACTGCGATCGCTGCCGGCAAACAGAAGGATCGAGATGTCCGACCATGGCGGCTGCGACGCCAGCGCTTCGGCCAGATCGTCGAGCCGCGGATCCGCGAGCGCCTCCTCGGTCAGCAGAATGGCGCCTGCTCCGCGCGCCAGCTCGAGACAAACGTCGTCGACCGCGTGGCAGACTTGACAGGCAACGCCTGCGCGCGTCAGCAGGTCCGCCGTCAAACTGGCGTCGCGGCCAATCGGCGCAAAAATCAACACTCTGGTTGTGTCGGGGGATTTGTCTGTCATTTGAACAGCGGGCCGGACGCGCCGATGTAATGAGGTACGCCGGTCAGAACACCCTGGAATTCGGAAAGCGCCGCCCCGACGCGGAGTCTATCCGGACCGAGCTGGAACTCACGAATGGTCGACTCGTGCGGCCCGCTCCGTTTTTTCATCACCGATACAGCGCGACGCACGACGCCGGCCGACTCGAAAAACCGTAGCAGGACGACGGTATCAGCCAGATAGCTGACGTCAATCGGCGTCGTCATGTTCGACCCGACGATGCCGTGCTGCGCGACGACCATCAGCGTCACGACCCCGCGTTCGTTCAGGTACGACAACAGCTCGTGCATCCGCACGAGCGGCGCCTCCACCTGCGGAATCGCATTTAAATACCCGTTCAGGCTGTCGATCAGGATGACTCGCGCGCCCTCGCGCTCCACCGCCAGTCGCACACGATGGCTGAACTCCCCTGGCGACATGTCGCCCGGATCAATCTGCTTCAGGCTGACGTGACCCGACTTGACCCGTTCACCCAGCTTCATCCCGAGCGCATCAGTACGGCTGATGAACGTGCTGGCCCGTTCGTCGAACAGAAAGATTGCGCCGTTGGTTCCGGTGACACCGGTCGCCGCGTACTGCGCCGCCATCGTGGACTTCCCGGTTCCGGCAGGACCGATGAACAGCGTGGTCGTCCCCCAGGTCAACCCACCGCCGAGCAGTTGATCCAGCTCCGGTACCCCGCTCTGCACCACTCCAGCTCGAGGTGCGGACTGTTGCGGCGAGGTCAGCTGCGGGAACACATTGAGTCCACCGCGCCGAATCACGAAGTCGTGAAAACCTTCGATAGCCGCGACACCGCGGAACTTGACAATGCGGAGACGCCGCCGCGCCCGGCCGTACTCAAATGGGAGCATTTCCAGCAGGATGACACCATGTGACAGGCTTTCGAGCTGCAGGTCTGGACCGCCGGTCGATAGATCGTCGAGCATCACGACGGTGCACTCGCGGCCGGAGAAGTACTCCTTCAGCGCGAGGATCTGCCGGCGATAGCGAAGCGGGTCGCGCGCGAGCAGCTTCAACTCCGACAGCGAGTCGAACACGATGCGTGTTGGCTGTACGCGTTCGATGACTTCGAGGACTGATTTGACAGTCTCGCCGAGCTCGACTTCCGCGGGGTGATAGAGGGTGTACTGGTCTTCGGGTTTCAGTCCTTCTGCCGGACTGAGCTGAAACAGCTCCACACCGTCCAACGACCAGCCATGAGATCGCGCGATGGCCTCCATCTCGCGGACTGTTTCCGAGAGCGTGACGTAAACGGTTTTCTCGCCCGCATCACGTCCGTTCAACAGGAACTGCAATGCGAGCGTCGTCTTCCCGGTGCCCGGGCTGCCTTCGACCATGTACATCCGGTCGGGTGTGAGACCGCCGATCAGAAGTTCGTCGAGACCCGGGACTCCGGTGGAGATCGGCGTCGCGATGACGTCTGCTGAAGCTGCGTTTGTCATTGACCAGGAACGCGCGTGAAATCGCACATTCAATGCGACTATAAACGTCGTTGTCGGAAGGATCAAAACTTCCATAACGAATCTCACGGCTGAGGTAAGGTATGCGGATGCCGACGGTTTCGATGGTGTTGCTGTGGTCTGCAGTTGCGGTCACCGCATTGAGTGCGCAAGACGTGTCACCAACCAACAACCCGCCGAATCCTTACCGCACGATCGCGAATTACTTTCAGCTGCCCCCGGGACGCGAATGGGGATCGACGAGCGCCGTTGAAATCGACAGAGACGGTCGCAGCATCTGGGTCGCCGAACGATGCGGCGCGAACTCATGCGCCGGCTCGAACCTGGCGTCGGTTCTGAAGTTCGATGCGTCAGGAAAGCTCGTGAAGAGCTTCGGTGCGGGACTGCTCATCTTCCCGCATGGCATCTTCGTCGATCGCGATGGCAACGTGTGGGTCACCGACGGCCAGGACGACGCCCCGCGTCCGCAGGGAACGGCAGCCAATACCCTGTCCGGCCCGCCGCCCGGTGCAACCCGGGGCAACCAGGTGTTCAAGTTCAGTCCGGACGGCAAGCTGCTGATGACGCTCGGCACGCGTGGCGGCGCCGCAGCACCCGGTTACTTCTATCAACCAAACGACGTGCTGGTCGCCCCGAACGGCACCATCTTCGTGTCCGAGGGACATGGAGGCGCCAATTCGCGGATTCTGAAATTCTCGAAGGACGGAAAGCTGCTGAAGACGTGGGGCACGAAGGGGTCCGGCGAAGGGCAACTCGACGGCCCACACGCGCTCGCGATGGACTCACGAGGGCGCCTGTTTGTCGGCGACCGCAGCAACAACCGGATCGTGATCTTCGATCAGGACGGACGACAGCTCGACGTGTGGCGGCAATTCAGCCGCCCGAGCGGGATTTACATCGACAAGCGTGACGTCATTTATGTGGCCGACTCTGAATCCGAATCGGTGTCGCGGAACCACGACGGATGGAAGCGCGGCATCCGCATCGGCACCGCGCGCGACGGCTCGGTGACGGCGTTCATTCCCGATCCGGTCGAGAAGACGACGGGAACAAGTGCCGCCGAAGGCGTCGCGGCGGACGTCGACGGAAACATTTATGGAGCGGAGGTCGGCCCGAAGGCCATCAAGAAGTACGTCCGTACCCAGACGACGACGGCGAGCCCTTCGACTCGCTCCACCGGAGTTTCGGCAATTCCGCGCACGGCTGACGGCAGGCCTGACATGCAGGGCATCTGGCAGACACGCAGCCGCGCCGCATACGGCCTTGAAGATCATCCGGCGCGCTTCGGCATGCCTGCCGGCCGCAGCGTCGTGGACACGACCACCATCCCATATCAGCCCTGGGCGGCCATGAAGCAGCGGGAGAATTTCGAACAACGTGCGAAAGCCGACCCGTTGGCAGAATGCTTCCTCCCCGGCGTGCCACGGATCATGTACATGGAGCACCCGTTTCAGATCTTCCAGCTGCGGGATGCTGTCGCGATGACATTCGAATGGCAGCAGGTGTTTCGTCTCATCTACACGAATGGAACCGGCCCATCAACCCCGCTGCCATTCTGGATGGGAGACTCGCGCGGCCGATGGGACGGCGATACGTTTGTCGTCGACGTGACCAATCACAACGATCGCACCTGGTTCGACATGGCGGGCAACTTTCACAGCGATGCCCTTCACGTAGTCGAGCGCTACACGATGCTCGATGCCGACACGATTCGCTATCAGGCGACGATCAACGATCCAAAGGTGTTCACGCGTCCCTGGACCATCAGCGTCCCGCTCGCACGTCAGAAGGAAATGGGGCGCGTGCTCGAGTATCAGTGCCGCGCAGAGATGGAGGAGGCGAAAGGCGAGTTCAAGCCCGAACCACGGACGTGGTACCAGAAGGGATCTGCGCCCGTTCCCCCGCTGCCATCGGAGCCGCGACAGGGCGCAGCTGCGGTCACACAGGGCGGGGTCCCGCGGACATCCGACGGTAAGCCCGACCTCTCGGGTTTCACCGAGGCTGACGCCGGCGGCGCGAACTGGGGATTCGAGCCGCACAACGAGCCGTTCACGCCCGGTGGCCGCGGCGTCCTCGTCGATCCGAAGACTGGAGGACTCCCGTATCAGCCGTGGGCGCGCACCGAGAAGCAGGACCGCACAACCCCCGGGCGCGGCTACGACGATCCGACCGCGCATTGCTTTGCAGGCGGTGTTCCCCGATCGCTGTATGTCCCGTCGCCGTTCTACATCATTCAAACGCCGACGTATGTCGTGATTCTGCTCGAACGGATGTCGTGGCGGATCATCCCGCTCGACGGACGCGCACACCTGCCGGATACAATCCGGCTTTGGCAGGGTGATTCGCTCGGCCGCTGGGACGGCGACACGCTCGTCGTCGAAACGACGAATCTGAACGGCAAGACGTGGCTCAATGAGGTGGGCGATGTCATCAGCCACGCGGCCACGGTGGTCGAACGGTTCACGCCGGTCAGCGCGAACGTGATTCAGTACGAGGCCACGGTCAACGATCCGGTCGTGTTCACCCGACCGTGGACGATTGCGATGCCGCTCAAGCGCAACCCGAAGGGCGAACTGCTCGAGGTCGCGTGCCTGGAGGACAACCAGGATCTGCTGCATCTGAAGGACGTGAAGGAGCGAAGCATCCAGTGACGAGAATCGTGGTGGCGATCGGCGTAATCTGCGCCTTGGCTTCGACCGCCTCGGCACATCATTCCTTTACCGCGGAGTTCGACATCAACAAACCAGTGAAGCTGACCGGCACCATCACGATGGTGCGGTGGTCGAATCCGCACGGCTGGATCTACATCGACGTCAAAGGCGACGACGGAAGGTTCACGAACTGGGCGTTCGAGACCGCCGCGGCAAATGCGTTGTACCGGCGCGGCACGCGACCGGAGGACTTTCCGGTCGGCACCCAGGTGACTATTGATGGATATGTCGCGCGCAACGGCACGCCGACAGCGACGAGCGGAAAACTGATGTTTGCCGACGGTCGTGCGATCACGATTGGCGCGGGCGCCGTCGCAGGCGAGCAGAAGTAGAGGCGGACCTTCAGCGGGCGGAAGTAGAACGGACCTTCAGGTCCGCCTATCGAGCGGCAACGTAAAGGTAATCGTCGTTCCCTTTCCTTCCACGCTCTCCGCGTGAATCTCGCCGCCGTGCGCGACAACGAGGTTGCGCGCAATTGTCAGACCCAGTCCCGAACCGCGCGAGCCATGGCCCTTGTAGAAGCGATCGAAGATCCGCGGCAGTTCGTCCGCGGGAATTCCATGGCCGGTGTCGCTCACGCCGATGACGATGCCGCTCGGCTGCGCTGACGCGGCCACCGACACGCGACCGTGCTCTGACGTATGGCGCAGCGCGTTCGAGATGAGATTGGTCAATACCTCTCTGACGCGCACAGGGTCGATGTCCACCAGCGGCAGGCTCGCTGCCGCCTCGACATCAAGTCGGATGTGGCGCTCGGCCGCCTCCGCGGCAAATGAAGCCGCGGTGTCGTTCAGCAGAATCGCGAGATCCGTCGATTCTTTCTGCAGGGTGAGCGTTCCGCTCTCGGTGTGTGCGAGCGTGCGCAGGTCTTCGACGAGCCGCGCCAGCATCCGGGTCTCCTGCAGGACCGCGGCAAGCTGCCCTTCGTCTCGTGGGTAGATGCCGTCGAGCATCCCCTCGAGCCGTCCCTGAAGGACGGCGAGCGGGGTGCGCAGCTCGTGCGCGATGTCCGCCATCAAGTCGCGCCGCTGTCGATCCTGCACTTCGAGCCTCGACGTCATGCTGTTGAACGCGCGCGCCAGTGTCCGCATCCAGTGGGGACCGCGCTCGGGTGTGCGCGTGCTGTAGTCGCCTGCCGCCACGCGATCGGCAGCTTCCACCATGTCTCCGAGAGGGAAACCGAACCGCCCCATCAACCGGCGGAACAACGCCAGGAGGATGAACAGCCACAGCAGCGCGAAGAAGATCCGCGGCGGGCGCACAAACCCGGGCGCGCCGCCGGACGCGAACAGCCAGGACAGCACGGTGGACAAACCCACCGCAATGAGCACGAGACAGACGGCAAAGAGGACGCCCATCCGCCTGGTAAAGCGCGCACGATGTCGTCGCCAGGCGTACGGTCCACCACGCGGCGGCCACGGCTCGTTATCGGGCCACCAGGGCGGACGCGATCGACGGTGCCACGGGGGGCCGGCACCGATGTCTCGCGATCCGGAAGCCGGAAGCCGGGAGCCCGGAGCCGTCACACGTTCCTCATTCGGCGAACTTGTAGCCCATGCCGTAGACGGTCAGGATGTAGCGCGGCCGGCGCGAATCGGGTTCAATCTTCCGCCTGATGTTCTTGATGTGGGTATCTATGGCGCGGTCGAACGCTTCGGCGTCGTCGCCGCGCACGGCATCGAGCAACTGTGTGCGCGTGAAGATCCGTCCGGGTTTTCGGGCGAGCGCGGCCACGACCTGAAACTCAGTCGGCGTGAGATCGATCGATGTGCCGTCGCGCGACACCTGCATACGCGTGTTGTCGATCACAAGATCCCCCCGGCGAAGCACGTCATCGCCGCCACCCCCTGCATCCACACGACGCAGCACCGAGCGAACGCGCGCCACCAGTTCCCGCGGACTGAACGGCTTGGTGACGTAATCGTCCGCACCAAGCTCCAGGCCCGCGAGGCGATCGGCCTCGTCTATCCGGGCGGTCAGCATGATGATAGGAACGTCACCCTCTTGCCGAAGGGTCCGAGCGACCTCGAGGCCATCGAGGCGCGGCAGGCCTAGGTCGAGCACAATGAGGTCCGGCCGTCGCGCGCGCGCCTGTGCCAGCGCGTCAACACCATTCGACGCGGTGATCACGCCAAAGCCGCCATGCCGCAGATAGTCCGCAGCGATCTGCGCGATCGACGGCTCGTCTTCGACGACGAGGATGGTCTTCATGGAGCCGGAGTCGTCAGTTGACTCTGACTCCCGATTATGAAGGGATTATGAGCCCCCTTGCGGAGGAGCGGGGCCGAGAGAAATCCACGTCGATCCGGTCCATCGGTACCAGTTCGAGTCTGTACCGAATACGTAGATTGTGCTGCCGTGCCAGAGAATCTGACTCCCGTACCCGCCTGCAGCCTGCGCGCCATTTCGAAGAATGACAGCGCTGGATCCGATCGTCCATACCGCGCCGGCGCCGTCGACGATCTGGGTCGCCGTCGTCGGGATTGTCGTGCCGTCAGGTGAAGGAGCACCTCCGGCGCTGCCGCCGCCGGGCGTCGTCGAGCCGACGTTGACCCACCCGTTTCCAACCCACTGCCACCAATTCGCGTCGGTACCCAACACGTACAGGGTGGCGTTCCTCCAGAGAATCTGACTCCCGCGCCCGCCCGCCGCCTGCACGCCATTTCGGAGAATGACCTGCCCGGCGCCGATCGTCCACACCGCGCCCTCGTCATCCACGATCTGGATCGCCGTTGTTGGGACTGTCGTGCCGTCGGGTGACGCGGCACCACCGGTGCTGCTGCCGCCAGGCATCGTCGGGCCGACATTGAGCCACCCGTTTCCAATCCACTGCCACCAATTGCCATCGGTACCCAACACGTACACGGTGGCGTTCTTCAAAAGAATCTGACTCCCGCGCCCGCCCGCCGCCTGCACGCCATTTCGGAGAATGCCCTGCCCGGCGCCGATCGTCCACACCGCGCCTTCGTTATCCACGACCTGCGATGCCGGAGGAACCGTTGTTCCGCCCAACGAACCGCGTCCCGCGGGAATCTTGACCAGGAACGCATCCAGACGATTCCCGCCCAGATTCGTCGTCCAGATGAAGTACCGGCCGGTGACATCGAGGTTCCCTTTCGGGCGCTTTGCATAGTCGTCGCTGCCGCCACCGCTCGCGTAGAGATCCGTCATCACCTGTCCTACGACCAGCACGTCGAGCGAGCCATCGGAGTTGCGGTTGGCGTCCAGCGAAAAGCAGACAATCTCGTCCGCCATGTCCGGGGTCGTACTGGCATTGCTGCCGCACGCGTACTGCGATTCGGGAGGCGCGTTGACTGCGTTTCCGTGCGCGATGTGATTGGCGGCAGCGATGTCCCAACGTTTGTTGTAGTGAACAACCGGTCCAATCGGTCGACTGGTGCTCTGCACGGGAAACTTCAGGAGAATTGTTGCGTTCGGCAGCGGATTGAAATTGTCGGCGCCCACCGCGTAGCCGTATCCCATGTCCAAGTGGCCGAGCGCGCCGTTGGTATTGTCGATGGTCGTCTGCTGCCCGGTCTGCGTATCGACGATGCGGTTGATGCGCATGCCATCGGCGCGATTCATCAACAGCATCAGCCAGCGTCCCGACTTATCGATATGGCATTCATCGAACACCATGTCGCTGCTCGCGATGTCGTAATAGAGAAATCCGGAAGGCTTCGAGACAACGCATCCGATACGTTGAAAGTCGCCGTTTTGGACGGTCGCCGAGTGGACGCTGTCGTCGTCGCTCGAATGCGGCTGCGTGATATACCGGCCTTCCGCCGAACAGACAGATCGCGGGCATGAATCCAGATCGATCGCCGGAACCGGATCGAACTGCCGCGTAAAGATGTCGAACCGCCGCAGCTGCGTGCCACCGACGAGGAACGCATACAGCTTGCTCGGCTGGCTGCCGCTGAAATACCACGCTTCGCCGGTTTGCCAGTGATACGGGCTGTTCTCATCGAACAGCGGCCCGAGATTCTGCACCGTGTCGGCGTTCTTGTCGTACCGCAGCAGGATAGGACCGACGCCGCCGCGATTGGTATCGGTACCCAGGAAGACATACATGTCGTTGCTGCCGACGTGGAAATTGATGTTGTGCCAGTACGAATACCCGACGTACCACAGGCAGTCGCTGCCGTTGGCGCAGGTAGCGGCATTCGTCAGGCGAACTGCCTCGGTGTTGTAGGGCGCAGGAAACGTGAACTTGCCTGTCGCGCCGCCGGCAGGGAGCAACGACTGAATCTGCGACGGCGTGAACCGGGCACGCAGCACTGGTGAGCCCGCCTTTTCCGTAAAGCCGCCACCGGGCGGAGGTGGTGGCGCAATGGCAATCACCGCATCGTGAATCGTGGCGCCTATGCTGAGGAGCGACGAGTCCAGCAGCAGCGGCAGCTGAGGAGCACGCGTGCTCTCCTTGAGATACTGACCGTTCTTGCTGTAATCGATGCGGCCGTTGGCGAGCGAGATCCGGAACACGTCGCCGGGCGCATAGGTCGTATCCCCGCCCGCGTACATCCCGCCTTCCAGCACGTCCGCGACGCCTCCGCCATTGAATCTGAACCCGAAGTCGATGTCAGCGTACGTGGTGTCGTCGTCTCCATGACTCAGCCCGGCCATCCACATCGTATTGAGCTCGCCGACTCTGAATTCGACGTAGCCGTCCGTGCTCAGCTGTTCCTGCGAGGACGCCCCGGCGTCC
>Ga0126377_10003047_pt1 | contig 11744 bp, 7 predicted proteins | sample PanSoiMetPlot_22_FD_92647 | JGI IMG/M metagenome (GOLD analysis project Ga0126377, IMG submission 92647) | Tropical forest soil microbial communities from Panama - MetaG Plot_22 | ecosystem: Environmental > Terrestrial > Soil > Tropical forest > Bulk soil | place: Panama | collected 2016-02-17
CGCGAGCGGCGGCGTGTTGGCCGCGACCACGGCTGAGATCGCCAGCAGGCAGAGAAAGACAAATGAAAGAGGCAAGCGGAAGTTTGGAACGTTGGAGGACATTTCATCTCCTGATTTCAATTGCGAACCAGCTCGACCGTGAAATCGCGCTGGTTCGGTTCGATGACGATCTCTTTGACCAGAGATTGATATTGCGGATGGACTATCTTGATCAGATAGCGCCCGGCGCGCGCGCGGCGGCTGATTTCAAACGCTCCACGGAAATCGCTGCGAGCGTGCCCGACCAGTTCGTTGGCGGTGATGTAGGGCGCTTTCGTCAAAGCTTTGGGCGAGACGACGCCGATGACCGCTCCGGGAATCGGCTCGCCGGTCTTCTTGTCTTTCACCTTGCCGGTGATTTGCAGTTCGGGCTGCGGGCGTTCGTAGCGGAGATCGGCAGCCACAGTCGCCGCATCGAGCAGAAAAGCGATCAACGATTCCGTCGGACGCGCATAACCTACCTCGCCGATCTCGATCAGTCCGAGCGGATAATCTTCGTCGCCGAAGAAGGGAATTGACCTGTCGCGCCGGGTCATCGTTTGCAAGCCGGCCAGTTCTCCACGGTCGTTGATCACGGGCCCGCCAGTGGATAGACCGCCGTCAACGACAATCCAATTGGTCGAATCGGACTGGCAGTCAAAATCCACCACGGAGGCGCGGCGGCGGAGAACGCTCATCCCGCCGGCGGCGGAGAATCCCAGCAGAGTCACTTTCGAGCCGTAATAGAGATCGTTTCGCACGTCAAGTTTGACGAAGGGGAACTCGGACGGCCGCGAATCGCGCGGAGTGAGTTTCAATAAGGCCAGATTCAGGTCCTGGCTGATGGCGACCACCTTCAACCGGATGGCGCGATTGGGAACGACGGGGTCGTCCTGGGCGCCCGTCGTCATGGCCCACAATTCCGGCGCGGTTTTGCCTTCGGCGTTGGTGATGGCTTGCCACGTCGTAAGCGCCAATCCCTGCGCCGAAATGACCACGCCAGCGCTATCGGTCTGGCCGCGAAATTCGCCTTGCCTGGTCGCGCCGGCGATGATGCGAATCGTAGCCTGCTGGGCCATTCGCAGCGGATCGGTCGCCTGAACGCGAGTGTCCGCGCCTGCGTTTAGACCCTGCGCCAGTAACAGCGCGCACGAAAGAATTCCCGCAAAAAGTTTTGCCTTACGCATAAAATACCGTCCTTTACTGGTGGCGCAGATTTATTCTGACGCCGATGGGTTTGCGCACGGTCTGCGGGGGAGCAACCCCATACGCGCAGCTCTCATTCTCTCGCGTGTCCTGGACCAGGTTGAAATCCTTGCCGTTCTCGAGCGAGCGTGAATTCAAATCAGCCAGCGCCTGTTGTTCGTCGCGGTTGGATTGCGACGAAGGTCTTGGAGGATTCGGGGTAACGCTGCCCTGATTGGGCCGTGGCGCGGCGTTGTGGTGTTGCGTCTCGACCAGAAGCGGCTGCGACGAAAAGACGAAGGTCAATTGCTCCGTGCCAGGATTCCGGTCGAATTCGAACCAAAGATCACCCTGGGGAATGGCGTAATCCCTGGTTCTGCTCACCAGGTCTGTCGCTCCTCTGTACGGATAGAGCAGTTGCAGCGCCCCGGTCGACCCGATGTTGATGATCTTGACGTAGGCGTTGAAATTGGTCTCGAAATGAAACTTCACCTTGTCGCCTGCGCGGAATGGATAGTTCAACGGAACCTTTCGCGTCTCGCCGTCTCGCTTCAATTCGAGAGTGATCTTGACGCCCGGACGGCCTCGCTTCGAGTCGCGTGAATGCGCCAGGAAGAGGTTTTTGGGGCTTTCTTCTTCCTGGGCGAGGACGGCGCCCGAGAAGACGCTCCGCGCGAACGCCAGCGCCATAATCAAAAGAATCAGCTTTTTCATTTCGTATTCTCCTATTCGAATGGGCGCCGCGCGGCGGCTTTTCGCGCCGGCGCGCTGCAGTTGATCGATGTCGACGGTTCCGCCGCTTTACATCAATAAAAGCGCATGGCTGGCTGAAAATGGTTCACGGGAAAGAAAAAAAATTGTGGGGTGGTTACGGCGCAGGCGATTCAGTCCAAACTTTATCCCAGGCGCGAGGCGAGATAAGCGCGCGCCGATCTCCAATCTCTTTTCACGGTGCTTATACCAACGCCGACCGCTTCGGCGACCTCTTTATCGGTCAAACCGCCGTTTTTCAGTTTGACGATCCTGGCGGCGCGCCGATCTTCAGCCTCCAGCTCTTGCATCGCCATGCCCAATTGAGCGACGAGCAGCGCGCGTTCGACCGACTCCTGCCCCTCGTCGTGGAGCGGCGCCTGATGGGCGTCTTCAAAAGGCGCCCTGTCGCCCAGATGTCTTTTACGGGCAATGACCTTTCTGGCCCGATCAATCAGGTGGTGATACATTGCGGTGGCCACAAAGGCCTTGAAATGCGCGCTGTCGTTGAAGGTCTTCAGAGCCGGACTTGCTTTCAGGTAGATTTCGTTGACCAGATCGCCGGTCTCCATCGAATCGGCGCGGAAATCGCGACGGAGAAAGACACTGGCCATTCGCCGCAACTCCGGCATCAACAATTCCATCAACCGCTCTTCGGCGAGTTTGTCCCCATTGCGGGCCTTTTCCAATAGTTGAGTGATCTCTCCCGGATTGTCCGCCGGCATCGGCTGCTCCCGTCCCAAGCCAGTCCAATTGTGGGGAGATGAACTGAGATGGAGTGACTGATTGTGTTTACAACGTTTGATCGAGGGTCGCGCTATGCAATGGCGGTATCGCTGATGCTCTCTGTAACGCGACCGGCGGGATTATGACACAAAAGGACCAATCGGAATCAACTATATTTGCAGGAAACGCAACTTCGTGTCGCGCGCAGAGTAAGAGGGCAGAGAACTACTTTCTTACAACGCGGAACCCAGCAGACTGACCCTCACGACAGTCTCCAGTGCGACAGTCTCTAGTAATTACAGAGCCGTCGTTGAAATAAGATATCCCACGGTCACCAGGTTCGCGACTTGCCGACCGGCATGCATAAACGTTGTCGCCCAAACTTCCGCCACGTAAAACCTTGGAGTTGCTTCTGGGCGTGTCTACCCACGCCGTCCCATCAATAGGAGATCTCCAAAAACTTCCATGCCAATCGTCTTCACACCATTCCTTTACATTCCCATGCATATCGAGCAGGCCGAAGGCGTTTGCAACTCCGCGACTCCCTATCTTCTCTACTTTGCCACTATTGTTGATGATCTGGGCGCTGAATTTGTCGCCGAAGGCAAAACGCGCCGTGTTTCCCGCCCGCGCCGCGTACTCCCATTCCGCCTCGCTAGGCAATCGGTAATCTCCGCCCGTCAGCCTATTCAGCTTCTCGATAAACTCCTTCGCCTCACCCCAACTAACACTAATAACGGGTAAATCATCTCCTTTGAATTCGCCGACCAGATCACTCATCTTCGGCGGCAAACTTCCCATCACTGCTTTCCATTGGCCTTGCGTCACCTCAAATCTGCCTATGTAAAAATCCCCGACCGTCACTCGATGTTGCGGCCCTTCATCCTCAGATCGTCCCTCTTCATCGGCAGGTGAACCCATCATGAAGGTCCCTCCCGATATTTCCACCATCTCCAGCTTCACGCCTCCGGGCAATGGCTCGACGTAGCCATTCGCCGTCTGCCCGGGAATTCTTGTTACGCGCCCGTTCGGATCCACTTTGGCCGTCGTGAAATTCATCGTGATCAGCGGTTTGTTCCCGCTTACTCGCGCATAGCGTATCGTGTGGGTGACCTGCGCAGCTTCCGGATCTACCGGCGCCGTATTTGTGGCGACTGTTGTAGGCTGGCGCTCGGCCAAGAAGTAGAAATCTCCCTCAATAGAAGAAGCTTCCCATGGGATTTGCTGGTTGTTCGATTGTCGGCGGACTTCGGCTCGCGTGCGTTTGAAGACGTCTTCGAGTTTCAAGCCCGGCGATCGCATCGCGGTCAGAAGTTCTTTCGTGTAGAGGCCGTTGCGCCCGCTCCCATCACTGGCGGTGCGCCCGGGCGCGGTGGCGTATGCGATCAGCGTTCCGACCGAGGCTTCGATACTCGCCAATCCTCGCGATTGCGACAGCGAACGGAAACTGCGCTCAAAGGGATTGTTGCGGCAGGCGTCAAGTACGACGATGTTCAAACGGTTCCGCGCCTCTTCCATCTGCGCCAGCGCAAAGCCAACGTCTACGGCTTCGTATTTCACTTCAGCTTCGCCATTGATCACGGCGCCGATGGGTATCAGGTAATTATTGCCTCCAACCTGCACGCCGTGCCCGGCGAAATAGAACATCCCGACGCCACCGCCGCGAATCTTACGTCCGAATTCGCGGATCAGGTCTTCCATTTGACGACGGTTCTGGTTCTCGCCGCTCAGGACTTCAAACCCGAACTCGCGCAGCGTCGCGGCCATATCGCGAGCGTCGTTGACAGGATTGGCCAGCCGTCCGTCGGCGTATGCGCAATTGCAGATGACCAGCGCGATGCGCGGGTCGCGTTGATTGGCGGACGGCCTGCCTCGCTGCCCGCGATCCTGTTGCGCGCCCGCCATCACCGGCGCCGTCAACAGACATAGGAGCAGCCTCGTGACTGTCCGCTTCATTCTCATCGGTGCGACCTCCTGGCGATGATTGATTTGAGATGCGACAGCGGCCGGCGGCGGGCTTCAAAACCCGGGTGTGACTACCACACGCCGCCGGCCATTATTGTTTGGCCGGGCGAAATTTCATTCGCGATAGACGTATTTCCGGCCGCCACATGCCGCGAGCTGATGTCTTTCCTTGAATCTCGCTTCCGTCTTCCGAAAGCGATAATCTGTATTGATCCAGGTCAATAACATTATGGGGATCGTCCTCTTTATATCCCTCGAAAATCAGCAAACGTTGAGATGGGTCGTATGTTCCTCGAATGTATTCCGTGGCGGACAGACCAATTTTGGAAATGAATTGCCGATGTGAGGTTTGGCGAAGGGTCCAACGAATAAAACCTTTAATGTTATTGTCCGGGCCAGGTTCAAATGTGACCTCACAATCGAAGAAGTCCCGGCCGTCTCTCCAGGTTCCTTTCCAAACGCCTTGAAACGATGACTCTGGCCTGTTGGAAAGGGCAGTGTCTTTACGGAACTTCGCGACTCGATTCCGCGCCATGCCCGCAAAGCGTCCCTGCGGATACTGTCGCAGATACTCTTCGTAATCGGCGATGTCATCGCTGCGATCCGCGCTCTGCCACAAAGCCAATTCGAGCGCTACCGGATCAACCCTCGGCGCCGGAGTAGTCTCTGGCGCCGCGACAACTCGCGGGGCCGAACTAGCGCCGCCTGGCAACACAAAGACGATGTCGCCGAGATTTAGCTTCGCATCCCTGATCTTCCCGTAGCGGGGTGTTTGCGCATCGCGCGAATCAGTGGCTACACGCCCGGCAAGATACACCCCCAGTTCCTCGCCTGTGATGAATCCGTCCCGGTTCAAATCCCCAGCGCGCTCCTCAAAGGCCCGCACGAAATAGCGTCGGAAGACGCTGTCGTCCGGGACGGTCTGATTTTTGGTACCGGCGGAGATGAACATACGCACTGGCTGAGCGATCTTGCTTTCGATTTCAGGCGGCGCAAAAGATCCGCTGCGGACTTCGAAGATCGAACCGGAAAAACAACTGTCGAAGACGAACATCGCGTGCTTGGAGATGATGCGCCGCGCTTTGGCTTCGATCTCGTCCATGCTGATGGCGCGGCGGCTGAACCCATTCGGATCGCGAGCCGGCAGCGGCGCGTCGGCCGGAATGATATACCCAAGCTCCCGCCCGTCGGCCAGTTCCTCGGTATGCCCGTGCCCTGCGAAATAGATTACCAACCGGTTGCGTTCCCGCAGCCCGTGATCGCTGATGAAGGCGGCCAAGGACTCATTCAATTGCTGCGCGCCGGGATTAAGCAAGTCTGTTACCTGAAAGCCTTGTTTCCGCAATAGGGCGCCGATGACCTCGGCGTCTTTTACAGCGCCGGGTAATTTGCGCCAACCGTTGGTGTAATTCCCGACGCCGATCACCAGCGCGTGGCTTTCGTCATACAGGTCAATTTCCTGCCCGTTCCCGGTCTTGATGCGCACACCCTGCCCCCGCTGCGATTTGACGCTTGAAAGCAGCGGCGGCGCTAGAAGGCAGCCGGTCAACAATACCGCCAACATCAATTTCATTCTCATCGCTGAGACCTCTTATTACCATGTTGTACTGGTGGGAAAGCTCTCCCCATCTCTTCAGCATGCGACACTATGCAATGACGCTCAGGGAACCGCGGTGTCCCACTCATGTAAGCGAAATTTACCTCGGATTCGGCTCATCCAGGCGGGAAAAAGTTCGTGATTACTTCTCGTGACGAAGCAGAATCTTTTTCGCCGTTACGGTTGGAGGCGCCGATTGCCCGCCAGCCAAGGCATCCAGCGCCGCCAATGTCTGTTGTTCTTCCGTGGGGTTGAGCTGGCGGCGTTTTTGTTGAATGGCGGATTCGAGCGATTGCAGGCGTTCTTCGCTCGTCTCCGTGGCGAAGACGACGTAGAGAGTCTCAACGCCAGGCTGGCCGCGAATCTCGAACCACGACGAAGAATTCGATGGCGGCATTTCAACGCGCTGATTGGCCTGAACGGCGGCGGCGCTGCCTTTGATCCGCGAATCTGGGTATAGAATCTCAGCCGGTCCACTGGTTCCTCTCATTACGATATATACGCGTCCGCTCTGATTCGGCGATGCGATCAGCCGAACGGACTCGCCGCTCTTGAAACTCTTTCCTGACGAAACAACGCCTATTCCTTTCTGCTCGATTTCCACTTTCACGTCTGGCTTCAGGGGCGCCGCCGAAGGAGTCACAATCGGCGCGGTTGTAGTTCCGGGAAGATTCGCATGACTGTTGGGCCCGCTCGCGCTGTCGTTGTTTGGCCGTGCGCCGTTTGCGCCGACTGGGCCTTGGCGCGTTGGATTGTCAGCGACAGTTGTATTATTGATGCGCCGGTAAGCCCACCATCCACCGGCGCCGATCAACAACAGCAGCGCCGCCGCAAGCGGCAAAACATATCTCACCTTTGCCGGCTTTTTCGGCAGCGGAAGAGTTTCTTCGAGAGTAGGCGTATATCGATATTTTTCTTTCGCGTCAGACGCCGCTTTCAGAGTCTGCGCGAATTCGCGCGCTGTTTTGTACCGGTCATCAGGTTTTTTGGCCAACGCGTTCATTACAACGTCACTGACGGCCTCGGTAATTCCGACGTCAATCGCGCGCTCCGAAGGGCGCTGAGGCATTGCATTCAAGTGGAGATACCGATAACCGGCGCCGTCCTGAGCGGTGAAGGGGAGTGCGCCGGTCAACATTTCATAGACCACCACTCCCATCGCATAGATGTCCGCCCGCCCATCAATCTCATTGCGATTCAGTCCCCGCGCCTGCTCCGGCGATAGATAAGCCGCAGTGCCGACAATGACGCTAGGCACAGTCCTGGTCTCGGATTCTTTCAACGTGGCGATGCCGAAATCCAGGACTTTGACCAGCAGGCCATCATCGTCGCGCGAAAGGAATATGTTCTCCGGTTTGATGTCGCGATGAACGATCCCACGGTTATGCGCGGCGTTGAGGGCTTCGCAGATTTGACGGGTGATCTCGACGATTTCAGAGGGGGGAATACGCTCTCGGAGCATCCTGGCCCGCAATGATTCGCCTTCGAGGTATTCCATCACGAAATAGTGGCGATCATAAGCTACGTTGCTGGTGAACATCGTGACGATATTCCGCTGATTGAGGCTGGCCAGCGCCTTGCGCTCGTCATTGAACCGGCGCAGGTACTCAGCCCCCAATCCGGCCCGCATCAGTTTAATAGCCACTTTTCTATCCACCGGTTCCTCGATGGCCAGATAGACTTCGCCCATTCCGCCCTCGCCGAGCTTGCGAATCAGCTTGTAATTGCCGATGTAATTAAAAGGCAGCGGGCCCGGATTCTCGTCATGCGTCGTTTGCGTCATAACTCTCCAGTGAAAGATCGGCTGATCGAGCAGAGAGTTATGCCGCCGATCCGCCTCGACCATTCTTTTCACTTCGTCCAGTAGCGACTGATCGGCGCCGCAGGCCTTGTAGACGAAAGCCATTTGGCGGCTTTCGTCCATCTCTACGGCTTGCTCGAATATAACTCTGGCGCGCTGCCACAGCCGGTCCTTCATCGTTCTCTCTCCAGGGAAATACAGCTGCTGAAATGCGGACGCCGCGCTGATCTATTCGTTATTGGCTTAACGGCTCGCTGGCGCTTTCCGTCCTGGTTCGAAAGTCTCTAATAATTTCTCGAGAAAGTCGAGAATCTTATGGGCGCAAATTCGCCGCTCAGTTATTAAAGCGCAGGAGCTGGGTAAATCGGCTCAGCCGCCTATAATTGTTGTGTGGTGTAGGCGTCAATAACGTAGTTTACACACAGGCGCGCGTGGCCCAGGTGAACAGCATCGCCGTCGCGCAGCGCCACGCCGCGCGGCCCGGCGACTTCGACGAATCGCCCGTCGCGTTCGATTCGCGTACCCCGTTTACTCTGCAGATCGTGGATGCGGTATTCACGGCTCTGTTCATCGAACTCTATCCTGGCATGACGGCGCGAGACGGTTCGATTGATTTCGTCGTCAACGTCCGTAAAGATCAGATCGTTCCGAAGACGCAAAACGCCGTGTTTATCCGAAGCCTCCTCCAAACGTCCGATGTGCAGCAGCGGCTTTGAAAATTCGTAGACCGGCTGTTGCGCCGATCCACGCATAACAGTCAGTCGCAGTCGCGGCGGCGATTCTTCACCCGCCCGTCCGCAGTTCAGATCGAACCCGCGCGACGCCCATTGCGGCGCCGGATCGCGGACGATCCGGATTTCGACGCGCAATCGTTCGGGGACACGGCAGCCCTCTCGCAGCAAATGATCGCGAATCACGCGTTCGAGCCGCTGGCCTTCGACAAAACTCGATTCGTATATCGCCTGTTCTTTATCGTTCGAGGCGTAGAGTTGAACGCAGATGTCTGTGAAAGGAAAGCGCGACTGGCCTCCGCCGATCGCGACGATTTCGGCGCTCAGCTCGGCGCATATCGCGTGTTGGAGGACCATCGGCTCATGTTGATCGCCCTGAGGGACGATGGCTCTGAGCGCGTCTTCGATCTTTTTGATCATGGCGATTCCACTCCGATTATTGCGCCAGTCCGAGACTGTGCGCGGCCTTGACGATCTCTCCGGCGACGGGGGCGGCTGCGGCGGCGCCGTAACCGCCGTTTTCGATGAGCACGGCAAAAGCGATGCGCCGGCTGACCGACGCCGGCGCGAACCCGATGAACCAGGCGTGGGATGGTTGGTTAGGCGCCTCGGCGGTTCCGGTCTTTCCCGCGATTTGAGGAACGACGTCGCGCAAGCTTCTCGCCGTGCCGCGTTCAACCACGCCGCGCATCGCCCGCGCGATCAACTCGGCCGCTTCAGCCGGCAATACTGTCTCAGCGCCCTCAGCAAAATGATTACTGTCATCCATTACCCAACGTACCTGAGGCGCCCGCCCGCCATTGGCGATCGTCGCGGCGACGCGCGCCATTCTGAAAGGGGAGACCAGCGTTTCACCCTGGCCGTATGAAGCCTGCGGCAGATCGCGGGCCAGTTCCGGCGCCGTGTTCGGCTTCGCGACCTCGATTCCAAACAGCCTGGCCGTCTGCAACAGCGCGTCGGCGCCGATTTCATAGGCCCCGAGTTGCGCGAAGTAGGCGTTGCAGGAGACGACTAGCCCCTCTTCCATTGTCACCGCGCCGTGCGCCGCATCCCCTTCGTTATCGCGTACGGGGCGCGGCCAGCCTTTGACGTAATTGCCGGCTCGCCCACCGTCCAGAGATTTGCAATCGAACGTCTTTTGGGCGAGCAGCGCGTCTTTTCGCAACGCGGCGATGGCCGTCACCACTTTGAATGTCGAGCCGGGAGGATAGAATCCGAACCTCGCGCGATCGAAGAGGTCGTCCCGTTCAGTAGCCTCGCCCTCGTCGTCGGAGCTAGCGGACGGTTTTGTCCGCTGCGGCGCGGCCGCGGGATCGGCGCCGGGCCAGGGGTAACTGACGATCGCCAGCACATCGCCTGTCGAGGCGTCGAGCGCGACGGCGGCGCCTTTCTGTTTGCCCATCCGTGTAATCTGGCGCTTGAGCGATTCGGCCACCTGCAATTGCAGTCGCGCGTCGATGGTCAAGCGCAGATCGCGCTTCCGCTGAAGGAACGCCTGAACTTCCAGATGATCAGGGCGGCGCCGGTAGCGCAGAAGCGGAAGCAGTTCGCGGTAATCGCGCCGCAACACGATCACCTCGCTCGATTCGGCGCGCCGCGTCCGTGGATCGAATTCGACGACCGACCGCCGGACTTGTACGGCGTGATCGTCAAAGCCGCGTAGGCGCGCGGCGTACTCACGCTCGATGGGATCGCGCGCGTACAACTCCGCTCGGCCCTGGGTGTTGCCCAGTAGATGGAACAGCCGCCCGCCGAAGGGATAATGGCGGCTGTCCTGTCGCGAGCAGACCGCTTCTACGTCGACGCCCATCGCTTCCAGTCGCTGGCGCTGGGCTTCGATCTCCCGCCAGTCGCTTGTCGCCAGCGCTACGCCGTTGCGGTCGTAGACCCCGCCCATCGGCGCCAGACGCGCGACCTTCATCAATCTAGGATTGTATTGATAGCGGTATTCGCCATCACCCTGTTTCGTCAGCGCGGGCGCAATCGCCAGATCGACAGCCCGAACGATCTGAGCGTAAGCGGCCTTCCCCAACAATAGCGCGGCGACAACAACCAGCCCCAACGATAATCGCCTCACTTGTAATTGAAACGGCCTGTGGCGGTTTTCTGAGGACGGCTGCGACGAGATGGCCGCCAGGATTCCGAAGATGGCGAAGTTGGCCAGCATCGAGCTTTTGCCGTAACTCAGGAAAGGCGAGACCACGCCGGACAGCGGGGCCAATCCGAGCGCTCCCGCCGAAATCAGCGCGATCTGGAAAGCGGTGATCAACGTCAATCCGAGCGCCAGGAAGAATGTGTAAGTGGTTGGCGCGCGCATCGCCGTTCGCAGACCGCGCGCAATCAGCAACGCGTACAGAGCGATTACAACCGCCACTCCGGCGAATCCAAGCTCTTCGCCGACCGCGGTCAGTATGAGATCGGTATGACCGGCCGGAATCAGTGAAGTGTCGCCATGTCCTAATCCGGAGCCGGTCAATCCGCCGGTCGCCATCGCCCATAAGCCGTGCGCGAGTTGATCTCCATTGCGCAATCCGTTATCCCATGGATCGAGCCAGATTCGCAGCCGCTGATAAACGGTAAACGGCGTGGCCCGGGTGTAGCCCCACCACACGCCGGCGAGCAGCGTCGCCAGACCTCCGCCGACCAACAATGTTCTTCCTCGCGCGACGGCGTATAACGCAAGGAAGGCGCAGCCCAACACCAGCGCAGGTCCCAGGTCTTTCTGCAAGAAGAAAAGCGTCATCACGACTCCGATCGCCAGGACGACGGGCAGAAAGTAGGCCAATCGCGGCGCGTTCAATCGCCGCAAGAATCCGAGCGCCCCTTGGCCCTTCTGCTTCAGCTCACGCAGGAACTCCCAATTTTCAGCCAGGTATCCGGCGAGAAACAGCGCCACCAGAATCTTAATGAACTCTACAGGTTGGAAGCCGAGCAGATTGACCTTGGCGTCGCTCGTTCCAGGCCCGGCCCC
>Ga0126377_10003048_pt1 | contig 11742 bp, 17 predicted proteins | sample PanSoiMetPlot_22_FD_92647 | JGI IMG/M metagenome (GOLD analysis project Ga0126377, IMG submission 92647) | Tropical forest soil microbial communities from Panama - MetaG Plot_22 | ecosystem: Environmental > Terrestrial > Soil > Tropical forest > Bulk soil | place: Panama | collected 2016-02-17
CCGGCAAGGTCGTGTTGCTGCCGCGTGAGCAAGATCAGTTCGAGCTGCTGGCCAGACGCTATGGAAAGACCGGCGATTTCAGCCTGCTCAAGCTGACGCCCTCGCACCTCGACATGCTCAACCACTCGGGACCGATCGAGGGCCTCGCGGAGCGGCTATCGCTGGAATAGATGGTCAGAAGAGGCGTATCGTGCTCAGCGATGGCCACCACGGTGCGCAAGAAGTCAGCACCGGATGTGATCGGCACGCAGCAGCGCCCGTTGGCCGCGGTGCCGAAGCCTCCGAAGCCTCTTTCGACGCGGCAGCGCCAGTGGTGGCGGGTGCTGTGGCGCACGCCGGTCGCGGCCACCTGGACGCACAGCGACGAGCCGCTGGTGTGGACCTTGGCAACGCTCTATGCCCGCAACGAAGAGCCCGACGCCGGTCCCGGTGTCGCCGGCCAAATCGCCAACATCGGTTCGCAGCTCGGGCTCAGCCCCCGTAGCCGCATCGTCCTCACAATCGAGGTGCGTTCCGACGAGCCCACCGACCTCACCCCGGGTCGACGCCGGTTCGCTGGCATCGAGGTCGCCTAGGTGCTCACCATCGGCGACGAGGTTGCCGCTTGGGCGGAAGATCACCTCGCCTGGGGGCCACACGAGCCGTTGCGGTTGACCGAAGACCAGGTGCGCTTTCTGCTCCGGTTCTACGAAACCGACGACACGGCCCGACGACTGATACGGACCCGGGGCGTCTACTGCCGACCGAAGGGCGCCGGCAAGTCACCGTTGGGGGCGATCATCGGCGCGGCCGAGGCATATGGCCCCGTGATCCCCGACGGCATCGACGGCCACGGCATGGCCGTCGGCAAGCCCCGCGGCAAGGGCGAAATCCTGATGTTGGCCACCGAAGAGGGCCAGGCGTCCAACACCTATGGCCCGTTCTGCGACCTGGTCACCTACGGCCGGCTACAAGGCGATTTGGCGCTCGATGTCGGGCTCACCCGCACGCTCGGCCGCGACGGCACGGTCGTGATGCCCCAGTCGGCCGGCTCGGTGTCGAAAGACGGCCGGCGGACCGACTTCGTCACTTTCGAGGAAACCCACCTGTGCACGTCGCCCCAGCTTCGCGACCTCATCGCCGTGATGCGGCGCAACGTTGCCAAGCGCAACGGGCGCAGTCTCGAATTGACCACCGCCTGGCGGCCCGGGGAACGCTCCGTCGCCGAGCTGAGCTTCGAGTACGCCACCGCCGTCCGTGAAGGCCGGCTCCCCGACCAAGGGCTGCTGTTCGACCATCGGGAAGGCCCCGACCCGCTCGACTGGGACAACGACGACGAGGTCATCGCCTGTCTCGAAGCCGCCTACGAGGGCTGCCCATGGATCGACGTTGACCGCCTGATGATCGAGGTCCGCGACCCCACCGTCGACCGGGCCGACATCGAGCGCTACTTCCTCAACCGCATCGTCGCGCGCAGCGACGCCTATGTGGACCCACGCATGTGGGCCGGCCTGGCTGGTGGTGTGCGTCCCCAGCCGGGCGAATCGGTGACGCTGGGGTTCGACGGGTCGTGGACCGACGACGCCACGGCGCTGGTGGTGGTCGGCATCGAGTCGGCTACCGCGCACCTCGAAGTGATCGAAGAGGCCCCCCCGGCTGCCCGCGGGTGGGAGGTCGATCAGCGATCGGTCGACGCTGCGGTCAGCCGGGCTTTCGACAGCTACAAGGTGGAGCTGTTCTACGCTGACCCGCCCCGCTGGCAGGACTGGGTGGCGGCCTGGCAGGACCGCTGGGGCGACAAGGTCCGCCCCTGGTACACCTGGCGCGAACGGCAGATGCACGCCGCCCTCGAACGGCTGCGTGACGCCATCGCCTCGGGCGGGCTCGCCCACTGTGGCGAGGACGCGCTCGACCGCCACATGGCCAACGCCACCCGACGGGCCACTCGCTCGGGCTACGTGTTGCAGAAGCCGCCCGGCCGGCCCGGCTCGAAGATCGACGCCGCCATGGCCCTGGCGCTTGCCTGGGAAGCCCGCGCCGACGTGTTGGCCAAGGGCTTCGGCCGACGGCGCAGCGGACGACTGGTGGCGTTCTGATGCGGCTCAACGCCCAGCGCCAATTCGTGATGTGCCGCTGCGGAGCGAGCTACACGGTGGAGTTCCTACGGGACCGGGCCGAGCAAAGCGCGCCCCACTGTCCGATGTGTGGCAGCCCCGTGTGCGACTTCTGTGGCCGAGCCCTACCGGAGCCAAAGGCGCCGCACCCATGACCAAGCTCCGCTACGCCACATGTTGCCAACCAGGGTGCGGCGAGTTGGCAGGCCCACGCGGGTACTGCCCCGCGCACTCGCCCGCACCCTGGTCGGGCCGAACCGGCGCCACTCGGCGCAGCGTCCTCGGTGTCGGCGAAGGCACCTGGGCGCGGCTGTGTGGCGCCGCTCGGCGCCGCGATCGGGTGTGCCGGCGCTGCCGTCGTGGCCCGACCGACGAGGTCGACCACCTCGTTCCCACGGCGTGGCGCCGGCCCCCCGCCCATTTCGGCGACCACCTGGCCGGCCTCGTCTGCCTGTGCCGGCGCTGCCACGCGGTCAAGACCAACCGCGAGGCCATCTTGGGCCGTACCTACGGCTCGCCGCCCCCGGCCGCCGTCATCGACCGCCATGTGGCCTGGTGGCTCGACCAGCTCGACGGAGTGACCCGTGCTGCTCTCTGACGCGTCCCCCGAAGTGCAGCTCATCGAGTTGGCCCGCGCCCTGGCCGCCCAACGACCCGTGCTCGACGTGTACGAGCGCTACTACGTGGGCGCCGTCCCGTTCCATCTGCAAGAGGCCCGCTACGCCGAAATCTACCGGCGCATGCAGCGAGAGGCCCGCCCCAAATGGGCCAAGCTCATCGTCCTCGCCGCGGCCCAACGACTCGCCATCGAAGGCTTCTTGACCAGGGGCGCCACCGAGCCCGACGACGAGCTATGGGCCATGTTCGTCGGCAACAATCTCGACCAGTCCCAGCACGAAGTACACCTCGAAGCCATCCTGCACGGCCGGGCCTATGTCACCGGATGGCCCACCCCCGACGGCGTCCGTTGTGTCCCCGAGTCTCCTTACGAAGTCATCCACTGGCGCAGCCCCGACCGGACCAACATGGTCGCCCTCAAACTGTGGAACGAGGGCACCACCATCCGGGCACGGCTCTTCACCCAAGACGCCGTCTACGCCTGGGCCGCCGACATCGACGCCGTCCGCGTGCAAGAAGACGTGACCTCGGCCAACGCCGAATCCATCGCCCGCGGTGACCTCGGCCACAACCTGGCCGGTTTTGACCTCAACAGCCAGATGCCCTCGGTGTGGAAAGCCGACGGGCCGGCGATCCCCAACCCGTTCTACCCCTACCTGCCGGTCGTGCCTTTCGTCGCGGGCGCCCGCATGGGCGACACCCTCGGACGCTCCGACCTGCAATCGGCGCTCGACATCTTGGACCGCATCATGGCCCTTCAAATGGACCTCTTGTTGGTGTCCAAGGTGATGGGCTTCCCGGTGCGTTGGGCCTCGGGTATCGAAGTCCCCACCGACGCCGAAGGCAACCCGGTCGGTACCCAGGCGTTCACGACCGCGATCGAACGCTTCCTCACGACCGACAACCCCGACGCCCGGTTCGGACAGCTCCCCGCGGCCGATCTACGACAAATCAACTCGGTGGTGTCGTCCACCATCACCGAGCTGGCGGCGTCGACCGAGACACCGTCATCGGTGCTCGCCACCGCCAACCTCGCCAACCCGGTGTCGGCCGAAGCCCTGCGCGCCCAGGAGATACCTCTGGTGCACCGGGTGAAGCGCCACCAGCGCTCGTTCGGCCCGAGCTGGGTCCATGTGGCTCGGCTGCTCTCGGCGACGCTCGACGGCGAAATCGAGGCCATGTGGACCGACGCTGAGGTCCACTCCGAGGCCGCGCTCACCGACGCCCTCGTCAAACAGGTCACGTCGCTGCGGGTGCCGTACCAGGCGGCCTGGGAAATGCTGCCCGGCACCACCCCGGCCACCGTGGCCCGCTGGCGACTCATGCTGGCCGAGCAGAACATCGAAGACCGCCTGGCCGAAGCCGTCGCCCAAGCCGGCACCACGGCCACCGCGCCCGCCGGCCCGCCGCCGTTGGAGGTCACCCAGTAGTGGCCGACCCCACGCTGCTGCGCGTCGTCACCGAGGTGTCCAACTCGGTCGTGATCGACACCGAAGACCGGGTGCGGGCCATCTGGAACGCGCTCGATGACCTCAGCGACGAGGCCGGCCAGCGCGCCATCGACGCGGTCGTGCCCACCGTCGGCGCCGGCCAACGGACCCTGGTCGACCTCAACACCACCTACCTCAACCGGGTGACCGGGACGCACTTCCTGCCGCCCGAGGTGGCCTTGCTCATCCCCGAGGCGACCTGGAACCGTTCGCCGCTCATCCAAGCCCGCCGGCTCATGTCCGAGGGCGCCGAGCTGGCCGCCGCCCTGGCCGACGCCGCCAATCGAGCGGCACAGGTGCACACGGGCGACCTGTTCCGGGCGCGCTCCGACGCGCTCGCCGTGCTCGGGGGCGGGCTCGATCAGGTCCGCCCGGTGCGCTGGGCGAAGATGCCCGGCCCCAATGCCTGTGAGTGGTGTCGCACCGTGTCAACCCGGCTCTATAGCCGAGCAGACTCCATCCCCGTTCACCTCAATGACCGATGCCCGTGCAACGCAATCACGCCCCAAGAGGACATGAGCGGGTACACGAACGCCGGGACCATATGGGGAAATGAGCCCCGGTGGCGCTCGAGGATTTCCTCACAAGAGCTACGGGACATTCAGTTGCGCATGGCGGCCGATGCCCAAGAGCGGGCCGCCCAAGCAACCCAATCCATGTTCTCCCAAGCCGCATGAAAGGAAGGGGGTGACCAATGTCCACCACCGAGCCCGAGGTCCCTGCGACGGAACCCGAGCCCGTGCCCGAGGTGCCCGACGAGAGCACCGAGACGCCCGACGAGGGCGAGGGCGACGACGAGAGCGCACCTAGCGAGCCTCCCGATGGTGACCTGGCCGGCAGAGAGGCCAAGGCGCGTCGGGAGGCGCGCAACCTCCGACAACAGCTCAAAGAGGCCCGTGCCGGTCACGACCAAGCCATCACCGATGCCGTGGCCACAGCCAAGGCCGAATCCGCCGAGCAGATAGCCGACCTCGAAAGCCAACTGTTGGAGGCGCGCGCCGAGCTACACGCCGTGGGCAAGTTCAAGAACCCCAAGGACGTAACCCACTTCATCGACGTGCACGACATCCCGCTCGACAAGCTCGATGAGGCCATCGCCAAGCTGCTCCGCGAGCGGCCCTACCTGGCCGCCGTCGACAACAACAACGTCCCCCAAGGCCCACAGAACGGCCACCAGCCGACCAACGGCGGCGCCAACGACTGGCTCCGCGAACAATTGCAACGGGGAGCCAACCGATGAGCGACCCCGACGACGATTTTCTCGACGGCATGTGCGATGACGACTTCGAGGTCCCGCACCCCAACACCGACGAGGAAACCCCCTACGTCGTGCTGTTCTGCGACGACCTCGATCCCGACGAACATGTGAAAGACCGTGAGCGCCTAGAGCACGAGGCCCGGGAATGGTACGAGCTGTTCGAGGACGGCCGGGCGGTGCTCGATGGGACGTGACACCAACCTCGCCAATCGCCTGCGCGCCGCCGGCCTCCGGGTCGTGGAATGCAGTGGGTGGCAGTCCCGTGGCAGTAGCGATTTCAGCCCTCGTGGCAGTGTGAACCATCACACCGCCGGACCCAGCTCAGGGGCCACACCGAGTTTAAACACTTGCATTAATGGCCGTCCTGATTTGGCCGGTCCGCTCTGCAACGTGATGCAGTCGCGAGAGCCCGACGGCAACGATATTGCCTACGTGGTGGCGGCTGGACGAGCCAACCATGCCGGGTCAGGTGGCTGGAAGGGACTCTCGGGAAACAGCTCGGTGTGGGGCCTCGAAATCGAGCACACGGGCACGTCGCCTTTGAGCCAAGGTCGTCAGCAGATAGCCGCTCGCATCCACGCGGCCATGTTCGGCGGGGACCCGTCAATGGTGTGCCAACATTTTGAGTGGACCTCGCGGAAGATAGATGCTGCGACCGGCGTAGACCCCAACGCATTTCGCCAAATGGTCGCCGCTGGTGGCCAGGCCCCGGTGCCGCCACCGCCGAAGCCGTCGCCGTGGTACCGGCCCTACATACTCACGCCACTCGGCTACCAGCCGACCAGTTAGGAGGATTCTCCATGGCCGACACTCCGACGCCGTACCCCTACCGGGTGCAGCACGTCTCGCACAGCTCGGTGATCTTCATGGTCTACGCCAACGGCGCCGTCCGGTGGATCGGTCCCGGCGAGAACGAGGCCGCCCGCGGTGGACCATTGGTCAAGATCAGCGACGAGAAGGAGTACAACCGCCTCATGTGCGCTGCCTACGCCGTCATGGGCGTCGCCCCTCCCGCCAACAACCGGCCGTGAACTTTTACCGAGGCGCCACCCGAGTCGGGGTAGCCATGGCCTGTGTCGGCTCGGCCTTTCTGCCTCTGGTCGACCGCACCCCCGACAACTCCGACCGGGTGCTGGCCGTCATCACCGCAGCCGTCGCCGCCGTGCTCATCTGCTCGGTGCTCTTCTACGACAAGTTCCCCGCTCGGTTGGTTGACCTGGCCGCGGTCGTGGCGTCGGTCGCGTTGTTCACCGACGGGTGGGAGTCGATCCTGACGCACGAGCAACGGACCAGCTCGATATGGCGCACAGTGCTGCTCACCTGGGGGGCCGGCGTCGTGGCGCTGACCATCATGCTCGACGCTCGGCGACAGCGGGTGGCCCAGCCATGACGTGGGACCAATTCACCGCGGGCGTGCTCTCGCTCGCACTCGTGGCCATCACCCGCCTCGTAGACCACTGGCTACCGGCGACCACGCCGCCTACTATCGAACCCGAGGCCCGCAATACCTCGGGAGACGCCCCGGAGGCGCCCGCATAGAGGACCCGGAGGCCCACGGGATCACCCAGGCGGTGTGACCGAATCCCCATCGGATTCGCACCCACTGAGGTGACCCATGCCCGTCATCGAGCGGCCAGATATCTCTGGCCCCGTCCCCGCGCCGGGCTCCCCCGGAATCCTGGTCCCCGTCGAGTACAGCCGCGACATCATCACCGGGGCCACCGAGGGCAGCTTCGCTCTGCGCAACTTCACCGTGCAGCGCATGCCCGCCGGCATCGTTGCCATGCCCGTCATGTCCGCCTTGCCCGTCGCCGACTGGGTGAAGGAAAGCCCCCTCACCGGGGCCGGCTCCAACGAAACCAAGAAGCCGACCACCGAGGCCACCTGGAAGACCGCCATCCTGCAAGCCGAAGAGGCCGCGGCCATGGTCGTGGTCCCCGAGGCCGTCATCTACGACGCCTCGGTCGACCTCTTCGCCGCCCTGCGGGACCCGCTCACCACCGCCCTCGCCCGGGTCGTGGACGACGCCATCCTCTTCGGTGGCAGCGGCACCCACAAGAAGCCCACCTCGTGGGAGAACGGCATCGTCACCCAGGCCGCCGCCGCAGCCAACGCCCAGGAAGTCGCCGACGCCGAGGGCACCGATTTCGCCCAGCAGGTCAGCGACGCCATGGGCGAGCTAGAGGCCATCGGCTACATGCCGAACCTCATCGGCGGCGGCCCCACCCTCTCGGGCCGCTTCCGTTCGATGACCGACCAGATGGGCCGGCCGCTCTACTTCGACAACATCCGCAACGACACCAACCAGGCCCGCATTTGGGGCACCAACATCGACATCGCCCGCAACGGTGCCTGGGATGACACCGTCGCCCTCGCCGCCGTCTTCGACACGTCCAAGATCGTGGTCGGCATCCGCGAGGACATCACGTTCAAGGTGCTGTCCGAGGCCACCATCGACGTGAGCCCCGCCCGTGACGGCAGCCAGCTCATCTACCTGGCCCAGCAGGACTGCGTCGCCCTGCGCGTGCGCTACCGGGTCGCATGGACCCAGGTGCAGCCGGTCGGCTCGCTCGGCTCCGGGTTGCCGGCGGTGGCCGTGACCCCTTTCGTGACGACGCCCTAGCGCTATCCGAGCTGTCGTCGGGTGATGACGGTGCCGAGACGTACGACTCCGGCGACCACACCATCGCTGAGGTCTTGGACTATCTCGATGAGCACCCCGACCAGCTCGACGCCGTGGAAGCTGCCGAACGGGCCGGTAAGGCCCGGGTCACATTGCTCAACGAGCTAGAGGCGCGTCGTGGCGAATGACGACTCTGGCCCTGGTGCCGCTCGAAGCCGCCAGCGGGGCGGCATCGGGGCCAGGTTTCGGGAGGTCTGGCGTGCGTTCCGAGGGGAACGAACGACGCCAGACCTCCCGGCCACATCCGACCTAGACATGATCCCCGACGACGAGGAACCGCACGAATGATTTGGGCCTGGCTCGGCGACACCGTCACCATCAGCGACACCGTCACCGCCATCGACGGCAACCCCGTCGACCTCACGGGCGCCACCGTGCAAATCGCCTTCGCCGGCCAGCCCGAGATGACCGACGACGCCGTCATCGAAGACGCCGCCGCCGGCACCGTCAGCTACACCACCGAAGCCGACGCCACAGGCGTCTTCCAAACCCGGTGGCTGGTCAGCATCGGCGGCGGCGGACCCACCACCTACCTCGGCCCGTCGCTGCGCATCGCGGACGCCGACAACATGTGGGCCACCCCCGCCGACATCGAAGCCATCACCGGCAAGACCTACCCGCCCGAAGATGCCCTCCGGGCCATCGACGCCGCCACCGTGCTCATTGCCTCGTGGCTGTGCGTCCCGGTCCCCGACCCGCTGCCCCCCGAGTTCACCGTGGCCACCGCCATCATCGCCGGCGCGTTGCTCGACGCCCCCGAAGCCGGCGACCGCGTCGTGTCCGAAACGATCGGCGACTACACCTATCGGCTCTCCGCCGCCCCCAACAAAGACGAGCTGCGCAACGAGATTCGCCACCTGCTCGGCCCCTACCTGTGCGGCAACGCCATGTCGGTCCGGGTGTGGCCCGGTGGCCCCGTCTGGTGGGACGACATCACCGAGTACCAACCCGACGCCGAAGGGCTCTGGCGCTCGTGAGCGACGGCTACAACGCCCTCCTACGGCTCTCGGCCGCCGTCCGGCACCGTGAGGACACCGTCGATGCCGTCGGCGACGTAGCGACCACAGAGACGGTCGTAGAAGGCGTCCCGTGCCACGCCTACCAGCGCTACCTGTGGGAAGAGACAGACGGCCGCATGCTCGGGGTCGAAACCCTCATCGTGCACCTGCTCGCCGACGTGGCGGTGACCACAGGCGACCGCATCGACATCACCTGGCCCGACGGCACCGGGGTCCGCCACGCCGAAGTGATCGGCCCCCCCGCCCGCCGTGTCCGCGCCCGCACCGGCAAGGTGCACCACATCGAGTGCCGCACCCGGGAGATTGCCTAGATGCCCTCCCTCCCCCGCCCCGGCATCAGCGGCCGTTTCGGCGCCCGCCGCATTGCCCGCGGCCTCACCCGCAAGAGCGGCCAGTTCCACGTCAGTTTCCAGTTCGCCCCCGACTGGGAACGCAGCACCAAGAAGGCCGTCGACCCCAGCGGCCGAGAAATGGCCCGCCGCACCCACGACGCCATGGCCGACGCCATGCGGCATGAGAGCCGACGCAACCCGGGCGGCGGCACCGCCACCGACGACGACGGCTGGCGCGCCGGCATCGGCAGCCCGCCACAGACCCACACCCACTGGCACCTACTCGAATTCGGCGGTGGCTACCACTTCGCCCGTTCCCCTGTCCGCAACGCCCTACGCCGCCTCGGCAAGTACCGGCCCGCCCGATGATTGACCTGGAAGCCACCGCCTCGCAGACATTGCGAGCCGACAGCGACATCGACAACCGCGTCGACGGACGGGTGTGGCTCAACATGCCGGCCAAACCCGCGTTCCCGGCCATTCTCATCCGCCGCACGGGCGGCGTACACGAGGTCGCCTTTCAGGGCGCCGTCTTCACCGACCAGGCGGAGCTAGACCTGCACTGCTACGGCGGCAGCCGGGTCGAAGCCCTCACCCTCGCCCAGCGGGCGCTGACGGTGCTGTGCGGGGCCACCGACACCTTCACCGCCAAGCCGTTCTCGCTGTTGCGTATCCCCGACAGCACCATGCCCCAAGACAACGGCCGCGACCGTGAGCGCTACATCCTCACTGTCTCGGTTGCCGGGCACTAGCAGTCGTTCTCGACCAACGCATCCGCGTAGGCCCGTTGGGCACCCGCGACATCGCCGTCGCCGAGCAGGATGCCGATGGCATTGATCGTGGCCATGTGGTCGGTGTCATCGACCTTCGGGGCCAGGTTGTAGAAGGCGTTGGCTGAGCTGGTGGCGGGGTCGAGCGCGGTGAGCCGATCACAAACCGACGACCGCCCGTCGCCGCCGGTCAAGGTGACAAGGGCGACTGCGGCCAACACGATCAGGACGGCGCCCATGAGCACCGCGATGCGGTCGCTACGGCTTCGCAGGATGGGGGACATTCGGGGTGGTTCCTCTCTCTACTTGAACGGCTGACCAGCCTACTTGAAACCACCCTGTGTGCCACTATCCACCGCGCACCGCGCGAGGTACGATGCGGCTGTCCGGGTCGGCTGGCGGCCACCCAGGAGTCGGATGGAGCGACGAGGTATCCCCTCGAAGCGCTCCGGGGCCAGGTATCCCCAGCCCCAAGGAGCCCTCCATGGCCCGACTCGCAGAGGACGTTGTCGTCCCCTCAGGTGGCGATGTCTACCAGGCGCCCGTCGGCACGGTGCTGCCCACCGACCTCACCACACCACCCGCCGCTCCGTGGGAGAACGTCGGATTCCTCTCCGACGACAACCCGCCCACCATCACCGGCCTCACCCGCGACCCCACCGACCTCTTCGCGTGGAACGTCGACACGGCGCTACGCACCTCGCTGGCACCGGCCGCCCCCGTGCTCAACATGGAGCTGTTGCAGCTCGAATCGGAGGACCCGCTCAAGCTGTTCTTTGGCGGCGGCACCTACACCCCCGGTACCCCGCCGGCCGTCGACCAGTTCGACGCCCCCAACCTGTCGGCCCCCGTCGAAATGGCCACCCTCGTGGACGTGGTCGACGGCACCAAGCTGCTGCGGTTCTGTTTCCCCAAGACACAGACCCGAGCCAACGGCGACATCGCTCTTGGCCGTGGCGCTTTCGCCACCATGCCGATCGCCATGTCGATCCTCGTGCCCAGCTCGGGGTCGTGGTGCACCATCCTTATCGCCCCCAACCCGGCCGCACTCGAAGCCGAGGCACCCGAGGAAGAGGCCGCCGCGTGACTGTGGCGGCCACCACCAACGGTGACCGCCCGCACATCGACCTGAACGCCATCCTCGGGCAACGGGCCGCGGTGCGCGATGTCACCCTTGGCGAGCACACCTACCAGTTCCGTCCGCTGAACCTCGTCACCGCCGAAGCCATGGAGAAAGGCGATGTTGTCGCCGCGTTCCGGGGCCTCATCGTCGGCGACGACGCGGGCGAACGGTTCCTCAACGACATGCCGGCCGCGGCGCTGCCCGAGGTCATCAAGGCCATCTACGGCGAGGACGCCTTGGGGGAAGTCGAGCGGCCGTCGCCTGGCTCAAAGCCAAGCAAGGCCGCATCGAAGCCCTCGAAGCGGACCTCCACGCCCAAGGCCGCTCGCTAGCGGAGTTCCTGACGATGCCGGCGC
>Ga0126377_10003049_pt1 | contig 11740 bp, 11 predicted proteins | sample PanSoiMetPlot_22_FD_92647 | JGI IMG/M metagenome (GOLD analysis project Ga0126377, IMG submission 92647) | Tropical forest soil microbial communities from Panama - MetaG Plot_22 | ecosystem: Environmental > Terrestrial > Soil > Tropical forest > Bulk soil | place: Panama | collected 2016-02-17
AGACCAGCAGCACACGCAGCTTGTCGCGCACGCCGTCGATCGAGACGACCGCGCGGTTGTTGACCGGCGTCAGCTCGCCATCGAGCGGGGATGCTTCGATCTCGACAATGTTCGGTCCCGCGTGCGGGATCGGCACATTGAACTTGATATCGGTGTGAACGGTCACCACGCGCTTGTTGAGCACCTCGCCGTCGCGACGCACGGTGACTTCGGCGGCGCCGACCTTCGCACCCTGGTCCTCCACGCGGAAGCCGATGGTCTGCGATTGGCCGACGATCCCGAAACGCGGGGTCTGCGTAAGCACGACGCGGCGGTCGATTTCGTTCTTGTGTCCGGTGATCAGCGCATGCAAGGGGGCGGCAAAACCAAGCGCGGACGCATCGGCCGGAACGTCGTGCACACGGCCATCGGTGATCAGGATGGCGCCGGCGATGCGGTCGGGCGGAACGTCGGCGAGCGTCGACGAGAGGGCCGCAAACAGCTTGGTGCCGTCGGTTTCTCCGTCGGCCGCGCCAGCCTCCGCCACGCGGACTTCAAGGCCGGGAATCCGCTTGAGCCGCTCGACGAGAGCGGTACGTGCGGCCTCGGTTTGCTGGGCGCGATCACCAAAGTCCTGGCTAGGACTCTTGTCGACAATTACCGCGGCGACTGACGGGATAGGTTCGCGGTCTTCACGCGTGAGCGAAGGATTGGCGAGCGCCAGCACCATCAGCGCCAGTGCAAGCGCGCGCAGCGGCGCGCCGCGGCTGCGGGCGATCAGCAAACCGACAGAGATCAGCGCCGCAACGGCAAAGGCCGCCCAAACCACGTAGGACGGGACCAGTGGAGCAAATGAAATGCCGAGGTTCACAATTCGCTCCTATTGCCCCAGGCGTTCCAGCAAGGCCGGTATATGCACCTGATCAGCCTTGTAGTTGCCGGTCAGCGCGTACATCACGATGTTAACGCCGGCGCGGAATGCCATATCGCGCTGGCGCGGCTCACCGGGCACAACTGGCAGCATCGGTTGCCCATCGGGCAGCAGCGCCCAAGCGCCTGCCAGATCGTTCGAGGTGATCAGGATTGACGAAACGCCGTCGCCGGCACGTGCCGGACGGTTGCTCTCTTCTTCCTCACCGGCGGCGGGCAGTGCCTCGACCCACAGTTGCCCGTTGGCAAAGCGGCCCGGAAAATCGCGCAGAAGAAAGAACGTCTTGGTTAGCACATGGTCGTGCGGCACCGGCTCGAGTTCAGGGATGTCGAGCGAGGACAGAATCGATCGCAGTGCGATCATGCCAGGTCCGCGCATTTCGCCGCCGCGACCCGCCGGCGCGTCGATCGCGTCACGCGTGTCGAACAGCACCGTGCCGCCCCGCTTCATATATGCGTCGATCTTGTCGAGCGCTGCCTGCGTCGGCTTCGGCGCGCCCGGCGCAATCGGCCAGTAGATGAGTGGAAAGAAAGCCAGCTCATCGCGCGCAAGATCGAGCCCGACCGGATCGCCGGCTTCCAGCGCCGTACGCTGCGCAAGATATAGCGTAAGACCGTGCAACCCGTTCTTGCTCACTTCATCTACGGCGGCGTCGCCGGTGATGACGTAGGCGAGTCGTGTCTGCAAAGTTGCCGTCATGGCTAATTCATCGGCGGTTGCATTCGGGCTCGGCGCCGGCGCGGGCGGCGGCCGGCGCGGACCGGGAACCGAAGGCAGCTGCAGAGATGGACCCTGCGCCTGCGCGAGGTCCCAGGGCAGGCCAGGGCCGCACAACAGCCCAAACGCAATCAGCGCGGCACTGGCACGGCGACGCGGACGCATCATCGACAGGCCGCCCGACAGCCAAATCACCACCAGCGCGTCGATCACGAGCAACGCGAGCGCGGCAAGAAATATCGGTCCGCGCAGGTCGAGCGGCTCGCCTTGCCGATAGGCATCGACGCGCGCGTTGAGGGACGATGCGTCAAGCGGGGCGGGGCGGTCGTCCGGCGCCAGCGTGTTCACCGCGACCAGTCCTTCGGGTGGGCCGTAAAAACCAGGCGGGTGATCGAGACTGCCGCGCTGGGCGAAATTGCTTGGGATGGGCCGCGCTGTCGGCGGCGGAGTCGAGAAGGCGCCAAAGCCGTCGAGGACCCGGGTCGGGGGTACGACTTGAGCGGCGCGGCTGCCCGCTGCTTCGTCGGCCGCATTGCTGGCCTCTGCCGCCGCGCTTGACCCGGCCAGCGTCATCAGGCGGCGCAACATGTCGACGAACGCTCCGGAGAGCGGGAGATCGGACCAGCGCGTATCGGCCGTCACATGGAAAAGCACGATCAATCCCTTGCCGCGGCGCTCGGCTGTGACGAGCGGCGTGCCGTCGGCAAGCGTCGCCCAGGTCCGGTCGGCCAGCTGGGAGTCGGGCTCGGCCAGCACCTGGCGCGTGACGGTCACGTCGGTCGGGACCGCCATGCCGTTGAACGGGCCCTCGCGAGAAAAAGCAGCTAGTTGCTGCGGCTTGTCCCAGCTTAGGCTGCCGCCAAGGGTGCGGCCGCCGCGGCGCAGCTTCACCGGCACAAGCTTGTCGTCGGACCCGGCGAGGTGCGGTCCGGCGAAGCGCACGAGCACGCCGCCGTTCTCGATCCATTTGTTGAGTTGGTCGAGCGACTCGTTGACGTTGCCGACATCGGCGAGGATCAGCATCGGCAGTTTCCGGTCGAGGAACTGGCTGATGGCTTCCGCCGGAGCAACGCCTTCGGCAAGCCGCACGTCGGCGAAGGGGTTAAGCGCGCGCGCGAGATAGTAGGTCGCGCCGATCAACGGCTGCGAGCGGTCCGCGGTCGAACCGGATACGACACCGACAGTGCGGCGGCGCCAGCGCTTGTCCAAAAGCTGCACCGCGCCCGCCGAGCGCTCACCGACAATCTCGAGACGTGCGACGTCATTGCGGATTTCAACGGGGAGGTCGATCACTGCCTCAGTTTCGCGATCTCCGGATTTGAAATTGAAAGGTGCCTCGCCTAACGACAGGCCCTTGAGATCGATGGCGTTCACCATGCCGGCGTCGCCCGGACCTGTTTGTGCGCGCAGCACCTTCACGCTCAGCGCGCCTGCCGCGTTATCGGCAGCTGCAAGCGCATGCGGGATCGGCAGTCCCCCCTCAACGATGCTCAGGGGATGATTTCCTATCGCGCGCTTCAAGCCTTCCACAAATGTCGCCCCCTTGCCGAGATCGACACCGTCCGACAGCCACACGACTTCCACGTTCGGCGCCGCGGCGAGAAAACGCTCGATGAGCGGCAAGGCCGCGCTACGGTCGATACCGAACGGCTTTGGCCTGATCTGCTTGATCTGCACACGGGCAGCGCCTGCAAGACCGAGGGAAATATCGCGATCAGTCTCCGACAAGGGCAGGATCGCGACGCCGCGGCTGTCGGCTTCGGCGCGTGCGATCATTTCGTCAGCGGCGCGCAGGCGCGCATCCCATGATGCGGCCGCGGGCCAGCCGTCATCGAGCATGATCAACAATGGCGCTGCGCGGTCCGACGTCGCGAGCGGCGGGTTCCATAGCGGGCCGGCGGCAGCGATGATGATGAGTGCGGCCATCGTCAAGCGCAGCAGCGTCAGCCACCAGGGCGTGCGTGCAGGGGTTTCTTCCTTCGGAGCGATCTCGAACAGCAGCCGCGTCGGCGGAAAATCGACACGGCGAGGCCGCGGCGGAACAAGCCGCAGCAGCCACCACAGCACAGGCAGGCTGAGCAGACCGAGCAGCACAAGCGGCTGCGCAAACCCTAGCGGGAGTGGTCCGATCATGCGGCGCTCGCAGGGCTGGCCGTGACGTGGCGGTTGCTGGCGACGAACGGCTGCGTGTTATCGCCCATGCGTGAGTGTAGCACGAGCAGAAGTTCGCTCGCCGGACGGTCAGTGCGATGGATCGCGAAGCTCCATCCGCGCAGATCGCTCTCCGCGCGGATCGCTGCGCGATGACGCTCGACGATCGCCTGGTAATCGGTGCGCCAGGCCTCGGCACGGCCCGCGGTCACGCTGCCTGCACCTTCGGGCTCAATGAACTCAACCCGCCCCGAGTAGGGAAAGCTTTCCTCCGCCGGATCGACAATCTGGACAACGTGGCCATGCGCACCGGTTGCGGAAAGTTGCGTAATCTTGCCGCGCACCTCGCTCATAGGAACCCAAAGGTCCGACAGCAGCACAACCTCCGAGAGGGGGGATGGCGCAAATGACGGGGGCAAGCTCGCGCGCTCCGTGGGGTCATGCAGGATCGCTTCGGCCATTTTCTCGATGACATTGCGGCTCGCAGTCGGCCGGGTCAGACCCGGAATGCCGACCCGTTCGCCGCCCTGCACGAGCACCTCCGCCAGTGCGAAGGTCACCACCAACGCGCGCTCGAGCTTGCTATCTTTCGCGAGAGTGGAGTTGAACGTCATCGACGGCGAGCGATCCGGCCAGATCCAAACCGTATGCGAGGCCTCCCATTCGCGTTCGCGGACATACAAATTGTCGTCGCGCGCAGAACGTCTCCAGTCGACGTTCTGCGCAGGCTCGCCCGATACGAAGCGGCGATACTGCCAGAAATTTTCACCTGGGCCGGCTCGCCGCCGTCCGTGCAACCCATGAATGACCGTCGAAGCAACGCGACGTGCCTCAAGGATGAGCCGAGGCATTGCGTCGGCCAGCTTGCGGGCCCCGACCGTCGCTTGCTTTACGGTTCCGGTCTCGATGTCGTTCGCCTTCGACTCCGCCATCGCAACTATCCGATGCGTGCCTTGAGCCGCCGGATCACATTCGGGATGGTTTCGCCTTCTGCCCGCGCTGCAAATGTCAGTGCCATGCGGTGTTTAAGCACAGGCTCCGCCAGTTCGAGTACGTCGTCGACCGAAGGCGCGAAGCGGCCGTCAAGAAGCGCGCGCGCACGTACCGCGAGCATCAACGCTTGGCTGGCGCGCGGGCCCGGACCCCACGAAATCAATTTGCCGATCTCGCCTGCTTCAGGGCCCGGACGTGCCGAGCGCACGAGCGCGAGAATTGCCTCGACGACAGATTCCCCGACGGGCAATCGGCGGACCAGCCGCTGCGCCGACAGCAAATCTTCGGCCGTCATCGCCGCCTTTGCGCGCGACTCCTCCGCGCCGGTCGTGTCAAATAGGATTTTTCGCTCGGCGTCCTGATCGGGATAGTCGACGTCGACTTCCATCAGGAAGCGATCGAGCTGCGCTTCCGGGAGAGGATAGGTGCCCTCCTGTTCGAGCGGATTTTGTGTCGCCAGAACATGGAATGGTTTCGGCAAATCGTGACGAACGCCGGCAACGGTCACATGCTGCTCTTGCATTGCCTGCAGAAGCGCCGATTGCGTGCGCGGCGAAGCGCGATTGATTTCGTCGGCCATCAGCAGTTGCGCGAATACCGGACCGGCAATGAACCGGAAGCTCCGCTTTCCGCCCGGGTTTTCCTCCAGCACTTCGGTGCCGAGAATGTCGGAGGGCATCAGGTCGGGCGTGAATTGAATTCGCCGGGCATCGAGACCAAGAGTGGTGCCCATCGTGTCGACCAGTTTTGTTTTCGCGAGGCCCGGCACCCCCACCAGCAGCGCGTGACCACCGGAGAGGACGGTAACCAGCGCGCGCTCCACCACCACATCCTGGCCGAAAATAACGGCACCAATCGCCGCTTTTGCCGCGCGAACGTGGGCGGCTGTCGATTCAGCCGCACGAACGATCATGTCTTCCAATTTCTCCAGGCTCTCGCCGCCGGCTTTCGCCATGATGTCCTTTTCCTTTCGTCGCCTGATCACTGCAGCACAAAACACCGTGCAACAAACGCGCCAAGGCGATTTTGCTGCGCTATTTGGGCCGAATCTGCCTCAATCTCCAGCCAAGCTTACGCTATCTTCCGCCGCCGGGCCGGGTGAATCACGAAGATGCGAACAAGCCCGCGGTGACCTAATTATCGAAGGAAAACAATGGCGAAGGCAGGGCAAGGTGGGTTGGAGGCGATCGCGGCAGGGCTGCCCCGCGAAAACAGGGGCCCCCCGCCGGTCGAACTTTGGAATCCGCCTTACTGCGGCGATATCGACATGAAGATCGCCGCGGATGGCACCTGGTTCTATCAAAAGACGCCAATCGGCCGGCTGGCTTTGGTCAAATTGTTCGCATCCGTCCTCAAACGCGAAGGCGATAAACACTTTCTTGTGACACCGGTCGAGAAGGTCGGCATTGTTGTCGAGGACGCCCCTTTTCTCGCCGTGGAGCTGAAAACGTCGCGCGATGATAGCGGGCAGGTCCTCGCGTTTCGAACCAACGTGGATGACTGGGTGACGGCAGGGCCCGGCCACGCGCTGCGGTTCGAGCTGCAAGCGCAAACCGGAGGGCTGAAGCCATACCTGCACGTGCGCCGTGACTTGTGGGCGAAGGTTACGCGTGCACTGTTTTACGACCTCGTTGCGCTTGGCGAAGAGCGTGATGTTGGGGGCAAGGCTATGTTCGGTGTTGCTTCACACGGCGAGTTTTTCGCCATGGCCGAGGCGGATGCGATCCGGGAGTTCGCCTGATGCAACATCCGCTGACGGCGCTTTCGGCAAATGATTTTTTTGAGCGCGTGCAATCGCGATTGACGCTCAACGTGCCGCCTGGTCTCACCGATCCAAATGTTACGCCCGTGCGTGGAGATCATGATGCCGATCCGGTAATGCGCAAGATCGCCGAAGTACGGCCGATCCGTCCCGCCGCGGTGCTGGTTCCGATCGTCGATCATCCGGAGCCAGCCGTCCTGCTCACCCAGCGTGCGCAACATTTGCCCGATCACCCTGGGCAGGTGTCGTTCCCCGGCGGCAAGATCGAGGGCGGTGATGCCGACCCGCGCGCGTCGGCTTTGCGCGAGGCTCAGGAGGAAATAGGTCTTGGCGGCCGACACGTCGAACCTCTCGGCTACCTAGACCTCTATATGACGACGTTGGGCTATCGCATTGTGCCCGTGATTGCGCGCGTCAAGCCGGGCTTTGTGCTCAAGCTCAACCCGAGCGAAGTCGATGCGACCTTCGAGGTGCCGCTCGATTTCCTGATGAACCAGAGCAACGTGCAGCGTCACTCGCGCGATTGGCAGGGCATGACGAGGCACTACTACGCAATCACTTTCGGCGAGCGCTACATTTGGGGCGTGACGGCTGGTATCCTGCGGAATCTTTACGATCGGATTTACCGATGATCCGCCCGGTTCTCACCGAGGTCTTGCTTTTTCTCACGCCGTTCGTGCTCTACGCGGTTTTCTTGTGGGCGACGAAAGCCGGTGTGCTGGATCTCAAGTCGTGGCCATTGGTCCGCGTTCTCTCGCTTGCGATCGCGGCACTGATGCTGGTGCTTGGCAGTTTCGTTTACTTCGCGCACTTCTCGGGCGCGCCGCCCGGGTCGACCTACGTGCCTGCCCACATGGAAGACGGCAAGTTCGTGCCGGGGACTACGAAGTAATGGCTCCGCAGGCCGGCCGCACCGAACACAAATTCAGCGACGCCGCCTGGCTGACGTCCGGTGCGTTGCCACGACTGCTCGCTGTGCTTGATCGCGATGGCGAGGAGGCACGCGCCGTAGGCGGCGCAGTTCGAAACGCCTTGCTGGGGGTGCCGGTCCTGGAGGTCGACGTCGCGACGACGGCTGTTCCCGAAGAAGTCGTCAAGCGTGTTACCGCGGCAGGCTTCAAGGCCGTTCCGACCGGCATCGAGCACGGCACGGTGACCGTCGTAATCGACAAACATCCCTTTGAAGTGACGACGCTGCGCAAGGACGTCGAAACCTATGGTCGGCATGCCAAGGTCGAATTCGGCCGCGACTGGAAAGCCGACGCCGAACGACGTGATTTCACAATCAACGCATTATCCGCAACGCGCGACGGCACGGTCTACGACTACGCCGGCGGTTTTGACGATCTGGCCCATCGCCGAGTGCGCTTCATAGGTGATCCCGCCAAACGCATCGAGGAAGACTATTTGCGCATTTTGCGGTTTTTCCGCTTTCACGCCGCTTATGGCGCCGGTCATCCCGACGCCGCTGGCCTAGCCGCTTGTATTGCCGCGCGAAGAGGTCTCGATCAGTTGTCGCGCGAGCGTGTGCGCATGGAGCTTCTGAAGTTGCTCGTCGCCCCCCATGCGACGGCGACCCTTGCCGTAATGGCATATGCCGGGCTGCTGCTGCTTGTGCTCGGTGGTGTGCCTTATCTGGCCGATTTCGAAAACGTGGCAAAGGTCGAGGCGGCGACCGGAACAACTCCCGATGCGGTGCGCCGGCTTGGCGCGCTCGGCGTTGTCATTGCCGAAGACGCCGAACGGCTGTGGCAGCGGCTGCGACTGACGAACAACGAGCACGAGCGACTTGCGTCATTGGCCGAAGGCTGGCGGCGCATGTCTCCCGCATTCGGCGACAATGCGGCGAAGGCGCTGCTCTATCGTCTCAATCCGCAACATTTCACCGATCACGCCCTCCTTGGTTGGGCTCGTTCCGAGGCAACGGCTCATGATGCCAAGTGGCACGAGCTTGCGACCCTCCCCCAGCGGTGGACGGCACCAGAATTTCCATTGAAGGCGGCGGACCTGATGAAGCGTGGTCTGGCGCAAGGGCCGGCATTGGGCGCAGCGCTTACCGCGGCTGAGCGAGCCTGGGTCTCGGCGGGATTTCCGCAGGAGCGCCGCATGTTGGACGACATTGCCGATGCCGCTGCGAAGAGCGCGGCCAGCCAATGAATGTTCTTTCCGGCTTTGCCGACATTTCTTTTTGGCAATTGCTCCCGGTTGCGGCGCTGGCATTGTTCGCTTCCGTCGTTGGTGGGGTTTCAGGCTACGGAACCGGCGCGCTGATGCCGCTCGTGCTGGTGCCACTGGTTGGCGCCGAACCTGTAGTGCCGATCATCGCCATCTCGGCACTGTTCACCAATTCCAGTCGAGTCTTCGCGTTTCTGAGATATGCCGACTGGCGTCGAGCGGCGATCGTGCTCGCGGCATCAGTGCCGACCTGCGTGCTCGGCGCCTGGGGCTATACGCGGCTATCGAGCACTGGGGCGGCGCTTGTGATTGGCGGGATGCTGATCGCAAGCGTGCCGCTGCGGCGCTTCCTGCGCCTTCACGGCTTCAAGGTTGGCGATACTGGTCTCGGATTGGGCTCGCTCGGTTATGGTCTGGTGGTGGGCGGTACGGCCGGATCGGGCGTGATCTTGCTCTCGCTGCTGATGGCGGCCGGCGTCGAAGGCGCGGGCGTCATCGCCACCGATGCGGCAATTTCAATTGTGATCGGCATCGTGAAGGTCTCCGTTTTCGGGCTGGTCGGAGTCATTACCGCGCAAGTGGTCGCCTTGGCGCTGCTGATCGGGGTGGTCGCGCTGCCCGGCGCCTTTCTGGCGAAGGCCTTTGTCGAGCGGATGCCACTGCATGTTCACACCGCGATCCTCGATGTGGTGGTTTTGTTGGGTGGCGTGTTTCTGATTTACGGCGCTTTGCGATGACGCGCCTCGAGGTTACGGCCACTTCACGACCGGCGGCATCGAGGACAGGATTGACTCGACATTGCCGCCGGTGCGCAGCCCGAAAATCGTGCCACGGTCATAGAGCAGGTTGAATTCTACGTAGCGGCCGCGCCGGACCAGCTGTTCGTCGCGCTCGGCGTCCGTCCAAGGCTGGGTAAAGTTTTTCCGCACCAGGTTTGGATAGACGCGCAGGAAGGCACGGCCGACATCCTGCGTGAACGCGAAGGTCTCGTCCCAGTCAGTTTCCAGATAATCGTAAAATATGCCGCCGACGCCGCGCGGCTCGTTGCGGTGCTTGAGGAAGAAATATTCGTCGCACCATTTTCGGTACTTGTCGTATGGCGCGATCTCGGCGTGCGCGTCGCATGCGGTTTTCATGGCTGCATGAAAAGCGATGCTGTCCGGATCGTTGTGAACGCGGCGCTTGTCCAGCACAGGCGTAAGGTCGGCGCCACCGCCGAACCATGATTTGCTGGTCACGACGAACCGCGTATTCATATGAACTGCCGGCACGTTCGGATTGTGCGGATGCGCGATCAAGGAAATGCCAGAGGCCCAGAAGTGCGGGTCTTTCTCGGCACCCGGTATCTCCTTGCGGAATTCCGGCGCGAATTCGCCGTGCACGGTCGAACAGTGCACGCCGACCTTCTCAAAGACCCGCCCCTGCATCATTGCCATGACGCCGCCGCCTCCCGGCGCACTACCATGGTCGGTGCGCTGCCAGGGAGTACGCCCAAAACGGCCAGCCCCCCGGTCAGCGAAAGGGGCGTTGGCCGGCAGCACATCCTCTAGGCCCTCTAGCGCGGCGCAGACATCGTCACGAAGTTTTTCGAACCAGGTGCGCGCCTTGGCCTTGCGGGTATCGAGTGCGGAGCGATCCATTTTTTCATTAACTCGTTAGGACGATACTATCACCGCGCAAAATTCCGCGTCTGCCGCAGGACCTCGCCGGCCACCATTGCAGCTGCCATGGCAATATTGAGCGAGCGCATGCTGCGCTGCATCGGGATGCGCAGGCGGACGTCGGCCGCCTTGTGGATGGTCGCTGGAACACCGGCGCTCTCCCGGCCGAACAAGAGCACCTCGTCAGCGGCAAAGGCATGTTCGAGGTAAGAGCGCTCTGCCGCCGTGGTCAGAAGCACGAGTCGGAGCCGTTCGCGGTGCCGCCATTCCTCGAAGGCCGCAAACGAGCCATGACGGGTGATGCTGACGCTGTCGATGTAGTCCATGCCGGCGCGGCGGAAGGCGCGATCGGTCACGGGAAATCCACTCGGCTCTATAATGTGCGCCTCGATGCCCAGGCAGGCGCACAGCCGGAGAATCGTCCCGGTATTCTGGGGGATGTCTGGTTCGTAAAGCGCGATTCGCATTGTGGGCCCGGCGCTCCTCGTCGGCCAGCATGAAGCCGCTGTAGACGAATGATTTATGCGACTAATCCTCGCGGCGCGGGCGCGCAATCAGGCTAGGCGGGTACCGGTTAGCCGCCCGGATTGCGCGCATAATGTAACATTTAAAGCGCGCCCTGACGCAAAACAGGTGACCACTTTTGCCGGGCGCGCTTTTGCGGGCTTGCGCTCTTACGGCAAGGGTGCCAATAGAACCCCGCCGACGCGCTGCCCTGCCTTTTCCGGGGCTGCCGCAACCGGTCCGCCCCGCCGCCCTTCGGACTTCGGTCTTGGGTTCCAGCCTCGGGCGGGACGAACAAGCCACCGGAGGAGAGGGCTAAAGACGTGACGACCGTGTCTTCGGCGGAGCACACGCGCCGCGACTTTCTTTATATAGCCACCGGCGCCGTCGGCGCGGTTGGGGCTGCGGCGGTTCTCGTACCGCTGATCGCGCAGATGAATCCGGACGCATCGACCATCGCGGCGGGGGCGCCGATCGAGGTCGACCTCGCTCCGATCGCCGACGGACAGATCATCAAGGTGTTCTGGCGCTCGAAGCCGATCTTCATCTTCCATAGAACGAAGAAGGAGATCGAGGAGGCACAGAAGGTCGACGTCGCAACGCTGCCCGACCCGGAGCCCGACTCCGCGCGGATCAAGCAGGGCCATGACCAGTGGCTGGTGGTCATCGGCATCTGCACGCATCTTGGCTGCATCCCGCTCGCGCACGAGGGCCCGTATGGCGGCTGGTTCTGCCCGTGCCACGGCTCGGTGTACGACACCTCAGGGCGCATCCGGCAGGGTCCGGCGCCGAAGAACCTGTTCCTGCCACCCTATAAGTTTGTCTCCGACACCAAGATCCAGATCGGCTGAGCGAAATCGCATTTAA
>Ga0126377_10003050_pt1 | contig 11740 bp, 8 predicted proteins | sample PanSoiMetPlot_22_FD_92647 | JGI IMG/M metagenome (GOLD analysis project Ga0126377, IMG submission 92647) | Tropical forest soil microbial communities from Panama - MetaG Plot_22 | ecosystem: Environmental > Terrestrial > Soil > Tropical forest > Bulk soil | place: Panama | collected 2016-02-17
CAAGAACAGATTAAGCCGCTTGCAGGCGCTGCCGGCAGAGGGGCGCGGAAAGAAGTAGCACACGCCCGGCCGCCTCGGCCGGCGGCCGTACGCGCGCTTGATGTCGAGCGCCAGCGCGCGCGATGAAAAGCTGTCGAGCGCCGGCCCGACGTCCTCGTCTGATCCCTGCAGCCCCTCGAGGAAGAACTGCTCGATCGATCCCGATCGCTCGAGCATCTGCCTGAGAATCCAGAGCAACGCGATCAGATCCTCGCCGCGAATCCAGCGGTGGACCATCGCACGCATCGGTTCAGGCGCATTTTGCGGATTGAAGGTTCTGACGAAGGCCGCCGGGCGAGGACCAACCACCCTCAACAGGTTGTCGATGGAGTTCAGGACGCTGGCCACCCTGCCGAAGGCCAGGGCACCAGCGCAAAACGCCGCGATCTCGCGGTCCGCAGGATCGGTGAATGGTCTCGCTTTGTGGATCGGGTCGCTCGCCGAATCGACCCGGTTGTAGTCGTGGTACAGGTTGTCGAGGCGGCCGGCTAGGTCGCCGGCCTTCGTCGGGCGTGGCATCGGACAGCCACGATCATAATGCTGAATGTTGAATGCTGCGTGCTGAATGAAAAGCGCGAGCGAACGCAAAGCGTTCGCCCATTCAGCATTCAGAATTCAGTATTCAGAATTTCAGTTGATTCGAATCACCAGTGCGCGCGTGTTGTTTGATTCAATCGTCTCGGTCACCACCCCGTCCGCGTCGCTCACGGCGATGAGGTAATAGACGCCGGGAGCAGTCCCGGCGGGAATCGTCACCGACATCGAGCCCACGTTCGTCGCGTTGGGCCCAAGTGCGGACACTGCCCGTTCGGCGAGCGGTTGATCCGATGCGTCGAAGTTGATGTTCGTCGAGAGGTAGATGCGCGTCGTCGTTGCGCCTGACGAACCGCCGCCCGCATTCTTGGCCGTATCGGTCACCGAGATGGTCGCACCGGCGACTGCCGAGGTCGGCGACGTCAGCCCGGACTCGGTCAGATCGGGCCCGACCTTCGTGGTTCCGTACGACACGTTGTTGGTCTCCGCCGACTCGAGCACCGCGTTCGTGTCGTCGGAGCTGACCAGGATGTAGTACGTCCCCAACTCGGTTCCGGCCGGAATGGTGACTGTCGTTGAACCCGCATTCGTGAGGCCGGCCCCGAGCGCGGGGACGCTGCGGCTTCCGAGGAACGTGTCCGTGGAATCGAGCGAGAAGTTCGTCGACAGATAGAACGACGTCGTCGACGGACCGGCCGTGCCACTGCCCTGGTTCTTGACGGTATCGGTCACCGTCAGCGGGAACCCGGCGCCAGCAACCGTTGGCACGACGGTGCTGGACTCGATCAAGTCGGGGCCGATCTTGATCGCAGTACTGAATTTCACGTTGTTCGATTCCTGCGTCTCTTGAACTGCGGCTGGGCCATCCGCCTTGGCGATCACGTAATAAGTTCCGGCGACGGTATCCGACGGAATCGTCAGGGGCGTCGTTCCGGTGCTGGCGGTATTGGGCGCCAGCGTGCCGACCGAGCGCGTTCCCAACGGCGTGTCGGAATCGTCCAGCAGCACGTTCGCCGACAAGTAGAAGCTCGTCGTCGAGGCCGACGCGCTGCCGGCCCCCTGGTTCTTCGTCGCATCGCTGACCGATATCGTCGAGCCAGTGGCCGCCGTCGCAGGCGTCGTCAGCGTTTGAACCACCAGGTCGGGTCCGACAGCGATGGTCGAGCCCATCTTCACGTTGTTCGATTCGTTCGACTCGGTGACCGCTCCGGCGACGTCAGCCTTCGCCAGGAGGTAGTAGTTGCCGACCCCGATGTTCGACGGGACGGTGAAAACGGTCGCTGCCGAATTCGTCGTCCCTGGTGCCAGAGACGGCACATCGCGGGTGCCGAGACTGAAGTCGGTGGCGTCAATCGTCGTGTTTGTCGACAAATAGAAGCCAGTCGAAGATGCCACTGATGTTCCTTGACCCTGGTTCTTCGTGGTCTCATTCACTGTAATCGTGCCACCCGCCCCTGCAGTAGTCGGTCCTGTGAGCGTGGTCACGAGGAGGTCTGACGGCTTATCGTCGCTGACGATCGTCACCGCGGCGGCGCCTGAGCCAAGCACGTAGCTCGCATCCGGAATCATCGAGACGATGACGTTCTCGTTGGATTCGACGGCAGGATCATCAATCGGCGTCACCGGAACAACTTGAGATGCCACGCCAACGTCAAAGGTCACCACACCTGGCAACGCGACGTAGTCAGCTCCGGCGGTCGCCGTTCCGGAAACAGCATAGTGAACGGTCAGCGGTTGCGTGGTATCACCCGTCCGGCTGAAGGTAAATGCGCCCGAGGTTGGTCCGACTTCCGTTGCTGTCGCGGTGGACGCGACGACGCTGACGGCTGGCAGGTTCGAGGGTGGTGCCGACGAGCAATTGGGCAACGCGAACGATCCGATGCGCGTTTGCCAGCCGGCGTCGCTGGTCGTGGCGTAGTACTCCTGCGTATACCAGAAGGTACAGTCGTCGACGGGATCGACGACCATCATGCTGTAGTCGCCCCATCGGCCAGTCGAGTTCGTCTGCGAGCCGGTGCCGACCACCAGGTCGGTCTCGCCCAGCGTCATCAGATTGGGCGGATCGGTGGCCAGGCGGCCGGTGTAGCGAATCGACGGGAAGGTCGATGCGCCGGTCACGGTGAATCCGAGGGCCATGTTGCCGGCCGAATCCAAAGCGACACTGCCCATCCAGCGATGATCGGCATCGGGCGCGTAGGTGCCCTGCTGATAGATCGATGGCGATGAACCCGGGTTCCGGACTTCATACCAGCGGATGCCGGCGTGATCCGCGCCGTCAGCATCGACGGTGTGATTCACGACGAGCGATTCGTGGTCGCCAAAATTTCGATACTGCAGGCGATACATCAGACGGTCGGACATCGCATCGATCGTTGTCGTCGTGCCAGGCTGCGGCAGGCAGTTTCTGTTGTTGCCGCACATGTCCGAATCGAACGGCGCGGTGGGCAACGCGGCGACGCGCGTAAAGGAAGACTGCGACTGCGTGGTCCAGTCTGTGTGGAACTGCCAGATCTGGATCTGATCGGTAGGCGTCGCTCCCCACGCATCGTCATCGATCTGCGCGAAGTACGCTGGCGAGCCCGCCGGAGGCGCAGGGCCGTCCAGATCGGCGGGGAGCATGCCAGCCAAATTCATGTCGACTGAGGCGAGGTCGTAATAGATCGCCGAGGCCGGCTGGCCGGCCAGCATGCTGGTGCGATCGAATGCGACGACTCCCTGTCCCGCGTACTGCAGCGATATCGCCGTGTACTGATTCATCGTCATGTAGTAGGCGTCAGGCCACACTGCGAGCTTGGGATAGTCGTTCAACTTGTCGAACGAATACTGATACCGGTAGTAGGCGCCAAGCGGATCGGAGGTCGCCGATACGGCGATGCACTCGTAGAAGGGACCGAAGAGGAGAATGCCGAAGAAGTTATTCGGTATCGCGAGCTGGCTCATGACCCAGCGATCGGCGAGGTGATCGTAACGGACGATCGGATCGCCGTCGTTGCGGGTTTCGCACGGCCCTCCGAACCCGCTCCAAAGTGTGCTCGCTGACGCCGGACCATATAACAAGGCCGGAGGCGTGGTCGCGGTTCCCTTGCTGTACACGGCGAACGACAGATTGACCATCTGCACGAAGTGGTTTGGCCCGACGTCTCCGTTGGTGTCCGGCGGCAACACGCCGTTCACATTGCTGATTCCGTCGACGCTGTTGGACGGCCCCGGAATCGAGGGAAGCTGGGGAGCCGATTGGACCACGGGGTCGGAGAGCAGCGCGGAAGGATGTCGCGACACCCGTCGCCATCGAGGCTCGCGCTCCTTGATCAACTCGCCTATCGGAGGCCTGCCCGGCGGCAGATCGCGGAGCCTTGGCGATCGATCGAATCGATCCAGGTTGATGACCGATGTCGGCGAACCGGCGCGTGTCCTGGACGGCCCGGGACGCTGAGCCCTGATATCCGTGATCGAGACGAGCGCAACAAGGGCGGCCACGACGAACAGGCGTTCTTTCATGACCCCCGGCCGCGCAAGTCCCATACCGTCGAGCTGGCTCCGGCACTCTCTGGGCTAGCAACGGCAACCCCTGTTGGGCGTGTGCCTTGTCCGCTCGTTTGGGTCGCTGTAACCCTCGCGCGGGCACCAGTTCTCACAGTTGCGTGGGAGGGATGACAAAACCGTCGCGGAGGCGACGTCCGGGGCGGCCCGCGTCAAAAGGTCGTGATTGGCGTACCCGCCTGGCACATCGGGCACTGTGCTGCCGGATAGTTCTCTGGCGCCGCGTACTCCGCCAGTGCGAAGTTCGGCACACCGAGATCTACGATCGCTTCCATCCGATCGAAGATCTCGACGGTCGCGATCACGCGTCCTCCAGCCTGCGTAATGAGGTCCGCACAGCGTTGAAATGTCTTTCCGGTGTTGCGCACATCGTCCGCGAGCAGCACGCGCTGCCCTGCGATTCGTCGTCTGTAGAAGTCTCGCAATGTAAATCCATCGGGTGCGTTCGTCAGCGGGGCAAAGCTGCACGCCGGGTGGGTCAGCGCACGTCGGCCATCGAGCAGTCCTGCGATCGTGTGCGCGAGCAGCGCGCCCCCGGTCGCCGGTCCTGCCACGACGTCCGTCTCAGCGATGATCTCCGCCGGGAGCACATCAATCAGATCCTGCGCGAGGCGCCAGATAGTCGAAGGATGAAAGAACAGTTGATGCGGGTTCAAATACTCGCGGCCGTGGAATCCATTGCCGTAGTCGAAGTGGCCGTCGCGCATCAGCACTTCGAGATCCTGTAGCGTTTTCAGCGCCTGGCGGCGCAAGTCGTTGTGTCGGGTCAATTCGTATGGCCTCTTCTCAGACAAGAGCGGCATTGCGATACACGACCTTTCCTCCGACGATGGTGGCGGCAACCCCGCCGGTCAGTCGCCAGCGATCGAACGGTGTGTTTTTTGATTTCGAGACGAGCTTTCCGGCTTCTATGGAGGTCGCGAGGTCGGGCGCGAGCACGGTGATATCGGCTGGCGCTCCCTCGTCCAGCCGGCCACCGCGCACGTTGAACAACCGCGCGGGGTTGACCGACAGCAGCTCGATCATTCGTGTGAGCGAAATCCGGCCAGCATGGACGAGCCGATCGAAGACGATCGGGACCGCCGTTTCGAGGCCGACGATCCCGAATGGTGCGTGGTCGAACTCGACCATCTTCTCGTCGATGTGATGCGGCGCGTGGTCGGTCGCAATCACGTCGACGCTGCCGTCGGCAAGACCCTCGAGCATCGCGTCCCGATCCGCTGTGGCTCGCAGGGGCGGATTCATCTTGAAGTTCGTGTCGTACTTCACCGGGCCGTCGAGCGAGTCGTCGGTCAGCGTGAAGTGATGAGGGGCGACCTCACAGGTGACTCGAACACCGCGCTGCTTGCCCGCTCGCACCGCTCGCAGCGACTGGTGGGCGCTCATGTGAGCGATGTGAACGTGCGCCCCGGTCAGCTCCGCGAGCGAAATATCGCGTTCGACCATGATCGACTCGGCCTCGCCAGGTATACCGCGGAGCCCGAGCTGCGAGGCCACGTAGCCTTCGTGCGCGACGCCGTCTCCCTTCAGCGATGGATCCTCGCAGTGATTCACGATCGGCACGCCGAGCATGCGGGCATACTCGAGCGCCCTGCGCATCAAGAGTGCCGTCGCGACCGGGCGGCCGTCGTCGGTGAACGCCACACAGCCGGCAGCCTTCTGTTCGCCGAGCTCCGCCAACTGGTCGCCCTTCGAACCGATGGACACGGCGCCGATCGGATAGACGCGCGCCAGGCCGGCTTCCGCCGCCTTTTTCAGGATGAACTCCGTAATGCCTGCGTGGTCATTCACGGGTTCCGTATTCGGCATGCACGCGACAGCCGTGAACCCGCCGGCCACTGCCGAGGCCGTGCCGCTGGCGATCGTTTCTTTGTGTTCCTGTCCCGGCTCTCTCAGGTGCACATGAATATCGACGAGTCCAGGCGCCACGATCCAGCCACGCTTGATTTCGACGACCTGCGCATTCTCGACCGGCAGGTCCTTGCCAATTCGCGCGACCGCGCCATCCGCGATGAGCACGTCGAACTCACCATCTCGCCCGTTGGCCGGGTCGATGACCCGTCCGCCCTTCAGAATTGTTTTCATTAGAAGCTATCTCATAAATCTACCGCCGCCGACAACGGCGCCGCGAGCGAGCGCGCGAGCGAGCCACGCGACCGGAGCGAGCCGTCGGAGCGGCGAGCGAGGGCGCGTGTCGGGGAGTCCGAGGGGCGAAGCCCCTCGGTTGAGCCTAGTGCTCATCAATCGCGCCGACCGCTTCCCGGCCGGACAACAGATACAGGACCGCCATCCGCACCGCGACGCCGTTCGACACCTGCTCGAGGATGACGGAGAACTCTCCATCCGCGACCGCCGAATCAATCTCAACGCCGCGGTTCATCGGTCCCGGATGCATCACGATCGCATCGCGCGAGGCGCGACGCAGGCGCTCCGGGGTCAGGCCGAATAACGTGAAGTATTCGCGCACCGACGGAATGAAATGGCCGTGCATCCTCTCATGCTGGATGCGAAGCATCATGACGACGTCGGCGCCTTCGACCGCCTCGTCCACGGATGTTGTTGCATGGACGCCGAAACGGTCGATGTGCGACGGCATCAACGTCGCCGGCGCGCAGGCCCACACGTCGGCGCCCATACTGTTCAACAAGACAACGTTCGAGCGCAGCACGCGGCTGTGGAGAAGATCCCCGACAATCGCCACTTTCAGGCCGGCGAGACGGCCTTTATGCTCGCGGATCGTGAACGCGTCGAGCAGCGCCTGCGTCGGATGCTCGTGCATCCCGTCGCCGGCATTGATGATCGTGGAACTGCAGGTCCGCGCCAGCAAGTGCGGCGCGCCGGACGAGGCGTGACGCATGACAATCATGTCCGGCGACATCGCCTCGATGTTCCGCACCGTGTCGATCAGCGATTCCCCTTTGGTGACGCTCGAGGTTGCGGTCGCAATGCTGAGCGTGTCGGCACTGAGGCGCTTCTCGGCAATCTCGAAGGACGTGCGGGTCCGGGTGCTCGGCTCGAAGAACAGGTTGACGACCGTCCGCCCGCGCAGGGTCGGCACTTTCTTGATCGCGCGGCCGCCGATTTCCTTCATCGCTTCGGCGGTGTCGAGGATCAGTGTGATTTCGTCAGCGTCGAGTCCCGCGATCCCGAGCAGATGCCGGGACTTCAGCGTAACGGCCGCGGCTGGTGTTTCTGCGCTCGTCGTCGTCATGCTTCCCCCTCGATGAGCACTTCGTCGGTTCCGTCAATCTCCTGAAGCCGTACCTGGACGCTTTGTTTGAGCGACGTCGGCAGGTTCTTGCCGACGTAATCAGCCTTGATCGGCAGCTCGCGGTGGCCGCGATCGACGAGCACCACGAGTTGAATCGCCTGCGGGCGGCCGAAATCGATGAGCGCGTCGAGCGCCGCGCGGATGGTGCGGCCCGTATACAGCACGTCGTCCACGAGCAGGATTTTGCGGTCGTCAATCGAGAACGGAATCTCGGTGCGCCGGACGAGCGGTTGAGGACCGACCGGATGCCGCATCAGGTCGTCCCGATACAGCGTAATGTCCAGCGCCCCGGTCGGGACGTCGTCGCCATTGATGTCGTGGAGCGAGCGGCCGATTCGGCGGGCCAACGGCACGCCGCGCGTGCGGATTCCCACCAGCGCAATGTCGTCCAGGCCGCGATTGCGTTCGAGGATTTCGTGCGCGATTCGCGTCAGCGCCCGGCCCATGCGGTCTGCGTCCATTACCAGAGGCACGCGAGCCTCCGGCCGCAATAAGAAAATCTCGAGATGATTCGGCGCGGCGGCCGCCGCAGATGAGTGTTGAGAAGAACGTGCACGGTCACCTCTTAGCGCCCTCTCAGGGACGCTGTTAAAGAGTTCTCAGAATCGTATCACATGGTGTGAGTTGCCAGTTACCAGTATCCAGTTGCCAGTTCTAAGGCCTCCCTCACGGGGAACTGCAAACTGGCGACTGGGAACTGGGAACTGAAAACTTTCAGCGATAGCTCGGAATAAACACAATCGGCCGATCGGCGGTGAACGCGCGCGTGAAGAGATCGGCGCGGGCGAATCCGTCCATGTCGCGCGCCGCCGGCAAGCCCAGAAAATAAAGAACCGTAGGGGCGACGTCCACGATCGAGCCGCGGGGCCGGCGGCCGGGCTCGACCGCGCCGCCGTACGCCATCAGAAACCCATCGGGCGCGCGCTCGTGGGTGCCGCTGAGGTCGGGGTCGCCGAGCAGGCGGCCGACTGCCTGCTTCACCGGATTCAGCGGCTGCATCCCGAAACCGGAGACGATGACCAGGAGATCGTCGGGCGCCAGCGCTGCGAGCGCCGCGCCGATCTCGCCGTCGATGAACGAATAGTACCGATCGATCGCCTGCGAGAAACGGCGACGCTCTTCCTCGGGCAGGTCGCGGAACGTCCTCGGTTGCGTGTAACGGAGGTAGTAATGGCCGACCCGATCAAGCCCCTCGTAGCGCATGGCGGTCAGGCGAGGGGCCATTTCGGCGGCCAGATCGCGCATCGCCAGACTGTAGGCGCGATCGCGGCGAAGCGCCGATTCTTCAGGAGTACCGGTTGCGCCAACGTCGGCGTCCGGCGGCTCACCACCACTCGAACTCTGCGAGAAGGCAGCATCGAGCGTCGGCAGGACATCACGGGGGGTCGCGGCGCCGTCAAATTCCGAGATCGACCCCACCAGCTGATGGAACCGATCGCTGACCATGAAGCCGTCGACGTCTTCGGCGGGATACGTCAGTGGCCAACGGACGATGCCGACGCGCACGCCGGCATCCGACGCAATCAGCCACAGAGGACGCGCGTGCCATGTCATCGGCGCGTTTGGCCTGTCCCGAATGAACCCCAGGTGCACCAGCGCGTGAGAGAAGCAATGATCCGGCAGCAGGTCGACTACGCCGTCATCGCCCCGCGCTGAGTACAACGCCGCAGATCGAATGCCGTTCTTCGACGGATACATGCCCGTGGCGACCGCTGCCCACACCGGATCCGGCTGGGTCGGGCGCACGGTCGCGAGATCCATGACCGCGCCCTTGTCGACAAGCCTGGCGAATGCCGGTAGCCGTCCATCGGCGACGCGCGTGTAGACGTAGTCCAGGGATGCACCGTCGAGCAGAATCATCGTCACGCGTGGACCTTTGACGGCTACGGATCCTGTGGTCCGAACCGGCAGCCTCTTCGAGATCCCTGCCGGAGGATCAACGGCGTCCCCGCGCGCGGCGAGTGGAAGCGCGAGTGACGCGAACGTGGCCAGCACGAACAGCGACGCGCCGACGCGGCTGCCGCGCCGGCCGAACGAGTAATGGGCAATCGCGATGAGCAGCAGGACCCCGGCTGAAGCGGTGGTGGCGATCGCTCCAACCGTCATTCGTCTCGCGGCATCGTCGGTCAAAGCGGAATGAAATCCTCTTACATTCAGCCACATCAAGGTCGAGGCAACGGCCGCGGAGGCAGCGCCCATCCACGCCAGTACCCGGACGCTGGCCCAGCCCGGCGAGAACATGCGCAGCGCAAAGAATTCGCGAACGACGATGATCAGGTAAAAGATGACGGCGAGGTGGACACCGTAGAGAAGCGCCAGGGTCGCAAACCAGCGCCACGTCGTGTCGGAAACGACTGGTATCTGCGGGTTCAACTGCAGCACGAGGATCGTCAGATATGCCGCGCCGAGGGCGCCGGCCAGCAACGAGTTCGTGAGCATTCGGAGGAAGCGCACGCCTCAGTGTAGCGCCTCCGCCTTCGCGGCTTCGCCGCTTCGGCGAGACAGCCTTCGCGTGAATAGGTGCGCGAAGGCTGGGCAGATATACTCGTCAGGATGCCCATCGACGTCGACGCGACAGTCATCGCAAACACGCGGCTGTCCGATGATTACAGCGTGCTCGCTCTCGAGGCTCCGGACGTTGCCTCGCTCGCGGAGCCGGGCCAGTTCGTGATGATCAAACCGTCCGCAGGCGTGGATCCGCTGCTGCGCAGGCCCTTCTCGATTTTCGAAATCCTGCGCGATGCGAACGGCAGCCCGACCGGCATTTCTCTGCTCAACAAGCGGATCGGAATCGGCACCGCATTGCTGTACGAGGCAACACCGGGCAGCCGTCTTGGATGCCTCGGCCCGTTGGGACGCCCATTTGAACCGGTGTCGCCCCCGGCTGAAGCCTGGATGGTGGCGGGCGGAGTCGGCCTCGCGCCTTTTGTGACCCTGTCCGAAGCACTCAGCGCGCGCGGCACGAAGTCGCGCCTTTTCTACGGTGCCCGAAAGAGTTCCGATCTCACGCACGTCGATCTATTCGAACGCCTGGGTGTCGAGGCGGTTCTCGCGACCGAGGACGGCAGTCGTGGCATGCACGGGTTCGTGACCGCGGCGCTCGAGGCCGCGCTTCGAGCGACGCCGCAGTCGCAGGAGATTCGCCTGTATGCCTGCGGCCCGACGCCGATGATGCGAGCCGTCGCCAAACTCGCCGCCGCACATGGACGCCGCTGTGACGTGTCACTGGAGCAGGTCATGGGTTGCGGCCTCGGCGGATGCTACAGTTGCGTCGTCCTCACGCATACCGGCGGCGGCGCCCCGCATTTCGTGCGCTCCTGCATAGATGGCCCGGTCTTCGACGCGACCCGCATTCTCTGGGACGCACTTGTACATTGAGCATGGACCTTTCTGTTTCCATCGGATCGCTCACACTTGCCAATCCGCTGATCGCGGCAAGCGGCTGCTTCGGCTACGGCGTGGAGTACGCCGACGTCGTCGATCTGTCGACGCTTGGCGGCGTCGCGGTCAAAGGACTGTTTCTGGCCGAGCGCGAAGGCCACCCGCCCCCGCGCATCGTTGAAACGCCGGCCGGGATGCTGAACGCCATCGGGCTGCAGGGAATCGGCGTGCATCGTTTCGTGCGCGAGAAGCTGCCCGAGCTGCGGGATCGACGGGCGGTGGTCTTCGTCAACATCTGCGGCACGACCGTCGACGAATACTGTGAAATCGCCCGGATCCTGTCCGATCACGAAGGCGTAGCCGCCATCGAGCTCAATATCTCCTGTCCGAACATCAAGGAAGGCGGGATCACCTTCGGGTGCGACTTGAATGGCACGCACAACGTCGTCAGCGCGGTGCGCAAGGTGACTCCTCTCCCGGTCATACCGAAGCTGACGCCGAACGTGACCAACGTCGCCTCCTTTGCACGGGCTGCCGAGGCTGCGGGTGCTGACGCGGTATCGCTGGTCAACACGTTTCTGGCCATGGCCATCGACGTACATACGCGACGACCGAAACTGACGAACATCGTCGGCGGTCTGAGCGGTCCCGCCATCAGGCCGATTGCCGTCCGCATGGTGTACGAGTGCCGGCAGGCCGTGAAGTTACCCATCATCGGCATGGGCGGCATCATGACCGCAGACGACGTGCTCGAGTTCATGATCGCGGGGGCGACGGCGGTGCAGGTCGGTACGGCGAATTTCGTCGATCCGTTCATCTGGAAAAAGATCCTCGACGGTCTGCGCGACTACATGACGTCACACAACATCGAACGACTGTCATCCATGACGGGAACGATCGACACAACGAAACGGGAAACGGCGTGGATCAGCTCCTGATCGCGCTCGACGTTCCGACGGCGGCCGAGGCACACCG
>Ga0126377_10003051_pt1 | contig 11739 bp, 7 predicted proteins | sample PanSoiMetPlot_22_FD_92647 | JGI IMG/M metagenome (GOLD analysis project Ga0126377, IMG submission 92647) | Tropical forest soil microbial communities from Panama - MetaG Plot_22 | ecosystem: Environmental > Terrestrial > Soil > Tropical forest > Bulk soil | place: Panama | collected 2016-02-17
GGCCGACTTCCGACGGGAATGTCTCAATCATTGCCTGCGCCAACTCCCGGCCGAAAATCGGGAATTGATCATCGAGTATTACCGAAAAGAGGGACGGCAGAAGATCGACCACCGGGTATTGATGGCCGAAAGACTGGGGATCCCGCCGAGCGCGTTACGGAGTCGCGCCCAGCGCATCAGGGACAAACTGGAGCGATGTATCAGGCGGTGCTGCAGAGATCGTGAATGACAGGCGGAAGAAAGGCGTCATGAAAACTGATCAGCGCGAAAATTTGATCCGGAGATACCTGCTCGGTGAGTTGGCGGAGGCGGACCAGGCCGCTCTTGAACAGGAACTTCTGATCGACCGGGGCAAATTCGATCAAGTTTGGGCCATCGAGAATGAGCTGGTTGACAGTTACGCGCGTGGCGACATGTCTCGCGCCGATCGTGAACGATTCGAAGGTCACTACCTTTCTTCCCCATTGCATCGTGAGCGTGTGGCGATAGCCGAGTCGTTTCTCACAAACATCGGTCAGGGCGCCGGAGAGACGGTTGAAGTAAGAGAAAGGGGGCCCGTTGTCCCATGGCGCCGCGGGTTTCTCTTAGGTTCGCCGCGACTGGTCTTTGGCTTGGCATTGGTTATGGCTATCCTGCTCACATTCAGCGCGGTCTGGTCGTACATTGAAAGAGCCAGGTTAACAAGGCGGATCGCCGATGTGCAAAAGGAGGCGCAGACCGAACAAGCGCTCTTGAAACAACGCGAACGGGAACTGGCGACACGAAATCAAGAATTTGAAAAAGAGATCGCCGAAGTGAGTAGGCGCAGTAAGGGGTTGAAAGCGGAGCTTGAACAATTGAGCCGGCGGCAAGCTGCGGCGCCAACGGTTCTTTCTTTTCTGTTGACGCCCGCGCCGGAACGCGGCGATAAGGCTCCGCCTCAGTCGACGATCCCCATCTTCGCCGGAAAAGCGCGTTTGTTGATGGAGCTGAACGGCGACGTTTTTGCGAACTACCAGGTAATCCTCCAAACCGTCGAGGGGCGGGAAATCCTCCGACGCCGGACCGGCAAAGTCATGTTCGGCAAAGATCGGGCGTTCGCAACTCTGCCGGTCAATGCCGGAGAACTCACTAAGGGCGATTACATCCTCATCCTTTTGGGCCAGACCGCGAGCGGTGCAAGTGAAGAGATCGACCGATACTTCTTCCGAGTGTCGTAAATTATCCCTACCAAAAAAAACGCGACATATTTTTGCTCTTCTTCGGAGTAAGAGGTGGAAACACAAGCGACGTCTTCATCAATGCCTCGAAGGCGGTTTCTCCTGTAGTTTCTCGCAGTCGCGTGACATCCGGCGTCGATGCGCCGGAAGCCTCATTTTTTCAATTTTCTCGCTCGTTCCTACGGAGTCGTGGGTAATCGCTCACCTTAAGGAGGTGAGACGCGGGTCCCGCAAGACAAAGCGCTCTTTGGATCCTGGTTTGCTGTTTAAGTTGACAGCTAATTGCGGATTATCAGATTTGGCCGCGCAGGGAACGAAGCCAGAAAAATATTGTCGAGGGGCGTCAACAACCCTGTCGGCGTAGGAGCCTACCATGAAAGCTTACCTGACTAATCGGCGGTTCATCGCCGCAACCACAATCGTGATCTGCTGTGTTGTTCTCATAGGCGTCGGTCTTTGGAAGACCAGATCGCCAGGATCAGTTTCAGCTTCTCAGGGCATTAAGGAATTGTACAAAGAGAAGTTGCGACAAGGCTTGGGTAATTCGATGAAATTCATGCCCGCCACTTCCCCGCCGGAAGTAATCGGAATCTCCGTCGACCAGGCGGGCAAGTTTATTCGATCCCGCAGCGGGCTGGTAATGGGGGACGAGACGCGGAGAAAGCTGATCCAGATGGAAAAGCGAACATCAAAGAACAATTCGAATCATGACATTAGCGCCGCCGATCTTACGGACGCGATCACCGATACATTACTCGACCGGCTGGCGAAACTAACCGACTCAGATCTTGATGCTATGGGCAGGGTCCTCAGGAATTCACATGCGGGAATGCTGTTGCGCTCCACCGGGAAATACATGTTAACGGGGGAGGAATTCGCCGCCCAGTCGAAGGCCCTGCGCGATCAAGCCAGAGACAAAAGTTCAGCCGCCCGCAGCCCGATACGAACCTTTGTAGAAGGGGAAGTGCGAGACCGCTTCAGTCTCCTCAGTGAAGCGTTGCCAGATCAGTTCGGTAAAGCCTCTCAAGAGGGGGTAACTCCCGTTCAGGCGTTGCTCATAACCTATTCTGTAATTACAGATGATTACCTGGAGGGGACACAGGACGAACTGAATCAACTTATGAAAACGTTGCCAGGCGCTCCGGCCAAAGGCTCGAGGTTTAACGGTCGCGAGGTTTACGCGTTCGGCGTTAACGGGCGTTTATTCTCGACGCCGGCGACGCAGTTTTTCAATGGGGAATCAATGAACGGTTTTCTGAATCGAATAGAGAAAGCGAGGGAATCGAAATGAGAACGAGCGGAACATTAATGGTCGGCGTACTTGTCACCACGTTAGTTTTTGTCGGGGGGGTGGGTTGTAAAAAGGCTGATTGCAGCACATACACTGGCTGCCCCTTTCACTCCGTTTATACTTTTCAGTACATTTGTAGCGGCTTTAGGGATAGCGCCAGAGTCGGGGACAACGGGTATGCCGAATACCCGTATGATCGTGGCTGTAGTTCTAAGAGTTGCGCCATTACTCCGATCGCTCCCGTTTGCGATCTCAGGCAACTTTTCTTCGCCTCTCCGTTTAGCATCAACTTACAATCGCCACCCGCATCTGGTTCAATCTCCGGCTCGGGGATAAGCGCCGCGTATGGAATGCCCATAATAGAATACCGTGATTACGGGGACGCTATTATAGGCCAGACGACGGCGACAGAAGTGGCCGCCGACGGGAGCTGGTTGAGTGGGCCAGTTCCTGACTTGTCAGCTGCTTACACCGGCACTTACTTGCTCTGGGTTAGCAACAGAAATGCGGATGGCTCGCACTCGGTGATCGGAGTGGCGGAGGTGCAAGCATCCGGTAGAGACTACCCTCCCCCTCAGGATGAAACGTGCCCTTGTGGTGAACAACCGCCATGCCGCCCATGCATAATTACATATTGAGGTCAGCGATTCTCGGTTTAGGCGAAACCAGGGGGGGCGCAAAGGCTCGGCTATAATCCCTTTGTTTCCGCCTAAACCGAGAATCGCCAACATGGCGGTTGTAAACTTCTTTATCTGATATTCAATATATCTATCGCCCCACGGCCGAGCGGATGAAATGTATGGAGGTAAGGTTAGTTGGACTCATCAGAATGAAGGCCGTCTATTGGCGGCCTGTTTGAAGGAGGTCGGCGCTTGTATCCTTATATTCAAGTTGGCTCTCTCACATTCGGAACTTTTGGGATCGTGACTGCATTGGCGTTTCTATGCGCATGGCAGGCGCTTAAACTGAACATGCGCCGCCACAATCTGACGAAGCCCAGCGCGGAGCTTGTGGCAACACTGCTTGCGGTCGCCGGGTTGATCGGATCGAAGCTATACCATGAACTGGAAACTCCTGCCCAATTACTCGCCCGCCCGTCTGTCATCTTCGACTTGACTCAGGGAAGGGCTTGGTTTGGAAGTTTGTTGGCGGGCGCGGCAATGCTTTATCTGCTTGCGCGACTCCACAAGCTTTCGCCTCTAACTATGATGGACGTTGTCAGCCCTTCCGCAGTGGCGGGATACGCCGTTGGCCGGTTAGGTTGTTTACTAGCGGGAGACGGTTGTTATGGCGCCCCCACTACGTTGCCGTGGGGCATGACCTTTCCACATGGCCTTGTGCCCACTTATGATTACGTACATCCGACCCAAATTTACGAATTTATAGCTAGCGCATTCATCTTCCTCTATTTATGGCGTACACCAATTCGCACTCGGCCAAATGGATGGATATTCGCACAATATCTCTTGCTATCCGGTTCTGCTAGATTCCTTGTAGAATTTATCCGGATAAACCCGCGCTTCTCATACGGACTCACCAACGCGCAGATAATAAGCCTACTATGTATAATGTCGGGAATCTTTCTACTCGTGAGAAGACCTTTCTTCCATTTTGGTAACTTCTGGAGGTTTTCGTGAAACACCGAATGAAACTATGATGTGGGACAGAATTATGGTCTGTTGCTGTAGACCGTTTTTTCACCGGCGGCTGCGATCTGATACATCTGTCCCTCGATCACCCTCCTGACCTTTTCAAAATCGCCATCGCGCGTGAAGAGGAAGACCCGCCGCGGTCCTTGCCATAATTGCGCGATCTCGCTGTCGCCGATGAAGACCGGCGGCGCATCCGGATAGTGGGAGCCGAACTCCAGGCCCGTCATACGCCCGTTCAAGAGCAGCGGTTTTTGCTGCAGGTAGAAGCCGATGCTCGATCCCACTTGATACTCGCCGTTGATGACAACCAGATCGCCAGGCGCGAGCCGTCGCTCGATGGCCGCCGCTAAAGGGCGCGAGGATAGATAAGGATCGAATATGCCGAGCGCCATGTGCGCGAAATAGATGAAGCAGGCGACGGTCACGGCTGTGAGCAGTGAAGCCTGCGTCGCCCGGTGTCTCAGGCGCAGAATGAAAGCGACTGCGAATCCAACGGAGAGCGAGATCGCCGCGCCGGCGGCAGGCGCTCGCAAGACGGCGAAGGCTTCGACTGTCAGATCGGACATGTGTCCCATCGCCAGCCTGTAATTATCCGGGTTGTGCGTGAGCGCCTCTGAGATGTCCGCCGCCGGCGTGACATGCCGCGAAACCCACAGCAGGTAGCCGAGAGCGGCGCCAACCACGACGCCCAAAAACGCGAGCAGACTTTGCCCCGAAAGGACCCAGCGCGATTTCTCTTTCTCGCCGCGCGCCAACCCCGCGCCGGCCAACAGGGCCAGCGCCGGGAACGCCGGGAAGGTGTAATACTCCTGCCGTGTCGAGAACGAGAAGAAGCTGATCACCACCAGCGCCCACAGCCAGGCGAAGAGCCGCAACTGATCCTCGCGCTCCTTCGGGCGCCATAGATCGCGCAGTCGCCGCAGAGTCAGCGGCAGAAAGACGCTGAACGGAAACAGCCAAACCAGGTGCAGCAGCCAGAACAAGGCGATCGGAACCGTGTCGTAATCGGCCGGATAACGCTTGCCCACGTAGCGCAGGAAGTGTTCGTTGATGAAGTAGAACCAGAAGAATCTATCGTTGCGCCAGATGGCGAGCGCGTGCCAAGGGACGGCGATGACCAGAAACAGAAGCGAGCCGCTGATCGGACGCATTCCCCATAACCGCTTCCAACCGTTAGTCAGCAGGACAAAGACGAACAGCGCGCCGCAGGGGAAGACCATCCCGATCAGCCCCTTGGACAACACTGCCGCCGCCATGCAGGCGTAAAACACGTAGGCCCATCGCGAGTCGAGTTCGCCGAGATAAACTTTCAGGAAGAAGTAGAACGCGACCGTCAAAAAGAACGAAATGATCACCTCAGGGATCATGATGCGAGTGAACAGGTATGCGCCCAGGCCGGTACATATCGCCAGCCCCGAGTAGACCCCCCCCCGGACGCCGCCCATCCATCGTCCGAAGTAAAAGACGGCCGCGACCAGCAACATCGCGCCAATCGCCAGCGGCAGGCGCGTCGCGAATTCGGTGAAGCCGAAAATCTTGTACGAGAACGCCACCGCCCAGTACATCAGCGGCGCTTTCTCAAGGTAGCGTACGCCGTTGATGTGGAGCGTCACCCAGTCGCCGCGCTCGACGATCTCTCGCGCGGCCTCGGCGTGCGCGGCGTCGGCGTCGTCCTGTAACGCCGGGGACCAGGCGCTGCCGACGTAAATCAGCGCGGTCAACAGCAGCAGCAGTGACAGATGAGTTCGCGGCGAGAGTTGATCGAATGCGGGGCGAGAAACGGAAGCGGTTGTGTGCTCCATCAGGTCATGCTTGAACAAGGTTTCGCTCCATATTTTCCTCAGAAAACCAACCACGAAGAAACGAAGGGCACGAAGGTTTTTCTCTGTTCTTCTTCGTGTCCTTCGTTTCTTCGTGGTTGATGTTCACTTTAAAAGACCAGGTCGAAATCAACGCGGAAGCGCCGCTTATTCTCGCCGAAGAAGAGGCCGAACTGCGGATCGACGACGTTCGCATGCACGGATGTCGGGTTGAAGTGATTGGTCAGGTTGTAGAAGCTGACGGAGACGCGCACGGAGGTCGTGTTTTTGAGATTGCGATTGAACATGCTCTTGACAGCCTCGTTGATCTCGAACTCGCGGATGAAGCGGGCGTCGAGCGAGAAGAACTTCGGAAATCGCGTCTTGTCCGAGAAAGGCTGGCCGACATAATTCTGTCCCTCGTCGAAGACCGCGTACGGCAACCCAGTGCGCCATTCCACCAGCGGCGAGACGCGCGTCTTCCACGGCAGCTTGACCGTGCCCCAGGCGAGGAAGCGATTCGGCAAGTCGGCCGGCAAATTGACGTATTGATCCGGACGCACCAGCGGGAACGGGAAGTTGCCGAGGTAGTTATTGAGCTCGTTCAGATTGCCGCGAATGCGGCTGCGCACGTAAGAGAAGACCAGGTTCTGGTTTTCCCGCATGGTGAGCTTCGACACGACCTCGAACTGGCGATAGCGCGACTGTCCGCCGCCGCCGAGCACGAGCGCGTCCTGTCCGTTGAAAACTCTGGGCGTGACAGTCATCAATCCGTACGAGTTACTCGCCTGATAATTGGCGCGCACCCGGAGATTCTTCGAGACCGGATGTTCGACCTCGACCGTCCACACGCCGGAGTAGGGCGCGAAATTCCCATTCACGTCGTCGCGCACGACGAAGGGAGTGTCGTTCGTCGCGACTCGGTCAATGACGTTTGCGAAACGGCGCGGCCCGTCGACGATCACGCCGCCCGGGCCGTAAGTCGTCATCACCTGTTGCGGGATCTTCTCGAAGGAATAGATGTTGAGCGGGACGCGGTCGTAGAAGAAGCCGTAGCCGCCGCGCAGCACCGTGCTTTGATTACTGAACGGCGTCCAGGCCAGTCCGGCGCGAGGCGCGAGGCGGATCGTTTCGGTCACCCCCTGTCGCTCGACGCGCGCGCCGAAGTCGAGCGCGAGTTTGGGCGTGATCAGCCAGTGGTCCTGGGCGAAGGCCGCTAACTCCAGGTCACTGCGGCGGTACTCGCTGCCGCCGGTGAATTCGACGCGCCGGAGGAGTTCGCCAAGAGAATTGACGATGTTGACCGGGCGCGCATCGTACAGCCCGTCAATGTGCGAGCGCATGAAGTTGGCGCCGAATTTCAAGTTGTGCGTGCCGGCGGACTTGATGGGTTTGAGCGAGAGGGTCTCGATCAATTCGTAGCGCGAGGAGTGGCGATCCTGCGAGTTGAAGTAGTTGCCGGTATTGCCGATGGGCGTCAGCGTCATCTCCTGCACGCCCTGCCCCCAAACGTCGATCCCGGTTTTTTTGATCGAGACCGCGCTTTCGAGCAGATTTTCCCCCAGCGTCCAGCGGTCGATGAGCGCGCCCGTGTAGTCGCGCGCCCGGTAGTTTGGCGTGACCGGCCGCTGGTTGAAGAAGTCGAGGTTGAAGAACTTCGCCTGTCGCGGCGAGACATGCAACGTGCCAGTGACGGAATGCGTCGCGTTGGGGACGTAATCGACCTGAGTGAAGGAATTGATCGACTCGGTGACCGTTTCGTTGTTCGGGAAAGCGAGCGCCAGCACGCGCCGCTTGGAGACGCGGTACTCGGCGCCTTGCGAGATCCAGAGCTTGTTGGCGATGACCGGCCCGTTGAAATTGATGCGCGGCGAGGCCTCGCGCAGGCCGCGAATATGGCCGCCCAGGAAGCGCATCTCCGGGAAGGGGTCGTTGAATTCAAAATTCCATTTATCGCCTCCGCGCCGGGTTTCAACCGAAACCACCCCGGCGGTGAAGCGCCCGTATTGCGCCAGGTAAGGCGTCTTGAAGACGTTGATTGTGTTCACGACATCGACCGGAACGGTCATCCCGAATTGGCCCGTCGCCGGATCGGTCACGTCGGCGGAATTGACGAGCAGCGCGCTGCGGTTCTCGCTGGTCCCGTAAAGTCTGAGCTGCCCCTGGTCGGTGCGGATGATGCCGGGGACGAGTGGCAGCGTATCGGCCACGTTGGTCGCGCGCAGCGCCGAATCCTTCACCTGCTGGCGCAGCAGATCGATCGAGGGAGACGCGCCCTGCTCAAGAGGAGCGGCCGGCGTCGCGCTCGCCGTCACGTCGATCTTCTCACCGATCTTGATCTTCGGAACCATAATGAAGCGGACTTCGAGCGGAGCGCCGGCCACAATCGTCAGGTCGTATTGCGTCAGTGTTTCAAACTCTTCCTTGGCCGCTGTGATCTCGTAGCGGGCAGGCGTGGGGAGCGGAAACTCCGCCTCGCCTTTCTCATTCGTGACGGCGCTGCCGACAAGAGCGCTTCCCCGCCTCAGTTCCAATCGCACGGCCCCAACAGGACGGTTCGCGTCGTCAACCGTCACGACGCGGATCGCCGGCGTTTGAGCTCCATGGGCGGTTTGCGCATCAACGTAGGGGCGGACCTGTGTGTCCGCCCTTGCGCTTCCGTGTAGACATGAACCGGGGCAGACACGCAGGTCTGCCGCTACGATGAATGGCGCTAGAAGAAGAATGGCCGCGAGAAGGGAAGAGAAGCTAGACGGGGCAAAGTGGGAAAACCTGTAATGCATACCAGTAAAAAAATACCGCAAAATTAACGATCAAGGGCGGACTGATTATACAACATAACTACGGGCGGCAAGCTAAGTGACATACGCCGATCCTGAATCCCCAGATAAAACAATAATTTCGATTGTTCACACGCGCCACATCGTACCCGAACTCCGGGGCCGACGCTTGTCGGGTTCCGCCACATAAATCGGCCCCCTTTCGGCCACGAGACGCCCTCGCTTGTCACTAGAGAGCCGCCAACTCTAATAAATGCGCGGGATTCGATTCGAGCGACCGGTCAACATCCCGGCTCCTGAAAGCGAGCGTTCGGCCACGGATATTATGTAGCCTGTGATGATCAGTATCGCCCATCCCTTTTGCCTGAAAACGAGCGTTCGTCCCAGCGCTTTCGGCGCCGGAAAAGGTTATTGACTCACTATCCAAACGCGGCTACAATCCGCTCGCATTGGCCGCGAACCTCATAAAGCTTCAACGGATTGAAGCGATCCTTTCGCAGCCTCGACCCCTAAATGCGGCGCCGAACTTTAAGTCATCCCCGTTGAATAATTCATCACTGGCAACAGGATAAACATCAATCACCCGTATGCCTATCAGGCGCGTATGCCTATCAGGCACTTATGCCCATCAGGCACTTATGCCCATCAGGCGCGTAGTCCTATCAGGCTGTCGCCTCCGATAGGAGAGGAGAACAAGATGCGAGCCTCACATCGCCGTCTTCCGTTCGAGATTTTATACAAAACACTTCTGCTGCTTACGATGTCGCTTGCGGGCGCGGGCGCCCGCGCTCAGGGCATACAGGGACTGCCAGGCGACGCCGCCGGCGCCGCGTTCGGCCTCGGCGTGAGCGAGAACAAGCCCGGCAGCGTGCTATTTTACAATTATTACACCAGCGACGCGGCGAGCTCGCAGGTCGACACGCGCGTCAGCGTCACCAACATAAGTCCCGCTCAGGACATCGCCGTTCACCTCTTTTTCGTAGACAGCGCCACCTGCAACGTGGCCGATTCGTTTCTCTGCCTGACTCGCAATCAAACCGCGAGTTTCGTCATGTCCGATCTCGACCCGAACGTGACGGGTTATTTAGTCGTCGTCGCGGTCGATTCGCAGGGGCGTCCGGTGAGCTTCAATTTTCTGGCCGGCGACGAGCTGGTGGTCACTTCGACCGCGCACCGCTTCGGTCTGGCGGCCGTGGCCGCCGCCCGGCGCGACGGCGATTTCGCCTCGCCGGTGAATAATGACGGCGTGTCGTCGACCATGGTCTTCGACGGCCGGCAATACGACCTGCTGCCTCAAACGATGATCCTCGACAGCTTCCCGAGCCAGGTCGGCGGCATCGGTTCATCGCTCGCCGACACGAGACTCTATGTCTATTCGCCTTTGGCCGATCTCTCGACCGGCGGGCCCGCGTTCAACGGCACGCTCTCTTTCCTGGTGCATGACGATCAGGAGAGGACTTTTTCAGCGCAATTATCGTTAAGTTGTTTCCTGAGCTCGGACAAACAGAGAATCACATCGATTCGCACCGTCCCCAATATCAACACCATCGTGCCTACCGGGCGCAGCGGCTGGGCGACATTTTCCGCGACCGGCGTTCGAGTGATTGATTGCGGCGATGGATCCAATACCGCGGTCAGGCTCTCCAGCGTTCCGTTGATGGGCGCGACGGCGACCAGGACCGGCGGTTTCACCGGAGGTCATAACCTGCGTTACGCGACGGTTTTTCGCAGTCCGGGTTATTCAATTACGGTCCCGATCATCTCCCCACCCTGTGATTCCATAGATTTGCCGACCCGGGCCTCAAGTCTGTGTCCGTAAAGAGGCTCCTCACCCTCCTTAATGGCGGCGCGATTGGTCATGATTAGCGGCCTGGCGCCTCGTTGACCTCACGGAGCGCGCCCTCATGCGGGGCGGCGCTCCATTCTCTTTATCTCCCTGCGGTCCCCCGCTTAATATCACTAATAAATCGCCTTAGCGGCGCGTGAACCGAAATTTTTATGAACCTCCGGCGGCGCCGGGCGTGAAAAGTTTGGGGTTCTTTACATAAGCAAACGGAGCGCATCGCCAACGCACGGAATCCTCAATCCGAATTACGGTAGCTCCCGTATAAACTTTGGAGAAAGCTTTGACAAATTGGCCTTAAGAGCAACTCGGAGCGAGGCTTGGTCCTCATAGAGGGGCGCCGAACGAGCGAGTGGCTCTGGTTGTAAGTCGAATCAATCCGGCGCCAGAAAGAGCTTCAGTCTAACTGAGTGAACCTAACCGAAAGTAGATTTTGAGATGGCGGAATATATTTGCAAACTGGGAACGCCCGGGGGCGAGATTGTGACGCGGACGCTTGAGGGCATGTCCGAACAGGAATTGCGCCAGCGGCTGGCCCAGGAAGGTTACCGGATCTTCTCGGTTCAAACGTCCAATATGATCAGCGGCGTGCGGGTGCGCAGCGCCGCTCAGCGCTCGGTCAAGATCAAGCTCGATGATTTTCTGCTCTTCAACCAGCAGTTGGCGGCTCTGATTCATGCGGGATTGCCCGTGCTCCAGTCGGTCCAGATGCTTCGCCAGCGCTCGCCCAATCCGAAATTGCGGATGGTGCTTTCGGACGTCGAGGCTCGCATCAAGGCGGGCAGCGCGCTGTCCGAGTCCCTCGAAGCCCAGGGCGAGACGTTCCCCAAGATCTACACGGCCTCGATTCTCGCCGGCGAACGTTCGGGAAATCTCGACGACGTGCTGCGCCGCTATGTCGAATACACCAAGTCAGTCGCGCAGCTGCGCCGGAAGATTCGCAGCGCTCTCACCTATCCGGTCCTGCTGCTGGGCGCGGCCTTCATCCTGATCACCATTCTGACGACCTTCGTCATCCCGCAATTCTCTTCGCTCTACGAAAACATGGGGACCGAGCTGCCCGCGGTCACGACCTTCGTCGTCGGCGTTTCCTCGGCCGTCAGGGAGAATATTTACTGGCTTCTGCCGGCGCTCTTGATCACCGGCGCCTCGATCTATTCATGGAGGCGGACCGA
>Ga0126377_10003052_pt1 | contig 11733 bp, 12 predicted proteins | sample PanSoiMetPlot_22_FD_92647 | JGI IMG/M metagenome (GOLD analysis project Ga0126377, IMG submission 92647) | Tropical forest soil microbial communities from Panama - MetaG Plot_22 | ecosystem: Environmental > Terrestrial > Soil > Tropical forest > Bulk soil | place: Panama | collected 2016-02-17
AAGCCGGTCGCGGCGTGTTCGATGCGATCGTTCCGCACGTCGCAGGGGCGCGCCGTGGGGAGTTCAACTGCCGCTTCGGCCAGCCGTCGCTGAACGCTTATCACTCGATCGGCGGCCTGTTCCCGTTCACGGACGATGTCGAGGAGGATCCGGTCACCGGCCAGCGTGGCGGCCTGCTCGACCGGCTGCGCCGACGCGGCCGGGAGCCCAAGATCTTCAGCATCAACGGAGCCGCGGAGTACTGGCGGGGCGACGGCTCTCTCATTCATACCGATGTGACCGGACAGCGAGACATGGAGCCGCCGGCTCATGTACGCATCTACCTGTTCGCGGGCACGCAGCACACGCCCGGCGCGATTCCGCCCCCGGCCGTCGACGCCAACACCGGCGCCCGGGGGCGGCACACGTTCAGCCCGGTCGACTACTCGCCCTTGCTGCGGGCGGCGCTCGTGAACCTGGATCGCTGGGCAAGCGAGGGAGTCGAGCCGCCCGCGAGCATGGTCCCACGCGTGAGCGACGGCACGGCCGTCGAGCCGGAGCGCACACGCCCCGTGTTCGGGGCGATTCCCGGCGTGACCTTTCCGGATCGGTTCGGGAGAACGATACGCCTCGACTTCGGCGCCGATGTCGATCGCGGGATCATGTCCTCGCTGCCCCCGAAGACGGGTGCGCCGTTCGTCAGCTTCGTTTCCGCCGTCGATACCGACGGCAACGAGGTGGCCGGCATCCGGCCCCTCGAGATTCGCGTGCCTCTGGCCACGTTCACGGGCTGGAACCCTCGCCACCCGGACCAGGGCGCGCCGGGCGAGCTCATGAGCATGATGGGCTCGATGTTCCCGCTCGCGCGCACGGTGGCAGAGCGTGAGCGCTCGAAGGACCCTCGGCTGTCGATCGCGGAGCGGTATGGAAGCCGGGCCGGCTACCTCGCGCGCGTGCGCGGCGAGGCGGAGGGCATGGTGGCGGAGCGGCTCCTCCTTGCCGAGGACATCGACGCCGTCGTCGAGCGCGCGGCCGCGCTCTGGGATCTGATCCACGCACAGACTTCACGGGGAGAGTGACATGTACGATCTCTTGCTCAAGGGCGGCACCGTCGTCGACCCATCGATCAAGCTCCACGGCGCGCACGACGTGGCCGTGCAGGGCGGCGTCATCGCGCGCGTTGCGCCGGTCATTCCGGCGGTCGAGGCCGCGCGGACCATCGATCTCCAGGGCAAGATCGTCACGCCCGGCCTGATCGATCTCCACGCCCACGTGTTCGACGGCTTCACGAAGAGCGGGGTCCACCCCGATCTGGGCGGCGTGTACGCGGGCGTAACCACCATCGTGGACGCGGGGAGCGCGGGATCGGCCACCTTCGCCGGCTTCCCGCAGCACATCATCCCCAACTGCCACACCGAGATCATTCCGTTCCTGCACATCTGCCAGACCGGGCTCGCCACGATGCCGGACATCATCGCGGAAGGCAGCATCAATCTGGGCGACACCCTCGATGTCCTCGGCCGGCACAAGGGGCTCATCGCCGGCATCAAGGCGAGGATGGTGTCGCCGGCTCTCGAGATCATGGGCATGGAGATGCCGCGCCTGGCGCGTCGCGCTGCGCGGGAGAGCGGCACGCGCCTCATGGTGCACATCGGCGACACGGAGAAGCGGTACGACCCGAAGGTGATCCACTCGCTCCTGCCGCTCCTCGAGCCCGGCGACATCGTCACGCATCTCTTCACCGCCAACCCGGGCGGCGTGCTGGACGGCAACGGCAAGCTCGTGCCCGAGGCCGTGGAGGCGCGCGACCGCGGCGTCTGGCTCGACACGGCTCACGGGCGCAAGAACTTCAGCTTCGACGTGGGCCGCCGCGTGATCGATCAGGGATTGCATCCGCACTGCATCAGCACGGATCTCACGGTGCCCGGACGGCTCGAGACCGTCCACAGCATGACGGAGATCATGACGCGCTTCCTGGGGCTGGGCTACACGCTGGACCAGGTCGTCACGATGAGCACGGAGAATCCCGCGCGCGCCGTCGGCGTCGAGCGTCGGCTGGGCAGCCTTGCCACGGGTCGCCAGGCGGACATCTCGGTGCTCGAGATGCGGGAAGGCGACTGGAAGGTCCACGACGTGGTGGGCGCCACGCTGCGCGTGAAGCAGGCCTTCGTCCCGTTCCTCACGGTGAAGAAGGGCCAGGTCTTCACGCCGGACTGGGGTCCGCGGCCGTGGGGCTGGGAGCCGGATCGCGTGCTGCCCGCGGGCGGCTCCGGCGGCTGTTGTTAAGGAGATCCCGCCCCGGTTCGAGCGCGGGCTTGGCCCGCGCAATCCGTCCTGGGGGGAGGTTCGGAAGGGGGCGTAGCCCCCCTCCGAGCTTAGATCGGGATCGCCAGGAGCGTGTCGATGCGGCCGCTGTCGCAGACGACGACGCGCTCGCGAAACCGAAGCGCGCCCGCTTCCTCCACGAGCACGTCCAGGTAGCGGCCCGTGGCGAAGAGGTCCATGCGCCCGTCGCGCATGATCCGCACGACGAGGAAGGGGGTCTCGGTTCTCACGCCCGTGCGCTCCTCGTCGAGGATGGCCGGCAGCCCGATCAGGTGGCGGTAGGTCTGGCGCTCGTAGATGTTCGCCTCGCGCAACGCGGCCACACGATCCTGCAGCATGCCCCGGGAGTCGGCATACATGAGCCCGGCCGGCATGCCCTGGCGATGGTTGTCCGCGGAGGTGATGGTGTAGAGGCAGGGCTCAGCGAAGAAGCCGGGCCAGTCTTCCAGGCGGTCGTCATCGATGGCCCGCGCGTAGTCGGCGTTCAGCTTCGCCACCCGCGGCTCCCAGCTCGCCGGCGGCGGCGCGGGCGTCACCTCACTGGCCCATGTAGCGGCGATAAGCCTTCCAGAACCCGCGCACAGAGGCTTCGGTCGCGCGCGTCTCCATCGACTCGGTGCCGGCCCCGCCCATGTTGACCACCGACACCTCATCCGCAGCCGCGGCGGCGCCCCGGCGCACGAACCCGCCGACGCAGCCGTCCTCCATGGAGACATAGCCGGCGGGGCCCACGAGGTTGAGCTGCCGGAGCCGCCGCGCGTGCATCTCGGGCGTGTCGTCCGCGAAGCCGAAGTAGGTCCAGTGGAGCTCCATCGAATCTGGCCCCTTGGGCAAGACCTGGCGCACGGCGAGACAGTTCTGGATCTGCTGGAGCACGAAGCCCGGGAACACGGTCAGGATCTGGAGCCGGATGTCGTCGCCGAGCTCGTTGACGCTCTCGAGGAGCCTCGGATCGGCGAGCCGATAGTCCTGGCGCTCCGAGCGTATGCCCTGGTCTCGATAGGCGGTGCTGGCGCGGTCGTCGGCCCGGTCGATGGTGTAGCTCGCGTGGTGCCCGCCATCGGGGCTGACGAGCACGCCTCCGCCCTGCGTCAGCCGCGTGATCCGGAAGGTGCCGAAGAACGCGTGGAGCAGGCTCGCGTGGTACGTGTCCTTGACGTTCTCGACGTAGAGCTTCCAGTTGTTCGGCAGCACCTGCACGAAGCGGCCGAGCACGCGGATGGGCCGGCGCAGCACACGCGCCACGCGCCCGAGGATCTCGTCTCCCAGATACGTCTCGAGCGACGGCGCGTCGGCGCACAGGCTCGCGAAGACCAGACCGTGGAGCGTCGCGGTCCGGAGCTTGCGGGGGCTGTGCGCGGCCTTGGAGAACTCAGCCGGCATGCCGCCACGGCCGTTGGAGCCCTTCTCGAAGGCAATGCCGGTGAGCGTGCCCTCGAGATCGTACGTCCATGCGTGGTAGACGCACTGGAAGTGCTTCGCGCTACCCTGATCGTCCAGCGAGATGAGCGCGCCGCGATGCGCGCAGCGGTTCTCGAAGACCCGGATCCCGCCGTCCTCTGCGCGGACGACGATGACCGGCATCTCGCCGACGAACGTCGTCCGGAAGTCACCCGCTCGCGGCAGGTCGGCCTCGAGGCACACGAAGCTCCACGTGGGGCCCTCGAAGATGCGGCGCAGCTCGGCGCGGTAGTTCGCCTCGTCCTGGTAGAGCCAGTACGGGACGCGGGTGAGCGTGGCGTCGGGCCACGCTCGCGCTTCGGAGCCGCTCATCGCGCAGAGGCCTGCTGCGAAGCTACTTGATCAGGCCCTTGAGCGTCGTGTACTGCTTCTGCAGATCGCTCAGCTGGCTGGCCAGCTGGGTCAGCTTGTTCGGCGGCACCTGAGGCTTCTCGAGCTCGGTGGTGAGCGACTGGGCCTTGGGCAGCATGCCGTCGACCTGCTTCGTCTGGGCGGCGTCGAGCTTGCCGCTGCCCTTGAGCGACGTGAGGTCGGACACCATGCTCTTGGCCTGCTGGAGGAGCGTGTCCTTCGACGGCAGGCTTGTCGGCAGCGAGCCCGTTCCGGGTACCTGGGCGAAGACGCCGAGAGGGGTGAGGAACAGCGCTGCGAGGATCAGGGCGCCGCCGACGATCCGCTTGGCCATGGTCGAGCCTCCTTGTGATGGTTGGACGCCGCGATTAGACCACGCGGGGAGGCGCCCCGCAACGTTGCGCGGCGCCGGCTACGACTGGGACTCCAGGAGCTCGAGACGATTGCCGAACGGATCACTCACGCAGACCCGAGAAAGCCCGGGCATCGTCTTCACGACCTGCGGGCATGGCGAGCTGCACGTGGTCGACGCCGACGATGATGTCCATGGAGGCCCTATGCGGGCGAGGGGGGGTCAGTTGCGCGCTTCGGCGATGAAGGGCGTGTAGCCCTTCGTGGCGAGCTCGTGGACCTTGAGCTGCGCGTCGGCGCGGCTCGGGAAGGGACCCACGCGCACGCGGACCAGCGTCGGCGCCGGCTCGCCTGGCCGCGTCGTCAACGCGCCGTTCCAGACAGCGAGCCCCGCCCGTTTGAGCTCCGCTGCCACGCGGGCGGCGGCGTCTGCGGTCTTGAAAGCACCAACCTGCACCCAGTACGACGACGTCGCGGCCACCACGCTTGACGCGGACGGCACCGGGGCGGCCGGCAGAGAAGCCACTACCAGGGGCGGAGAAGGAACGATCACGGGTGCCTCGAGCGGCGATGATTTCGCCGCCACCGATGGAGCTGGCGGGGCCGGAGGCGATATCGCGGCAGCGATCGAGGGAACGTGCGGAGCCGGGAGCGGAGCCACGGGGGCCGAGGAGACGCGAACGGCCGGTGGTGGCGCCGGCGAGACCGGGAGCGCAGAGACCGGCGTCCGCGGTGCCGGCGTGGTCTCCACGGTCACCACGTACTTGCGTGCGCCCACGGTCAGGTCGTCCGCATCGCCTCGCATCTTCGCGATGAGTGCGGCATAGGACGACGTGCGGATGATTCGGGTGAACTGGGCCCGATAGTTCGCGATGAGGCTCACACCCTCGATCACGACGTCGCGGACCAGCCAGCGGCCGTTGCCGAGCACCATCGAGTAGTCGACAGGCAAGTCGCCGCCGCTTCGGGTCAGCACCGTGGTGGAGACGACGGCGGACTGGCCGGTGATGGACTCGCCCAGATAGTGGACGCTGACGCCGTCTGTCACGCTCGCCTTGGAGCCGATCATGGCGACGAACCCGCGCTCGAGGAAGTCGGCGAAGAGAGGGACAAACTCCGTGCGCTCCGCGGGTGTCCTGGTTTGCCACATGGGGCCGAGGACGAGCTGGGCAGCTTCCTGGTAATCGAACACCTGGTCGACGAGGATTCGGACGGCTCGGCGCGCTTCGTCCAGCCCGCGAAGCGGATCCGCAGACTGGAGGATGGTGTTCGCGCTCGCGAAGAACTCCTGCAGGGTCTCGGTGGGCGAGCCCGCGCTGGCAGGAGAGGCGACAAAAAGCACCCCCGCGAGCGCGAGCGGAAGGACCCGGCACTTGACCATATGCAAAAAGGTTAGGGCTGACGGCGGGTTTGGCCTGCATTTTTTCTTCTTCTGCTAGAACGGCCGACAGAAGGGGGCTTTCCGACCAGTCGTCGATGCCCTGAAGATGATGTGTAGCCATCGGCCGGGATTACAGATCGATCGGTGGCCAGTGGCAAAGCGATCGACAAGTGCAATGAATCAAAAGGATTTCGACAATTGCACACAACGTCAGTGGCATTCACTGTCCCGCTTCGATCCCCAGATCGGGAGAGCCCGTCAGGCCGCCGCTCCAAGCTTTCCGTCGGCGTTGCGGCGTGGCGTGAGCGTGTCCTATGCTCGCGCCATGCCGCCCGCCGTCGGCCTCTCGAAGTCCCGCGTCATGGCGGGGCTGCAGTGTCACAAGCGGCTCTGGCTCACCGTTCACGAGCCGACCGCCCCCGAGCTCCGGCCCGACGGCGCCACCCAGGCGCTCTTCGACGACGGTCTCCACGTGGGGCAGGTGGCGCGCACGCATGTCCCGGGTGGCGCCCTGATCGACGTGCCATATTACGCAGTCGCCGAGCGCGTCGCTGCCACCCGCGCGGCGCTGGACCGCGGCGAGCGCGTCATCTACGAGGCCGCCTTCCGCGAGGAGCCTGTCTTCGTGGCCGTCGACATCCTGGAGCGCACGCCGGCGGGTCTGGGCATCGTCGAGGTGAAGTCCACGACCAAGGTGAAGGAGCAGCACCTGCCGGATGTGGCGTTGCAGGCGCACGTGCTCGCCCGCTGCGGCGCCGAGGCGGCGCGCATGGAAGTCATGCACCTCAATCGTGCGTGCGCGTATCCGGATCTCTCGAACCTCTTCGCGCGGGCGGACGTGACGGCACCGGCACGCGAGCGGATCGAGAGCGTGGCCCGCTCCATCCAGGAGCAGGCAATCATGCTGGCCGGGCCCTGTCCTCAGGTGCCCGTGGGCGATCATTGCTACTCGCCTTACGAGTGTCCGTTCACGAGCCGCTGCTGGCCGAGCCTGCCCCCGCATCACGTGAGCACGCTTTACTCGGCGGGCCGCCGGGCGCTCCTGCTCGAGGAGCAGGGCTACGCGACCATTCACGATCTTCCCGACGACGTGCCGCTCCGGGCCGTGCAGGAGCGCCAGCGCCGCGCGGTTCAGAGCGGACGCGTGGTCGTCGAGCCCGGGTTGACGGCCGTGTTGCGGGATCTGCCGGAGCCGCTAGCGTTTCTCGACTTCGAGACGGTGGCGCTGCCGATTCCGGTCTGGAACGGCTGCCATCCTTACGACCCGGTGCCGGTGCAGTTCAGCTGCCACGTCGAGGGCGGCGATGGACGCTCCACGCACCACGAGTGGCTGGCCGAGGGATCCGGCGATCCACGCCCGGCGCTTGCCGAGCGTGTCATCCGCGCCTGCGACTCGGCGCGGGCGGTCGTGACGTACAACGCAGCCTTCGAGCGCGGTTGCCTTACCCGCATGGCCGACGCGCTCCCGGCCCAGGCGGATCGTCTCCGACGCATCGCCGAACGGCTGGTGGATCTGCTCCCCATCGTCCGCAACCACGTCTACCATCCGGATTTCGGCGGCAGCTTCAGCTTGAAGAGCGTGCTGCCCGCCCTGGTACCGGAGCTTCGCTACGACGCCCTGCCAATCCGTGACGGAGAGACGGCGAGCCTCGAGCTCGAGCGGCTGCTCTTCCGCGGCACCGAGCTGACAGTGGAGGCGCTGGCGGAGCTCCGGGCGAATCTCCTCCACTATTGCCAGCTCGACACGCTGGGGCTGGTGAAGCTGCTCGACCGGCTCCGGCGTCTCGCGCAGGGGGCCGGCTGATGCTGTCGCCGGCCGCCTTCGCTCGCCACGACGAAGCCTCCGACGGGGAGTTCTATGCCTTTGCCCGGAAGGTCGTGCACATCGATGACGGAGCCATCGCCGCGCTCGCCCAGCTGTACGCCGAGCTTCTGCCGGCAAACGGGCGCATCCTCGACCTGATGAGCAGCTGGCGGAGCCATTTCCCCGAAACCATGCGCTTCCGGGAGACGGTAGGCCTCGGCATGAACGCCGAGGAGATGACCGACAATCCTCAGCTCACGCGCTTCGTCGTGCACGATCTGAACCGCGAGGCCCGGCTGCCTTTCGCGAGCGGCGACTTCGACGCCGCGGTCTGCGCCGTGTCCGTCCAGTATCTGACCCAGCCTCTCGAGGTCTTCCGGGAGGTGCGACGGGTGCTGCGCCCCGGCGCGCCTTTCGTGGTGGCGTTTTCCAATCGCTGCTTCCCGACGAAAGCCGTTGCCGTCTGGCTCGGCACCTCCGATCGTCAGCACACGGAGCTGGTTCGCGCGTACTTCGAGGCCGTGGGCGGCTGGAGCCCGGTGAGGGAAGAGGATCGATCGCCCGGCGACCATGGTGATCCGCTGTATGCTGTGTGGGCTCTCACCACGGCCTGAGGAGGATGCCATGCGTTCCATCGACATCCACGCCCACCTGGTGCCCGCGTCGGCCTGGCGGGCCGCCGCCGCCGGCAAGGAATGGTACGGCTATCGGTACGACCAGGGCGAAGGAGTGGGTTCCTTCGTGGGAGGCGGCCGCCGGATCGGCTTCTCGTCGCCCAAGGTGCGCTTCACGGTCGAGGAGCGGCTCGAGGACATGGACGCGCAGGGCGTGGATGTCCAGGTGCTGTCCATTCACACGCCCTTCTTTGGCTACCACCTGGATGCGGAGCAGGGCCGGCGCCTCGCCCGCGAGGTCAACGACGAGATCGCGGGCGTCGTGCGCCGCTGGCCCCAGCGCTTCGCCGGCCTCGCCACCCTGCCCATGCAGGACGTGAAGAGCGCCATCGACGAGCTCGAGCGCGCGGTGGACGTGCTGGGGCTCAAGGGTGCAGAGCTGGACACCGAGGTGAGCGGCGCACAGTGGGACGAGCCGAAGTTCCTGCCGTTCTTCAAGGCGGCCGAGGCGATGGGCGCCGTGCTCTTCTTTCATCCGCAGCCGCAGCACAATTTCCTCATGCAGCGCACCCCGCGCGATGGGCTCTTCAACAGCCTTGGCGTCATCCTCGATGACGCCATCGTCGTGGCCATCCTGATCTCGGGAGGGGTGCTGGAGGCCTGTCCGAACCTCCGCGCGTGCGTCGCCCACGGCGGCGGGCCCGCCTGCTTCGCCATGGGACGGCTCGACCGTGGCTGGCAAGGCCGGCCCGAAGCGCGCCGCATCCCGCGCCCGCCCAGCTCATATCAGCGTGGTCTCTACTACGACACGGTGGTGGGAAGTGAGAAAGCGCTCCGCTTCCTGCTCGACGAGGTAGGCGCCGATCGGGTCGTGCTCGGCAGCGACTGGCCCTTCGTGCCGTGGCATCCGTCCCCCGTCGCGTGGGTGCAGGGCCTCGCGAGCCTCGCCCCGGAGGAGAAAGAACGGATTCTCTGGCGCAATCTGCGGGGACTCCTCGGCCTGTAGCGACCGCGCGGCTCCAGACGATGTTGTATGCTGCCGGCCATGCGATTCGGGCTCTTCTATCAGGTTCCGGAAGCCGCGGGACAGACTCACGCCGAGCGCTATGCCGAAATGTTGGACCTCGTCAGGCTGGCCGATTCGCTCGGGTTCGACGTCGCATGGCTCGCCGAGCTGCACTTCGGTGGCGCCTTCTCGCTCCTCGCCAATCCGCTCATGGCGGTGCCGGTGATCGCCCAGCGCACGAAGCGGATCCGCATTGGCACGGCCGTCACGCTGCTCCCGCTCCATCATCCCCTGAGCTGCGCCGAGCAGGCCGCCACCGCCGACCTCCTGTCCGGCGGCCGGCTCGAGTTCGGAGTCGGGCGCGGGTCGATCCCTTCGCAGTTCCATGGCTTCCGTGTGCCCGTGGCCGAGAACCGGGCGCGCTTCGACGAGGCGCTCGAGATCATTCGGCTCGCCTGGACGCACGAGCGCTTCACGTATCACGGCCGGTTCTACGACATCGAGAACCTTGAGGTGGTCCCGAAGCCCGCCCAGCGACCGCACCCACCCATCCGGGTGGCCGTTCACTCCGAGGAGAGCTTCGCCCATCTGGCTGATCTGGGCCTGCCCATCTACTCGGGCACCACCACGACCCCGCTGCCGCAGCTTCGCCAGTACATGGCCCTCTATCGCGAGCGCCTCGCCGCCGCCGGGCATGCGTGGCAGAACGAGCAGATGGCGTTGATGCTGCCCGTGCACGTGGGTGTGACGAGCAGGGCCGCGCGCGAGGCCATGCGCGCCGGCGTCCACAAGTACTACAAGAATCTCCAGGTCATCTTCTCGCAGCTGCCCGACTCCTATCAGGACCACCTGCCGCGCCTCCGCAGCATCGAGGAGAACGTGGCCAATCTGCCGTTCGAGAAGTTCTGCCGCGAGCAGGCGGTGTTCGGGGATGTCGGCGAAGTCGTGGACCGGCTGCAAGCAGCCCGGGACGAGTTCGGGCTCTCGCAGATCATCTGCTGGTTCGATCAGGGCTCGATGCTGCCGCGCGCCGAGGTTGAGCGGACCATGCAGAGCTTCGTCGATCACGTCATGCCCAAGCTCGCCTGACCGCACGGGAAGGAGGACCGCCATGGCCGCGTATGTCATTGTCGACATCGAGATCCAGGACGTCGCCCAGTACGACGAGTACCGCAAGCGGGTGCCGGCCACGATCGAGAAGTACGGCGGCAAGTTTCTCGTGCGGGGCGGCCCCTTCGAGCAGCTCGAAGGGAACTGGCGACCCACGCGCTTGGTGGTGCTGGAGTTCCCCAGCATGGCGCAGGCCAAGCGCTGGTACGACTCCGAGGAGTACCGGGAGCCCAAGGCCATCCGGCTCAAGGCGTCGAAGGCCAGCCTGGTCATCGTCGAGGGTGCGTGAGCTGATGAGCAAGAGCCTGTCCGCCGCCGCGGTCGAGCAGTACCTCCGCGAGGGATTCTTCTTCCCCGTCCCCGTCCTATCAGGTCCGGAGGCCCGGCAGTATCGCGAGCGGCTCGAGCGCGCCGAGCGCGACCTCGGTGGGCCGCTGCGCGGCGTCTATCGCATCAAGCCGCATCTGCTCTTCACCTGGCTCGCCGATCTCGTCCGGCATCCGGCGATCCTCGACGCGGTCGAGGACGTGCTCGGTCCCGACGTGCTCTGCTGGAACACGTCGTTCTTCACCAAGGAGGCGCGGAGCCCCGGCTTCGTCTCCTGGCATCAGGACGCGACCTATTGGGGGCTGTCCGAGCCCGACGTGGTCACGGCATGGGTGGCCCTCACGGAGAGCACGCCCGCAAACGGGAACATGCGGGTGATCCCCGGCAGCCATCGCACGCAAGTCCCGCATGTCGACACGTTCCATCCCGACAATCTTCTCTCGCGGGGACAGGAGATCAGCGTGGACGTCGACGAGTCCCGGGCTGCGGACATCGTCCTGCGACCGGGGGAGATGTCGCTGCACCACGTGTTGATGGTGCACGGCTCGGGCGCCAATCCGTCCGCGGATCGCCGCATCGGGTTCGCCATCCGGTACATTCCGACGCGCGTCCGCCAGACAGAGGGTCCGCGCGACAGCGCCACCCTCGTCCGCGGCACCGACGCCTTCGGGCACTTCGACCACGAGCCGCGCCCGTCGAGCGATCTCGCCCCGGACATGCTCGCGCTGCACGCGGAGATCAGCGACCGGCAGGCGAAGATCCTCTATCGGGGAACCGCGAGAACGAAGTTCTGAGCGTATCCGCCCTTGGACATTGACAGGACGCCTGACGCCGGCGAGACTTCCGGCGTGGATCCTGAGTTGCGTGACGCCCTCGATCAACTGGCAGCCGACTTGCGCGCCCAGATCCGCGCTGGTGACGTGGAGACGCGGACTCAAGTAGAGGCGTGGAGGGCGGAGACCCGGGCCGACATGGAAGCGCTGAGAGCCGACATGGAAGCGCTCAGAGTCGAGACCCGCGCTCA
>Ga0126377_10003053_pt1 | contig 11729 bp, 8 predicted proteins | sample PanSoiMetPlot_22_FD_92647 | JGI IMG/M metagenome (GOLD analysis project Ga0126377, IMG submission 92647) | Tropical forest soil microbial communities from Panama - MetaG Plot_22 | ecosystem: Environmental > Terrestrial > Soil > Tropical forest > Bulk soil | place: Panama | collected 2016-02-17
GATACACCGAGCGCTGCGTGATCCTCGCCCTCGGCATCCGGGTCGCCCCGGCGGGCCGCGCGATCCGCGTTCAGCTCATCCAGCTTCACGCTGACGTTCTTCTTGGCGCCGTCGCGAATGATCACGAGCTGCGCGTCGCTGCCCGGCCGTGTCGCAGCGATGCGGTTGCGCAGCGTGTTGGAGTCGTGCACCGGCTGGCCGTCGAACGAGACGATCACGTCGCCCTGCTTCAGGCCCGCCTTGTCAGCGGCGCTGCCGGCCGCGACCGAGCTGACGATCGCGCCGCCGTCGTCCTCGAGGCCAAGGCTCTTGGCCATGTCGGAGGTCACCTGTTGAACGGTGACGCCCAACTGCGCGCGCCGGACGGTCCCGGACGTCCGCAGCTGTTGCATCACGTTGTTCGCCATGTTCACCGGGATCGCGAAGCCGATGCCGATGTTGCCGTCCGAGGTCGAGACGATCTGCGAGTTGATGCCGACCAATTCGCCCTTGGTGTTCACGAGCGCGCCGCCCGAGTTGCCGTGATTGATCGGCGCGTCGGTCTGGAGGAAGTCCTCGTAGCTGCCGCTGCCAACGCCGGTCGAGCGGCCCTTCGCGCTGATGATGCCCATCGTGACCGTCTGGCCGATGCCAAGCGGATTGCCGACCGCGAGCGCGACGTCACCGACCTTCACCGAGTCCGAGTTGCCCAGCGCAAGCGCGGTGAATTTCCCGTCGATCTTGAGCAGTGCGAGATCGCTCGGCTTGTCCTTCCCGATCAACTTCGCGGTATAGGATTTTCCGTTGTTCAGTTCGACCGTGATCTGATCGGCCCCGTCGATGACGTGATGGTTGGTGAGGATGTAGCCATCAGTCGTCACGATCACGCCCGATCCGAGCGCGCGCTGTTTGAACGTTCGCGGCTGACGGCCCTGCGGCACCGTCTCTTCTCCGAATCGATCTCCGAAGAAGCGGCGCAGGAAATCGTCGTCCGGACCTTGGAACTGGGCCGGCGACGCTTTCGCCTTGCCCTCGGTGCGGATGGTTACCACTGCCGGCGCGACCACGTTGACGACGTCCGCGTAGGAATTGCGGCTGCCGTCGACCGCACGAGTGATGGGGGTCGTCACCGTGGCCGGGGTGAGCGTCGTGCCGTCGGCGGCGGTGACGAACCGCGCGGCTCCGGCCATCAACCCAAGTCCTGCGACGGCCGCGATGCCGGCACGGGTGGCCCGTTGGCTGAGTGAAAAACGATCTTGCATGTACTGTGTGCCTCCCTGTAGGAACCTGCCTATTTCTTAAGACGGAGCATCGCCTGTCGCGACGATTGCAGGACCATTACAGTGGTGAAAGGTTGTCGATTCCCGCGGGAAGCGAGATGGTGAACGTCGACCCTGAGCCGACCGTGCTCGAGACCTCGACCGACCCGCCATGCGCCTCGACGATCGCCTTCACGAGGCTGAGGCCGAGGCCCAGACCGCGCTCGGCACGGCTCGCGTCGCCGCGAAACAGCCGCTCCCAGATCCGTGGAATCTCCTCGGGTGGAATGCCGGCCCCTGTATCGCTCACGCGCAGGACTGCGCGTCCGTCATCGCGGCTCAGGGTCACCTCGACGCGGCCGCCCGCCGGGGTGTACTTGATGGCGTTGTCGATCAGGTTTGCCGCCACCTGTTCCAGACGCGGACGGTCGCCGTCGACGATGACGTCGCCGGCCAGATCGGTGGCCGGCGCTGTCGGGTCCGGCGCAATGAGCGTCACGCCCTTCGCCTCGGCGACATCGCGATAGAGATCGACTGCGCGCTCGACGACCTCGGTGAGACGTATCGGTTCGCGACGCAGTTGCAGCGCGCCGCTCTCGGCCTCGGAGATATCCATCAGCGCATCGAGCATCACCAGCACGCGATCGGCCTCTTCGACGCAATCGGCGAGCGCCTCGCGGTCGCGCTGTCGATCGGGCGGACCGGCGAGCGCGATCTCCGCCGAACCGCGCAGACGCGTGAGCGGCGTACGGAGATCGTGCGACACGTTGTCGAGCGAGCCGCGCATCGCGGTGACCAGCCCTTCGATGCGGTCCAGCATTGCGTTGAACAATCGCGTCAGGTCGTCGACTGCGTCGCCGCTGTTCTCGATCTCGACTCGCTCGTCGGTCCGTCCCGTGCGGATGATCCGGCGGACGGCGCTCGCCAGCCGCCGGATCGGATAGAGCGCCGACTGCGTGACGAGCCAGCCGCCCGTCAGTGCGATCGCCACGATCAGCAGCGTGACGAACCCGAGCGCCGTTCGAAAACGCGCGAGCAAATCGTCGCGGCTCTCGGTGCTCTTGCCCACCTGGACGATCGTCCCGTCCTCGAGCTGCGCGGTCGCCGTATCGAGCTTCGACAGGTCCCAACCCTCGGGGCTGCTCAGGACGACGGCGTCGAACCCGCGATCGACGACGCGCACGAACAGCCGCTCGGGTGTCACCTGCTGCTCGGCGTTCACCGTGGCGGCGAGGACCCGGAGCCCGCCGCGCCGGTATGCGGCGGCGTAATCACCGAGCTTGCTGTGCAGGATCTGTCGATCGCGCTGGGTGATCGAGATCGCGGTGAGCGAGTAGGTCACCAGTGCGATGGTGATGGCGCCGATGACGAACAGCGCCGAGTACCACAGCGCCAGGCGGAGTCCGAAGATCCGCGACAGGAACGGCTGGCGGATCGGCTCAGGCTCGGAGGACATAACCGACGCCGCGGACGGTGTGCAGCAGCTTCTTCGCGAACGGCTCGTCGACCTTGTCGCGCAGTCGGCTCACCAGCACGTCGACGACGTTGGTCTGCGGATCGAAGCTGTAGTTCCAGACGTGCGACAGGATCATCGTCTTCGAAATGACGCGGCCGGCGTTGCGCATCAGGTATTCGAGCAGCGCGAATTCGCGAGGGCGGAGATCGATCGGTTTGCCGTCGCGTGTGACCCGGCGCGAGAGCAGGTCGAGCGTCAGATCCTCCACGGTGAGCGACGTCGACTCGGTGGCGCGGGTGGCGCGGCGGACGAGCGCCTGGACGCGGGCGAGCAGTTCGGTGAACGCGAATGGCTTGGTGAGGTAGTCGTCGCCGCCGGTCTGCAGACCGCGCACCCGATCGTCGACCGCACGCCGCGCGCTCAGGATCAGCACCGGCGTGGAGATGCCGCGGCGCCGCACTTCCTCGATGAGCGAGAGCCCGTCGCGTCTGGGCAGCATCACGTCGACGATGGCGACGTCGTAGGATCCGGCCAGGGCGGCGTTCAGACCCTCGTCACCGTCGGCCGCGCGATCGACGACAAAGCCCGCCTCGCGCAGGCCGCGCGTTACGAAGTCGGCGATCGTGTCGTCGTCTTCGACCAGCAAGGCACGCACGAGGGCATGATACCGAGAGTAGGCGCCGGCCGTGCGATGGTAGACTCCCGGCCATGCCGGTCTGCGCCACGTGCGGCACTTCGTATGCCTCGACCGTCAGGATCTGCGTACTCGACGGGACGCCACTGGTGGCCGGGCCGACCGACAATCACTATCTCGGCACGCTGCTCGACGGCAAGTACCGCATCGATTCGTTCATCAGCGCCGGGGGCATGGGCTCGGTCTACCGCGCGCTGCACGTCATGCTCGACAAGACCGTTGCGGTGAAGGTGATCAAGAACGAGCTCGTCACCTCGGACGAGATCGTCGCACGGTTCCAGCGGGAAGCACGCGCTGCGTCCAACCTGCATCATCCGAACATCGTGTCGATCTACGACCTCGGCCAGACGTCTGATGGCAGGTTGTATATCGCGATGGAGTTCATCGACGGGCCGAGCCTCAGGCAGGTGATTCGGCAGAACGGACCGCTCACGCCTGGCGAGTCGATCGACATGCTGCGTCAGGTCGCCAGCGCGCTGTCATCGGCACATCGAAAACAGATCGTGCACCGCGACCTGAAGTCCGACAACCTGATGCTGGCCTCGGAGGACGGGCGGAAGGTTGTGAAGCTCGTGGACTTCGGGATCGCCAAGACGTTCGACGATTCCACACAGTTGACGGCGGCGGGATTCATGCTCGGCACGCCGCGCTACATGTCGCCGGAACAGGCGGCCGGTAAGCCCGTCGATCATCGCGCTGATCTGTATTCACTCGGCGTGATTCTCTACGAGATGCTCACGGGCGATGTGCCGTTCGGCGATGCCGCGCTGACGTCGATGCTCGTCAGACTCGCGACGGAAGTTCCGCCTCCTCCTTCATCGAGGTGCCCAGACGGGCGAGTGCCGCCCGCGCTCGACGCGGTCGCCATGCGCTGCCTCGAAAAGGATCCCGACGAGCGCTTTCAATCTGCGGACGAATTCGCAGCTGCATTGGAGCGCGCGTCAGCAGAGGTCGACACTTCACCAGCTCCTTCGCAGACATCGATCCCGACGGTGCAGGCGACGCTCGTTCGTCCGGCGGAGGCACGCGCGGTCGCGACGCGTCCTACGGACAGCACCCCGAGCGTTCCATCTGCATCCACGAGCGCTGGGCTCGAGACTGCGGCATCGAGCAAGCAGCGCATCGGGCCACCTCTGCTGGTCGTCGGCGCCGCAACGGTTGCGGTCGTCAGTGGAGTCCTGCTGTGGAACAACCGTCACCAGGCGATCCGTCCTTCCACGACGAATCAGCAGCAGGCAGCGTCGTCTGTGCCAGCGCCGGCGCAGCCCACGCAAGTACCAGTGCAGGCACTGCCCGCCCAGCCGCAGCCACCGGCAGCGGCGAAGCCACCGGCTCTGTCTGTTGTCCGACCGCCGCTGGATGTGAACCCACCGCGATCGCAGACCGTTGTCAATCAAACGCCACCAGCCCCCGCGCCTGTCACGGCATCGACGCCCGCCACTGCGCCCGCGCCCGGAGTACCGGCCCGAACCCTAGGTCCCTCCGTGTTGGTAACGTGTCAGGGAGCCCCGGACGTATGCGATGCGATGCGTTCTGAACTCCTGCGTGCGTTGCAGGCGGACGCGTTCTCCGTGTCGGCCACACAGGCGACCGCCGACATCGTGGTCGCTGTCAACGTCGTGCCTTTGTCCGAGAGTCCATCGACTCAGTTTGGAACTCCGAGCATCGTCCGCACGTACTCGGTCGAGTTGAGTGGCAACTCACATGGCAAGCCGCTCGTCATGCCCGCGAAGCGCGTCTTCGGATTCGATGCGGTGTTCGGTCGCCCGGTCCTTCAGGAGAATGCCCGGCAGATCGCATCGGGGACGGTCGAGGCCGTGCGTGCCTTCACGGCGAAGGGCAAGAATTGAGAAGGTGTGGGCTCTCCCATATACTGGATCGTCTCCGGCTACCGGGCGATTCGTCGAGGGCTCGGCGACGCCTCACACCACGCGGAAGTGGCGGAATTGGCAGACGCACCAGCTTGAGGGGCTGGCGGTAGCAATACCGTGGGGGTTCGAGTCCCCCCTTCCGCACCATTCGACTCGCCTTCCGGCTCGCGACGCGAGCCGCAAGGCTCGCTCATGGCGAGCCCTCCATCAGGTCGAATGTCCTGAGCGAGCGGTTCGCCAGCCGTAGGCTGGCGAAGTGCGAGTCGAAGGGCCTTTCTTTCTGGATCTCGGCGAGCCACAAGGCTCGCTCATGGCGAGCCTCCATCAGGTCGAATGTCCTGAGCGAGCGGTTCGTCGGCCGCAGGCTGCCGCAGGCCGGCGAAGCGTGAGTCGAAGGACTCCTCACTCCGCCTCCTGGACCCGAAGGGTCGCTTCTAGTGAACACTCAATGACGTTGAATGCCTTCGAGCGAGTCGAAGGGCAGCAACTCCACGTTGTCATCTCACGGCGACGATGGCATCGTCGTCGAGTGGCGCACTACGCCTACTTGCTTCGCTGCGCGGACAACAGTCTGTACGTCGGCGAAACATCAGACCTTCCGACGCGCGAGCGCGATCACAATGAAGGACGCGGCGGCAGCTACACAGCCAAGAGGCGGCCCGTACAGATCGTCTATGCCGAGCAGCACAGGTCGAGAGAGGATGCCCTCACGCGTGAACGCCAGATCAAGCGCTGGAGTACGAACAAGAAAGAGATGCTTGTCCGCGGCGACCTCGCAGGTCTGTCAGGCACCAGCCAGAGAGCACGAATCCCAACCGCATTCACGTGGGAGGACTGGCTGACTCGGTACCGAGAATAGCTGCCAGTCGTCATCAGCGGTGACTATGTCGGCGTTACGCGCTGGGTCTTCGAGGTCGATCAATCGGTCACCCGGAAAAGGTGTGGTGTATTGAACAGCGCCTCGTTGACATAGAACGTCGCGAGACGATGTTCTCCGCGATTGCGTGCGCCGCGTATCGCGTTCGCGACGAGCTGCGCCGCGCCGATTTGCGCACGCTTCAGGTCATCGTCATTGGCGACGGTCGGTCCACGCCGGCCCGACTCGAGTCAATTGCATTGCAGTCCGATCGGCCGCACTCTTGGCTGCCGCGCACGTCTGACAAATATCTCCAGAACTGGCGCAATAGCTGTAGACTCTTTGTGAGCCCGCACCATCAGTTCTAAGACGATCTCAACAACACCCTCATTCACTTACAGAGCTCACGCTGGGGAACCGGGCCACGGCCCTGCTCCCCCGATCCGCGGCTGGCGTGCGACGCAGGCCATCCAGTCGATTTCAGCCACTTCTTCCAGAGGATACAGATGACCACCAAAGGTACGATCAAGCGCATCACGGACAAAGGCTTCGGCTTCATCGCGACGGCTGACGGGGTCGAATATTTCTTTCACCAGTCCGCGTGTACGAGTACGCCATTCAACTCCCTGCGCGAAGGCCAGACCGTGACGTTCACCATCGGCCAAGGCCCGAAAGGCCCGCGCGCTGAGAACGTCGTTCCGGACTAAACGTGCTCGTACTCGACAGCCGGGAACATCGCACACAAGGCAGAACCGCGTCGCCGCTCGGGCGCGTCTCGTCGGTCTGATTCAGCAAGCCGCCGATCGGCCCAAGACGCCGTTCAAATCGTCTATGCCGAGCATTACCGTTCGAGAGAAGATGCCCTCAAGCGCGAACGGCAGATCAAACGCTGGAGTTCGAAGAAAAAGGAGATGCTCGTTCGCGGTGAGGCCGCCGGTCTGTCAGGCACGAGCCAACGAGCACGGATCCGAACGGGATTCTCGTGGACCGACTGGTTGGCTCGACCCTGAGCCGCACTGCGTTCGTGGGAGTGCTGCGATCCGACCTACCGACCGCCGCGGTGCGGCCCGTATTGCGGTTCCCACCCAGTCGGCTGCGCGTCCGGAAGGTTGAACAGCACGGCGTGGATTTCCTGGATCTGGCCGTTCTTCACGGCGAAGAACTCTCCAACGAGCCGGTCGTTCGTTGTGGCCGTGCTCTGACTCTTCAAGCCATCCTTCAAACCGAAGCGTACGATCGACAGCACGATGCCGCGTTCGGTATCGACGACCGGATAGCGGCGGTCCCAGAGATTGCGGCCGATGAAGCGCCCCTGATCGAAGCCGGCGGCCGCCGAGACGAAGGCCCCGTCGCGCACCATCCCCGTCGTCTGGAGGCCGTTCTCGAATCGCTTGGCGTCGGGCATCAGGGCCGCGCGGTGATACTCCGGCGTGCCGTTGGTCTGGAACGCGCGCCAGTAGCTCTCAGCGGCGGCGATGAGCCCGTAGTAGGAGTCCTGATCCGCCTCGCGGATCGTGAGCTGCAGCGCCGGCGACACCTCCTTGAGGCCGTCCGGATCCCACAACCGGTCTGCGTCGCCCTTGTTCGCGCGGATCGTTTCAATCTCTGTGAGCTTGCCGGCGGTCACTTTGAGGCGAACCATGTACATCGTCTTGCTGCCGTCGGCATTGAGCACCACCGCTTCAGTGCCGGTGTCGCCGAGACGTTCGTTGACGATGTCGAAGCGGTACACCGTGCGTTCGGCACCGTCCCAGAACGCCTGCGCCAGCGACACGGCGCGGCCGTTGAGGGTGACTTTTGCATTGGCGGCGAGCGGAACCTTCCCGGGCGCGTTGGCCGTCAGGGCCTGGAAGTAGGTGTCCACGACACCTGTGAGGCAGGCCCGGTTGCATTCGGCTCTTGCCTCGATGGCCGAAACGGCGATCACCATCACACTGGCGAGCACAGCGATTCGAGTGTGTCTCATGGCGCCCTCCGGCGCGCATCATAGCCGATCAGAATGGGGATAGACTTGACGCGCACGGAGGGAGAGACACATGAACCACAGTCGCCTCTGTCTCATAGTCGGGCTCACCGCCCTCGTGTTCGTAGCGCCGGAACAACTCGCCCCTTCGTCGGTCGCTGCGCAATCGACAGCCGGACGGCAGGCGTGGACACAGCCACGCACTCCTGAAGGACGACCCGACTTTCAAGGCGTCTGGGTCAATAACATCGCAACGCCGCTCGAACGGCCGGAGGTGCTCGCAGGGCGTGCGACCCTGACCGAGAAAGAAGTGGCGGCGATGAAGAAGAAGGCTCATGAACTGTTCAGCGGGCAGGGAGATGCCGCGTTCGGCGATTCCGTCTTCAACGCGGTGTGGGCCAATATCACCGGGGCCCGATCGGGGTTCACGAGTATCGACGGTGAGACCGGTGACTACAGCTCGGTCTGGACGGTCGACAGAGATTGGGAGAATCGGACCTCGCTGATCACCGATCCCCCGGACGGTCGTCTGCCGCCGATGACCCCCGAGGGAATGAAAAGGCGTGACGCCAATCTGGCGGCGATGAAACGCGTGCCGGCGGGCCCCGCCGATCGGGCATTGCAGGAACGCTGTATCACCTACGGATCTCCGAGCCTGGTGGCCGGATACCAGAGCGCCTACGAGATTGTTCAAACGCCGGATACGGTGGCCCTCACTCTGGAAATGATTCACGACACGCGTGTGATTCCGCTGGATCAGCGTCCTCATCTCGCGCCTGCCGTGCGGCAGTGGCTTGGAGACTCGCGTGGGCATTGGGAGGGCGACACGCTCGTCGTCGAAACGGACAACTACAAACCGCGCAGCTTCATGAGCAGGTCCAGTGAGCAACTGCACGTCGTCGAGCGCTTCTCCCAGACCGGGGCAAATACTCTGAAATACGAGATGACGATCAATGACCCCGGCACGTGGACCCGGCCGTGGAGTCTGATGATCCCGTTGAGGCGCGCGGAACATCCGATGTACGAATACGGCTGCCACGAGGGCAACTACGGCATGGCCGGCATTCTGACTGGAGCCCGTGCTGAGGAGCGCGCCGCCGGACATCCGTAGAATCTTGGGCACATCTTCACCAATCATCAAGACCGCGAGCGCCGCCGACGAGGCCGCGATTTTGAGCGGCTGGGGAATCGACCCGAGCCGCATTTAGTCCTTCGTCCTTGGTGCTTGGTCCCCGCGGTGAACTGGAAAACAGGCGATTACCTCACCCATCGTTTCAACCCCGAGCTGGGTATCGGACGCGTGACAGGTGTCGAGGCCCGGGCGCTCGTCGTCGAGTTCCCACGTTCAGGCAAGACACTGCGGCTGGCGGCCAGCTCCGACGCGCTGATTGCGGTCGATCTGAGCCCAGGGCGTCCGATCCGTATCATCGAAACCAAAGAGGAAACGACTGTCGCGGCGCGACTTCCGGACGGCAGCGTGCAGCTGGCGAATGGGCGCACGGCCTTGTCTCATGCACTGTGGCCAATCGAACTCGAAGGCGCCCTCCTCGATCGACTGGCGTTGGGGGATCTCGATGACCTCGAAGATTTCGTCACCCGCCTGGACATCCTCCACCTCCGGGCGCTCCGCGAAGCCGATGGCCTGGGCTCCTTTCTGGGTGGACGCATCCGCCTCTTCCCGCACCAGCTGCATGTCGCTGAGCGCGCGACCGCCAGAGATCCCGTACGCTGGCTGCTCGCCGACGAAGTCGGCCTTGGAAAAACCATCGAGGCCGCGCTGATCCTGAATCGGCTGGCGCACGCAGGAAAGATCGATCGCTGTCTCGTCGTCGCACCGGAGGCCCTGACCGTGCAATGGCTCGGTGAGCTCTGGCGCAAATACCACCAGGTGTTCACCCTTCTCGATGCGCAGCGTCTCACCGACGTCGCGCGCGATTTCGGTCCCGACTTCAACCCCTTCGACGTGCATCGTCGTGTGGTGATCTCGCTCGACATGCTGATCGGTCGTCCGCAGCTGACCGATCAGGCTGTGCGAGCGGGAATCGATCTGCTCATCGTGGACGAAGCGCAGCGACTCCGGCGTCCTCCGGGCCACCCTGGCGATCCCGCCTGGCGAGCGATCGCGCCGATCGCGGCCCTCGGACGTCACGTGCTGCTCCTGAGCGCGACACCACTCGAAGATGACGCGCACGGCTTCTTTCGTATGTTGCAGCTGCTTCGCCCTGAGGAGTTTCCCGATGACGTCAGCTTCGAGGCACGCCTCGCGCATGGCACGGCGCTGCCTCCCTGCACGAGCTCCACGCGTCGCATCGACATCGGAGGCCTGCCGCCGCGGATAGGTATCCCGATCGCGATCGACCATCAGTCGAAGTGGCAACTGCGAGAAGCCGTCGAGGCTGCTGTAAGAGGCGTGCCTGCCGGGCACGCTGTCGCGCGCCGCCAGAAGATCGATCGCGTGCGTCGCGCGCTGGCGTCCGGGGCGGCACTCGCCGCGGCCCTCGGACCCGACGAGCGCGACCTTCGTCAGCAGGCGCACGCCGCGGACGCCGGCGATCAGCGGCTCGAGTGGTTGTTGTCGCAGGCGCCACGCTGGAAAAATGGGGGAAACAAAACGCTCGTCTTCGTGGCGCACCGCGAGACGCTGGAGATGCTGCGCACGGCGATGGGCCATCGGGCGCAGCTCGCGACCGGAGCCTTCCACGAGGACCTGTCACCAGCACAGCGCGACATCGAAGTCGCGCGGTTCAGAGAGCCCGAAGGCCCGAGCCTGCTGGTCTCCACAGAGTCGGGGGGCGAGGGTCGCAACTTCGAGTTCTGCCGTCGTCTGGTGCTGTTCGACTTACCCTGGAAACCCTCGATCGTCGAACAACGAATCGGCCGGCTCGATCGAATCGGCCGGCGTATTCCGGTGGAAGTGGTGTACTTCCGCCCGCCTACGGGGATCGGCGCGGATGTCGTACGGCTCTTTGAGACCCTCGGCCTCTTCCGCGAACCACTGGCCGGACTGGAGCCGCAGCTCGGCCACATCGAGGGTGCGCTCGACGAGATTGCGCTCGATCCTTCTGCATCACTCTCCTCAACGCAACTCGACGAACTCATCGCCGAAGCCCAGGCCGCCCGCACACGCATCCGCGAAGCCGCGTATCAACAGCTGCATCGCGACCCGTATCGGGCTGACATGGCCGCAGGGATCCTCGCCCGCGTGCCCGCGAATCTCGATGCGCTCACCGAAGAGATCATGGTTCGAGCCTGCGCGAGGCTCGGGTTCACCATCGAGCGCCCGCGCGGCCATCACGTCTACGCCATCGAGATCGGCAGCGGAGCGCTGGTCGATGGTCTTCCGGGTGCCCCCGGCGGAGCGAGCTACACGGGCTCGTTCGATCGCGAGGAGGCCATCGAAAAAGAGACCATCGACTTCTTCGCATTTGGGCATCCACTGGTAGAAGGGATCTTCGCGCACTACGAAGAGAGTACTGTGGGCCGTGTCGCGCAGTTCCAGATGGAAATTGGCCGTGCACGCGGCGAAGGGCTCGTCGCCGTGTACAAGGACGGTCCGGGGTTCGAGATCCTCGCGATCGATGCCGCGGGTCGGACTCGGACAGACTGGGCAGCCGCGATCCGTCAGCGACCACTGCCCGCACGTCGTTTGAC
>Ga0126377_10003054_pt1 | contig 11729 bp, 11 predicted proteins | sample PanSoiMetPlot_22_FD_92647 | JGI IMG/M metagenome (GOLD analysis project Ga0126377, IMG submission 92647) | Tropical forest soil microbial communities from Panama - MetaG Plot_22 | ecosystem: Environmental > Terrestrial > Soil > Tropical forest > Bulk soil | place: Panama | collected 2016-02-17
CGGCCGTTCTCCACGAGGACCTCCGGCGGGCGCGGGCGCGAGTTGTACGTCGAGGCCATCGAGAAGCCGTAGGCGCCGGCGTCGAGCACGGCCACCAGGTCGCCCGGCACGAGATCCGGAAGCGCCGCGTCGCGCGCGAGGACGTCGCCGCTCTCGCAGACGGGACCGACGACGTCGAAGCGCCGATCGATCGGGCCGGTGCGACCGACCGCCTCGATCGGATGCACGGCCCCGTAGAGCGCCGGGCGGAGGAGGTCGTTCATCCCCGCGTCGACGACGAGGATCTCGCGTCCCCCGGCCCGCTTGCGGTCGAGGACGCGCGCGAGCAGCACGCCGGCGGGCGCCGCGATCCATCGCCCCGGCTCGAGGATCGGGTGCGCGCCGATCGCTCGAAGACGCGGGCCGACCGCCTTCGCGAGCTCGCGAGGATCGCAGCCCGGGGCGCCGTTCGCGTCGATCGCGAGGCCGCCGCCGAGGTCGAGCGTCGCGGGCTTGCCCCCCGGAAACGCGGCGAGGAGCGGCGCGATCCGGTCGAGTGCGTCGAGCCACGGACGAGTCGAGCGAAGCATCGAGCCCAGGTGGACGTGGAGCCCCGCGAGTTCTACCGCGCCGCGCCGCAGCGCCCCTTCGAGCAGGGCGCCCGCCTCGCCGACGGCGACTCCGAACTTCGACGTCGCGGCTCCGGTCGCGAGATGTTTGTGCGTGTCGGGATCGACGCCGGGATTCACACGGAGCGCGACGCGCGGCCTTCCGCCGAGACGCTCGAGCCGTCCGAGCTCTCCCGCGGACTCGACGTTGATCTGCAGCACGCCCACCTCGACGGCGAGCGCGAGTTCCTCGTCCGTCTTGCCGACGCCCGCGAACACGATGCGGCGCGGGTCGCCTCCGGCGCGGACGACGCGGATGAGCTCGCCCCCCGACACGACGTCGAACGCCGCGCCGTCGCGCGCGAGCAGCGCGAGGACGCCGAGCGACGGGCATGCCTTCACCGAAAACGCCACGATCGGCTCGAGCGGCGCCAGCTCGCGCGCGAACGCGTCGCGGAGCGTCGCGTAGCGGGCGCGGAGGACGGACGCGTCGTAGACGTACGCCGGGGTGCCGACCTGCGTCGCGATGGCGGCGAGGGACGAGCCCTCGAAGAGTCGCTCGAGCATCGCGGCGAACGCTACTCCGCCACGACTCGGAGTCCTACCGCCGCGGACGGACGAGCGAGGCCGCGAGCCGCACCGACGGGTCGTCGGCGCCGAGATCGATGGCGCGCCGGATCCAGGCCCAGCCCTGCACTCCGTCCTCGACCGCGGGCTTCCAGCCGACGTCGACCTTGGCCTGCGCGTAGCAGGCCGCGAGGAATCCGGCGTCGAAGCAGGCGCCCTTCGCCCACGCCGCGTTCTTCGCGGCCTCGGCGTCGAGCGCCATCCATCCGAGCTTCGCGAGGAGCTCCGTGGCGCGAGCCCGATCGGACCCGACGTAGATCGTCGCGCGGCGCAGCGTCTCCATCCGGAGGCTCACGGACTTCGCGGTCTTCAGGACGTCGAGCGTGTCGTCGACCACGCGCGCGCGGTCGTACGCGGCGTCGGGCTCGAGCACGCTCGATCCCCAGGGGAGCGAGCGTTCGTCGCCGACGGCGAACGCGGTCGCGATCAACCGGTCATCCGACGCGACGGCCGACGCGCACTTTCGCGCCGCGAGAAGGGCCAACGCCGCGACGAGGGTGGAGAGGGAGAGGTGCATGCTTCCCCAGTCGCCGCTCGGGTTCTCGCGTTAGCGAGGGTCGCGCGCGCGCGCCAAGACGCGCCGCTCCGCGCGCCGCATCCGCGCGCGGTCGCGCGGATCGTGGTCGTCGAAGCCCGCGAGGTGGAGCAGGCCGTGCACGAGGTAGAGCGCGATCTCGCGCTCGAACGGCAGGCGCCGCCGGCGCGCTTCGCGGCGCGCGACGTCGACGCCGATCGCGATCGCGGCTTCGTATTCGCCGGCGCGCGCGCCGCGCTCGCGGAGGTCGAACGAGAGCACGTCGGTCGGCGCCGCGTCGCCGAGGTGGTCCACGTGGAGGCGACTCATCTCGGCGTCGTCGAGCAGCGCGATGGACACGCGTGCGGGGACGTCGGGGTAGATCTCGCGCGCCGCGGCGAGCGCGCGCCGAAGCGTCCGCGAGACCCGTTCCCCCCGGGCGCTACTGCTGCGACGGCTCGTCTTCGTAGGCCTCGACGATCCGGCTCACGAGCGGATGGCGCACGATGTCGCTCTTGTCGAGCTCGACGATCGCGACGCCCTCGATCCCCGCGAGGCGGCGCCGCGCGTCGACGAGCCCCGACGGAGCGTGGTCGGGCAGATCGATCTGAGTCACGTCGCCCGTGACGACGATCTTCCCGCGCTCGCCCATGCGCGTGAGGAACATCTGCATCTGCTTCGGCGTCGTGTTCTGCGCCTCGTCGAGGATGATGAACGCGCCGTTCAGCGTGCGGCCGCGCATGTACGCGAGCGGGCAGATCTCGATGACGTCGTTGTCGACGTAGCGGCGCGCGGCCGCGGGGTCGAGGAGATCGTTGAGCGCGTCGTAGAGCGGCCGGAGGTACGGGTGGACCTTGGCCTGGAGATCACCGGGCAGGAACCCGAGCCGCTCGCCCGCCTCGACCGCCGGCCGCGCGAGCACGAGCCGCCGGAACTCGCCGCGACGGAGCGCTTCGACGGCCATCGCGACGGCGAGGAACGTCTTGCCGGTGCCCGCGGGCCCGATCGCGATCGTGACGGAGTGCGAGCGGATCGCCTCGAGATAGCGTCCCTGGCCCAGCGTCCGTGGGCGCACCTCGTGGATCCGCGGGCCCGTCTTCTCGAGTCGCGCCGCTGCGTCGGCGCCTTCGGGCTCCGCTCCCTCGGTCGTCGCCGACAAGAGCCGCATCATCGACGCCTCGTCGGGCTCGTCGCCCGCTCGCGCGCGACGGAGGATCTTCTCGATTCGCTCGCGGACCTCGGCGACGGGGGCGGCCTCGCCGATGAGCTTCAGCCCGCCGTCGCGGCTCACGAGCGTCACGCGGTGCACCTCGCGCACGACGCGCGCGTGGCGGTCGTACGGCCCGAGCACCAGGCGCTCCTCGTCGTGGTTGCGGAGCGGGATCCGCTCTTCGACGGTTCGCGGCTCGGACGTGGTCAACGGGATCAGACGGCGAAGGGGCCGAGGCGAAGGTAGCCGTAGAACGCGGGCGCGGCGACGACCAGCGAGTCGACGAGGTCGAACGCGCCGCCGAACTCGGGAAGCCATCGGCCGGAGTCCTTCACGCCCGCCGAACGCTTCAGGAGCGACTCCATGAGATCGCCGAACTGCGAGGCGACGTTCACGACGATCGCGCCGAACACGGCGTCGCCGACGGACAGGGAGACGAGGTTGAACACCGCGAGGAGCGCGCCGGCGCCCGTCGCCGCGACGAGGGAAGCCGCGGCGCCGACCCACGACTTCTTCGGGCTCACCTTCGGCGCGAGCTTCGCCCGGCCGTACTGCGACCCGAAGACGTACGCGGCGATGTCGCCGATCTTCGAGGTCAACACGAGGAAGACGACGAGCCACAGGCCGTCGCCGGCGAAGCGGATGTCGACGATGTGGAGCAATCCCGCGGGGACTCCGACGACGAGGGCGCCGGCGCCGAGCGTCTGCGCGGCGCCCTCGATGCGTCCTCGAAGGACGCAGAGCGCCCCGAACACGAGGAAGCCCAGCACGGCCAGCTCGGACGAGGTGAGACGCGAGATCGCGGGAAGGCCGTCGCTCGGGAAGATCGCGCGCTCCACGTGCGGCACGACGCGCGCGAGGACGACCCCCATCGCCGCGCCGAGGCTCGCCTTCGAGAACGCGTCGACGCCTGCGCTGCCGAACATCGCCGCGGTCTCGACCGCGCAGAGAATCGCGAGCCCTCCGACCAGGACGCAGGTGGGCAGCCCGCGGAAGCGGGCATCGACCGCGATGGCGCCGGCGATCGCGGCGACGAGGAGCGCGCCGAGCACCCAGCGCTCGCGCGCTCCGCTCACACCGGGACCCGTTTCAGGCCGCCGAACTTGCGCACGCGCCGGCGGTACTCCGCGAAGGCCTGGTGCAGCTCGGCCTCGCGGAACTCGGGCCAGCAGACGGGCGTGACGTACAGCTCGGCGTACGAGGCCTGCCAGAGCAGGAAGTTGGAGAAGCGCATCTCGCCCGCCGTGCGGATCAGGAGGTCGGGGTCGGGAAGCACCGGGTCGTACAGGAACGCGCGCACGGTCTCCTCGTCGATCGCCTCGGGCGAGAGGCGCCCCGCCGCGACCTCTCGCGCGATGCGCTTCACCGCGTCGGCGATCTCGGCGCGCCCGCCGTAGGAGAGCGCGAGGCGCAGCACCATGCCGTCGAAGGCCGCGCTCATGCGCTCGCTCTCGCGGAGCTCGGCGACGACCTCGGGCGGGAGATCGCCGATCCGGCCGATCGACGTGAGTCGGATCCGGTTCTCGCGGAGCGTCGGCCGCTCGTCGATGAGGAATCGGCGAAGCAGGTTCATCAGGACGCGGATCTCGCTCTTCGGCCGCTTCCAGTTCTCGACGGAAAACGCGTAGAGCGTCAGGCTCGAGACGCCGACGCGCGCGCACTCCTCGGTCACGCGCCGCACGCTCTCGATGCCGCGACGGTGGCCGGCGACGCGGAGCAGACCCTGACGCTGCGCCCACCGGCCGTTGCCGTCCATGATGATGGCCACGTGTGCAGGCGGCGGCTGCGCGCGCGACGCCCCGTTGCCGCCGCTCATCGCCGCGCCTCGCGCTCGACGATCTCGGTCCGCTCGGGGCCGACCGAAACTTTCGCGATCCGCACGCCGACGAGCTCCTCGAGACGCTCGACGTAACGGCGCGCGTTCGCGGGCAAGTCGGAGAAGCGGCGGCAACCGCGGATCTCCTCGTTCCAGCCCGGCAGCTCTTCGTAGATCGGCGTCACGCCGTCGAGCGTCGCGCGCGCGGCGGGGAACTCCGCGAAGCGCTCGCGCCCCGCCTCGTAGGCGGACGCGACGCGGACGTTCGCGAATCCTCCGAGGACGTCGAGGCTCGTCAGCACGATCTCGTCGACTCCGGACAGCGCGCATGCGTAGCGCACCGCGACCGCATCGAACCAGCCGCAGCGGCGAGGACGGCCGGTCGTCGCGCCGTACTCGCGGCCGCGCTCGCGGATCCGATCGCCCGTCGCGTCCGAAAGCTCCGTCGGCAACGGGCCTTCGCCGACGCGCGTCGAGTAGGACTTCGCGACGCCGACGAGGCGCGTGAGCGCGCGCGGCGGAAGCCCGGTCCCGGGCGCGAATCCGCCCGCGCACGTCGACGACGAGGTGACGTACGGGTAGGTCCCGTGGTCGATGTCGAGCAGCGCGCCCTGCGCCCCTTCGATGAGGATCCGCTCGCCGCGCGCGAGGGCGCTCCGGAGCAGGGCGCCCGTGTCGCACGCGAGCGGGCGCAATCTCTCGCCGGCGTCCTCCGCCGCGGCGACGGCCGCGTCGACGTCGATCGCCGGCCGGCCGTAGACCTTCTCGAGGACGTCGTTCTTCTCGACGAGGGCGGCGCGCAGGCGCGATGCGAGCGTCGCGCGGTCGAGGAGATCGGCGACGCGCAGGCCCGTGCGCGCGGCTTTGTCCGCGTACGCCGGGCCGATGCCGCGGCCGGTGGTGCCGAGGCGCCCGGCGCCCTTCCAGCGCTCGGCGAGCGCGTCGAGCTCGCGGTGGAACGGGAAGATCACGTGCGCCCGCGCGCTCACGAACAGCCGGTCGCGCAAACGCACTCCGCGGGTCTCGAGCTCGTCGACCTCGGAGAAGAGGTGGAGCGGGTCGACCACGACGCCGTTGCAGATCACGTTGCGCGTCGACGTGTGGAGCGAGCCGCTCGGGACGAGGTGGAGCACGAAACGGTGCTCGCCGAGGACGACCGTGTGGCCGGCGTTGTTGCCGCCGGCGAAGCGCGCGACGAGGTCGGCTTCGCCCGCGAGCACGTCGATGATCTTCCCCTTTCCCTCGTCCCCCCACTGGACGCCGATCACTCCGACGACGGGCATGCGGGCGTGCGGACGTACGGGGTCGTAGGAGGACGCCGCGCGGAGAGGCGGCGAGGGAGTTTCGCGAGCGGTCCGCGCCCGGGTCAAGCGCGGCCACGAGGCTCCGAGGACGGAGCCGAAGCGGGCAGGTCGGTGAAGATCGGCGCGTTCTTCCCCTCCTCGCGGATCTGGCGCACGAGGAACGACTCGATCTCGGCGTCGCGTCCCGCATAGCGCCAGCGCGGCGCGGCCGTCAGCACGTCGGGGCTGGAGTCGAGCTCCTCGCGCAGCACCGTGATCTCGGCGGCCCAGCCGTCTTCGCCGGGGACGAGCGAGACGAACGCGCGGGTGCGCGCGAGCCCCTGGTTGCCCGCGTAGCGCTCGCCCGTCCGGAGCACCGGGAATCGGGGATCACCTCGGAGAACGGCCCCGTAGCGCATGCGGAGCGCGGCGTCGCAACGACGGAGGGCCTCGTCGCGGGAGTACGTCCCGGTCTCGACGCGCGTCGGATGGACGACGCACGCGATCGGTAGGGCGGCCGCGACGGCCGAGAGGGCGAGCCTCGGCGACCGCCGCCGCGCGCTCCGCACCTCAGACCGCGCACGCGGCGAGGCCGCGAGCGAGGTCGGCGACGAGGTCCTCGACGTCCTCGACGCCGACCGAGAGACGGAGCGTGCCGTCGGCGATCCCGGCCCGGCGTCGCTCGTCGAGCGGCATCGAGGCGTGCGACGTGTGGATCGGCGGGGAGACGAGCGTCTCGACCCCACCGAGACTCGGCGCGATCGCGATCGTCTGCAGCGCCTCCGCGAACCGTCGCGCGGCGGGCTCCCCGCCCGCCACGTCGAACGAGAGCATGCCTCCGAAGCCACGCATCTGACGGCGCGCGATCTCGTGATCGGGATGGCTCGGAAGGCCGCAGTGCCACACGCGCTCGATGCCGCGACGTCCCTCGAGGAAGCGCGCGAGCGCGAGCGCGTTCGAGTTCTGTCGCTCGACGCGGAGCGGGAGCGTCTTCAGGCTCCGCTCGATGCGCCAGGCCTGCTCCGGATCCGGAATGCCCCCGGTCTTGCGGCGGACGCGTTCGATCTTGGCGATGAGCGCGGCCGAGCCCGCCACCGTTCCGCCCATGAGGTCGGCGTGACCGCCGAGGTATTTCGTCGCGCTCTGGATCGACAGGTCGGCGCCTCCGGCGATCGTCGCCTGGTTCACGGGCGAGGCAAACGTCGCGTCGCAGGCGAGCGGCGCGCCTGCGATCCGCGCGGCGTCGCGCGCGCGCCGGAGGTCGACGATCCGGCAGAGCGGATTCGTCGGCGTCTCGACGTAGACGAGGGCGGCGCCGCCGCGGCACGCGCGCTCGAGGTCGGCGGCGTCGGACGTGAAGACGACCTCCACGCCCCACGGCGCGAGGAGCTCGCGGAAGAGCGCGATCGTGCCGCCGTAGAGATCGCTCGTCGCGACGAGGCGCGTTCCCGGCCGGAGAAACGTCGTCGCCACCGCGGCGATGGCGGCCATTCCCGTCGAGAAGACGAGCGACGCCTCCGCGCCCTCGAGGTCGGCGACGCGCGCCTCGAGCGCCGTGAAGTTCGGGTTCCCGTAGCGCGTGTAGAACGAGTCGTGCCGGGCTTCGCCGGCGTTCGCGGCCGCGAGCTCGGCGATCGTCCGGAAACGAAACGTCGACGCCGGGACGATCGAGCTCGCGATCGGCCCTTCCTGCGGCGGGCGAGGCCCGTGCACCCCGCGTGTGGATCGGCCCCGTTCGGGCTCGCTCATCGATCAGAAAGCCGGATATCCCGTCTTCGGGTCGATCGGGAAGTCCGCGATCGTGAGCTTGCGGTCGTAGCGCTCCTCCCGCACGACGATCGGAAGGAGCGCCGGCTCCGAGGTGCCGCCCGCGCGGCGCCACACCACCTGGCGGACGCGTTTCACGATCCCTCCCGGAAGATCCTCGGGATCGACCTCGCCCGGGAGCGCGGACGCGTAGCCGAACGCGTCGACGCGCTCGCCGCCCATGTTCTGGTTCTCCTCGGGACGCACGGTCACGTCGATCGTGAAGACGTCGCTCTTCGTCGTCACGAGGGCCCGGAAGTCGCGCTTCGCGCTGTCGCTCGAGAAGTTCTTCCACTCGTCGACCTTGTCGAGGTCGTCGACCGAGCCGAAGTAGTGCGTCGGGGCCGGAGACTCCCCTTCCGCGACCTTCTTGTTCACGAGGTGCGAGATGGGATCGACTCCGGTCGGGAAGTCCGTCGAGCCCGTCGCGGTGCCCGACTCCTGCTGCTCCTTGAGCTTGTCCTCGTCGAGCTGGTTGCGCCAACGAAGGATCGCGTCGATCACGTCGGTCGGCAGCTCTTGGCTCGGCAGGAGCGAACGAAGGACGCAGGGCGGCGCCGTGTTGAGGTTGATCTTGACGCCGCTCGTGCGTCCCGCGGCGAGCGCCGGGTCGGGCGCTCCGCCCGCTCCCGTCGGCGCGGCGCCGCCGGCGCCCGCGGCGCTCGAGCCGGAGCCCTTGGCGCTGCGGACCGGCCCGCCGCCCGGCTGGGGAGTCGCATTCGCGCCGCCCTGCTGCGCCGCTGCGTCTTCGCTCACGATCGGTCCGGCTTCGACCGACGTCCACACGGTCAGCACCGACGCAAGGCCGGGGATGTCGACGCCGTCGATGCGGCGGTCGTAGAGCAGCTCCTCGTCGATCCCCTCGACGAGCAGCAGCTCGTCGATCGTGAGCGGGAGCGTCACCGACGAATCCGTCTGGTTCGAGGAGAGGCCGGGTCGCGGGAGCACGTCGTCGCGTCCGCTCCCCTCGATCCACTGCCGGATGTTCGTCGCGAGGGTCTCGGCGGTGGCGTTGTCGATGTCGTGGTCGGTCGCCTCGCGCACGCGGTCGAGGATCCGGACGAGCCGCTCGTACGACGCCTTCGCGAAGTCGGCGTCCTTCGAGACGAGCGAGAGGAGATTGAACTTGCGGTTCTCGTCCTCGACGTGGATCCGGACGCGCACGCCGCCGATCGTGGTCTGCTGGTCGACCGCCCACTCGTCGTTGAGGCTGTCCGCGTCCTGAGCGGGCTCGCCGCCCGGTCCGCCCGCGCCGCCGGCCGGAAGCCCACCCATGCCCATCCCGCCGCCGAGGCCGCCGTCGCCGCCACCCTGCGAGGCGTCGTCGAGAAGCGCCTTGCGGGCCTCGACCAGCGCGCCGTCGGCCGCGCCCTGCAGGCGCGCGAGGGTGACCTCGTTCGTCGAGACGGCGTATTCGGCGTTCGTGGAGAGAGCGAGCTGCGTCACGACCGCAGCGACGACCAAGACGACGAAGAGCGTCAGCAGGAGAGCGATTCCTCGCTCTCGCCTCGCGCGCGGGCCTCGTCGTCGATTCATGCGGAACATCGTCGCGCTCGGACGATTCCGCGCGCGACCGTCATCCCGCGGGCGCCGGTCGCCGGCGCCTACCCGGGATTGGGAACAATGAAGCCCTGAGAGGCGGGGTCCCGCAAGACCCGCGGCGTGATGAAGAAGAGGACCTCGGTGTAGCTCTTCTGCGTGAGCGTCGACCGGAACAGGAGGCCGAGGATGGGGATGTCCCCCAGGATCGGGATCTTCCGCACCTCCTCGAGGTTGTTCGTGGAGATCAGGCCGCCGATCACGAACGTGTTGCCGTCGCGGACGTGCACGTCGGTCTTCGCCGAGCGGGTCGCGATGACAGGAGTGATGGGCGTCGTGCTCCCCTCGACGATCGACAGCGGCAGCGACGACTCGACCTCGATCGAGAGGAGGATCGTGTCCGAGCCCGCCAGGTACGGCGTGACGTAGAGCTTGATGCCCGCCTGCTTGTACTTGATCGTCGAGGTCGGCACGCCTCCGACGACGGTCGTGATCTCGGCGTAGGGGATGTCGTTCCCGTTGACGATCTCGGCGCGGCCGCCGTTGCGGACGGCGATGCGCGGGCTCGAGATGATGTCCACGTCGCGCCGCGCGGCGAGGAGCTCGAGCGTCGCCTGGAACTGGATCGGGCTCTGGACGGCGCTCAGCGAGAGCAGCCCCTCGGACGTCGTCGAGTTGTTCGGGAAGTTCGAGTTGAGCCCCTGGACGAAGTGCCCGGCGCCCGTGGCGGAGAAGACGGGCACGGCCGGGTTGGTCGGCTTGACGCCGATGTCGGTGAGGTCGCTCGTCGTGACCTCGGCGATGCGCGCCTCGATCTCGATCTGGGGAACGGCGGCGTAGTAGAGGTTCCAGAAGCGCTCGGCTCGGTCGACCTCTTCGGGCGTTCCCGTCACCACCACCCAGTCGGAGATCGCGATCTTCGCGGGCACGCCGGGCTGAGCGAACGGCGCGACGCGCACCTCCTCCGTGTCGACGGCGGCCACGATCTCGATCTGGCTCGCGGGGATCGCCGCGTAGCGCGAGATGAGGTTGCCCATGTCCTTCCCCTTGTCCGCGCGAACCGGGAAGAACTTCGTGACGCGACCATCCGGCAGAACGACGACGTGCGGTCCGTGGCGTTGGACCGCTTCCGGCGCTTCGCCCGGCCGGCTCGCGGGGGCGGAAGCCGGCGCGGAGCCGGGCGCCGCTCCGGGCCGCGTGTCGCCTGCGCGGCTTCCTTGGGAGGACGGAGCGACCACGATCGGGTCGGAGTCCCCGCGGAAGGAAACGACGCGCTTCGTCGGCGGCGGAGCGCTGGTCGTGGAGACGCAGGCTCCGCAAAGCAGCCCCAGGGCCTCCAGCGACCAGAAGGCGAACCGCACCGGCGCGGACCGCACGGCCAGGTGTCAGCCGCGCGCGGAGGCGTTGATCGCGAGATCGGTGACGTTCGGGATGGCTTTCGACCCCGTAACGGCGCCGACCTCGGCGATGAGGTCGTAGCCGCCCTCCTTGGCGACGGTCCGGAGGGCGCGCTGGAACTGCTGGTTCGCTTCGTTGATCAGCACGTACCAGCGCGCGGAGTCCTTCTGAACCTTCTCGTCCCGGATCTTTTTCATCGCCGGGAGCGCATCCATCACCCGCGTGGACTCGACCGCCGCCGGGGAGGTGAACGCATCGGCATAGCCGTGGTAGACCTTGGCGCGATCGAGCACGCGAAAGCCGTCCGCACCACCGATCGAAGCGCCGAGGAGCAGGCTGAGAGCCCACGGGGCAAGGCTGCTTCGAATCGAGATCACGGGGTTGGCCTCAGCGGAGGAGAAGGGGGACCATCGACGTCGGCACGTGGCGTGCCGGAGGATCGGCGCAAGTGCTCGCGCGCATGAGCAAGAAACTCTCTCCGCCGCATGCCGAGTCACTCAACTCATATTTCGATATGAGTTTGCGAGTGATTCAGCCATCGATGTCGGATGCTGAATCGATCGCGTGCTGTTTAGGCACTCGCTGATCGAAGCGACGATCCCGCCACTCGTTTCCGACATCCATCGCGTCGGAAACCGACGCAACCGCATTCTCAGAGCGATCGAAAGCTCGTTCCCCGCTTTCGGCCGTCCTGACGGAGTCGTCCCGAACGAACGAGCTCCTGGAGATCGCGCAGACCCGTCCGCGGCGACACCTTCATCCACCGAACGTAGTCGCGGGTCGTGATCCGCTCCCCCTTTCGCAGTGTCGCGAGGAGCTGCCGCTGGCGTGAGTTCCAATGGGCCCCGACTCGTCCCGCCGCGGCGACCGGCCGAATCTCGTAGTCGCCATCGTCGCTGAGCTGGATCTCGAGGTCCTCGGCATCGACGTCGGCACCGACCGCGGTGTC
>Ga0126377_10003055_pt1 | contig 11729 bp, 6 predicted proteins | sample PanSoiMetPlot_22_FD_92647 | JGI IMG/M metagenome (GOLD analysis project Ga0126377, IMG submission 92647) | Tropical forest soil microbial communities from Panama - MetaG Plot_22 | ecosystem: Environmental > Terrestrial > Soil > Tropical forest > Bulk soil | place: Panama | collected 2016-02-17
CGGTTAGCGGTTAGCGGTTCGTCAGATCGGGAGATGCACAGGGTATGCCCGACCTCGACGACACGCCAATCGCGATTCTTCCACCTTCTTCCTGACGACCGTCCCGATCCGTTCTTCCGTTCTTTCGTTCTTCCCAACCGCTAACCGCCAACCGCTAACCGCTGCCCTCTTCTCACACCAGCACGCGCTCGATGCCGCCGTTGTTGGCGGCCTTCACGTAGGCGGGCAACCATTCCGCGCCGAGGATGTGACGGGCAATCTCGATCACGACGTAGTCGGCGTCGAGGTCGGCGTCGTCGTTGTAGCGCTTCAGGCCCTGGAGACAGGACGGGCAGGATGTCAGGATCTTCACGTCGCCCTTGAAGCCGTCCGCGCGCAGCTTGTCGGCGCCGGCGCGCATCTCCTGTTCCTTGCGGAAGCGCACCTGGGTGGCCACGTCGGGGCGGCTCACGGCAAACGTGCCGGATTCGCCGCAGCAGCGATCGTTCTTCTCGATCCGGCCATTCACCTTGTCGTTGATCAGGGTGTTCACGACCTTGAGCGGATCGTGCTGCTTGATCGGCGTGTGACACGGGTCGTGATACATGTAGCGCACACCGGTGACGCCTTCGAGCTTCACGCCGCGCTCCATCAGGTACTCGTGAATGTCGATGATGCGGCTGCCGGGGAAGATTTCTTCGAATTTGTATCCCTGCAGCTGGTCGTAGCAGGTACCGCAGCTCACCACGACCGTCTTGATATCGAGATAGTTGAGCGTGTTCGCGACACGATGGAACAGCACACGGTTGTCCGTGATCATCTTGTCGGCCTTCTCGAAATCGCCGGTGCCCCGCTGCGGATAACCGCAGCAGAGATAGCCCGGCGGTAACACAGTCTGCACGCCGACGTGCCACAACATGGCCTGCGTAGCGAGTCCGACCTGCGAGAACAGACGCTCCGAGCCGCAGCCCGGGAAGTAGAACACCGCTTCCGACTCGCTGTTCGTGCGCACGGGATCGCGAATGATGGGCACGTAGTGCCGGTCTTCGATGTCGAGCAGGGCGCGCGCGGTCTTCTTCGGCAAGCCCCCCGGCATCTTCTTGTTGACGAAGTGCAGCACCTGCTCCTTGAGCGCAGGCTTGCCCGTCGTTGCCGGCGGACGCTTCGTCTGCGCCGCAGCGAAAGCACCGAGCGTGCGATTGGCGAAACGTTGCGCCTTGAAGCCCCAGTCGATCATCGCCTTGCGCGTCAGCTTGATGGTTTCCGGATTGGTGGCATTGAGGAAGAACATCGATGCCGCGGTACCGGGGTTGAAGCGCTTCTTGCCCATGCGGCGCAGCAGGTCGCGCATCGCCATCGACACGTCGCCGAAGTCGATGTTCACCGGGCACGGTGTCACGCACTTGTGACAGACCGTGCAGTGGTCGGCGACATCGGAGAACTCATCGAAGTGGCGGATCGAAACGCCGCGACGGGTCTGCTCCTCGTACAGGAACGCTTCGATCAGCAACGATGTCGCCAGGATCTTGTTGCGCGGCGAATAGAGCAGGTTGGCGCGTGGCACGTGCGTGGCGCACACCGGCTTGCACTTGCCGCAGCGCAGGCAATCCTTGATGGCATCGGAAATCGAGTTGATGTCCGAGTGCTGCATGATCAGCGACTCGTGACCCATCAGGTTGAAGCTCGGCGTGTAGGCATTGCGCAGGTCGCCGCCGGGCATGAGCTTGCCCTTGTTGAAACGGCCATCCGGATCGATGCGATCCTTGTAGCGACGGAATTCCGCGGTTTCTTCGTCCGAGAGAAACTCCAGCTTGGTGATGCCGATACCGTGCTCGCCCGAAATGACGCCATTCAGACTGCGCGCGATGGCCATGATGCGCTCGACGGCGTGATTGGCCGCCTGCAGCATCTCGTAGTCGTCGGAGTTCACCGGGATGTTGGTGTGCACGTTGCCGTCGCCGGCATGCATGTGCAACGCAATCCACACGCGCCCGCGCAGAACGCGCTGATGGATCTCCTGTACGCCCTGCAGCACCGGCGCGAAAGCGCCGCCGACGAACAGGTTGCGCAGGTGCGAGCGCACCTCGGTCTTCCATGAAGTGCGGATGGAGCGGTCCTGGACCAGATCGAAGACCCGCAGCTGCGGGTCCTTCTGCACACGCGCTTCGAAGTCACCGCGCATCGGCTCGAAGCCGAGTGTTGCGAGCGCACCGACGGCGTCGCGCAGCGGCGTATCGAGATTGTCGGACAGGTAGCGCCAGCGCGCGTGGGTGGTCGCGATCACCTGCCGGGCCTGCTCCTGGCGATCCCCGATCAGTTCCTGTCGCGATGCGCGCTCCATGTCCGGATCGTCGACCTTCCCGAGTTCGAGCTCGCCGTCGAAATAGTGCGTCAACTCGTCGAGCAGCTTCAGCTTGTTGCTGAAAGACAGTTCGATGTTGATGCGCTCGATGGCATCGGTGTAGTCACCCATGCGCTCGAGCGGGATCACGACGTCTTCGTTGATCTTGAACGCATTGGTGTGACGCGCGATCGCGGCGGTACGCGAGCGGTCCAGCCAGAACTTCTTGCGGGCATCCGCATTCACGGCCACGAAACCTTCGCCGGAACGGCCGTTCGCCAGCCGCACGACCTCGGAGGTGGCGCGTGCGACCGCATCCTCGTCGTCACCGACGATGTCACCGATCAGCACCATCTTCGGCAACGCGCCGCGCTTCGACTTGGTCGCATAGCCGACCGCGCGCAGGTAGCGCTCATCGAGATGCTCGAGGCCGGCAAGCTGCACACCGCTCGTCTTCGCTTCCTGGTCGAGGAAGTTCTTGATCTCGACGATGGACGGAATGGCGTGCCGCGCGTGGCCGAAGAATTCCATGCAGACCGTGCGGATGTGCTTCGGCATGCGGTGCAGCACCCAGCGCGACGACGTAATGAGGCCGTCGCAGCCTTCCTTCTGCACGCCAGGCAGACCACCGAGGAACTTGTCCGTCACGTCCTTGCCGAGCCCGACTTTGCGGAATCGGCGACCTTCGATGTCGACGCGCGCAGTGTTGATGACGCGTGCCCGCTCCGGCGCTTCACGGCCGTCCTTCCACACCAGGTCGAACGAGGCGACGTCGACTTCATGGATCTTGCCGCGGTTGTGGGCGAGCCGGGTGACTTCGAGCCAGTTGCCCTCGGGATCGACCATGCGCCACCAGGCGAGATTGTCGACTGCAGTGCCCCACAGCACCGCCTTCTTGCCGCCCGCGTTCATCGCGATGTTGCCGCCGATGCACGACGCATCGGCCGAAGTCGGATCCACGGCGAACACGAACCCGGCGCGCTCAGCCGCGTTCGACACGCGTCGCGTCACGACACCCGCCTCGCTGAAAATAGTCGGCACTTTGCCGTCAATACCGGGCAGGTCCGTCATTTCGACGGCATCGAGCCGCTCCAGCTTTTCGGTATTGATGACCGCAGCCGATGCTGTGAGCGGGATCGCACCACCGGTGTAGCCGGTGCCACCGCCGCGGGGAATGATCGTGAGACCGAGTTCGAAGCATGCACGCACCAATGCCGGAATCTCGGCCTCGGCATCGGGCGACAGCACGACGAAGGGATATTCGATACGCCAGTCGGTGGCATCGGTGACGTGCGAAACGCGGGCAAAGGCATCGAAACGGATGCAGTCCTGGCGCGTGTGACGCTCGAACAGGCGACGGGCCCGCTTGCGCAGCGTGATCACACGCTCGAATTCGCTGGCGAACGCCTCGACCGCGCTGCGCGCCGCCTGCAGCAGCGCGCCCACCTTGGCATCGCGTTCCGCATCGGCCGGATCGCGGCGCCGTTCCACTTCATTGAGCCGATGATGCAGGGCATCGATCAGCAGCCGCCGGCGCTTCGGGTTGTCGATGAGATCGTCCTGCAGATACGGGTTGCGCTGCACGACCCAGATGTCGCCGAGCACCTCGTACAACATGCGCGCCGAACGGCCGGTGCGACGCTCGGTCCTGAGCTCGTCGAGGATCTGCCAGATCGGCGCGCCCAGCAGCCGGATCACGATTTCGCGATCCGCGAACGAGGTGTAGTTGTACGGAATCTCGCGCAGACGCGCTGGCGCTTCGGGGACGGGAACGCGTTCCGCCTCGACGGGATCGAGCGGCAGGGACAGATTCAGCATTTGCGACAGTCAGGAGTTAGCGGTTGGCGGATGGCGAGCCCGGGTCGGCGGCTGGCAAGGGTATGAATTGTAAGAGAACCGGGGCCCGTTTGTCGGCAGCCATTTGCCTGACTTCGCTTATAGTGCTCAAACCAGATTGCATAAGGACGGGTCGTGAACATCGAGCTGACTGCCCTCGAAGCACGCGTGATCGGCTGCCTGATCGAGAAGGCCATTACCACGCCCGATCAATATCCCCTGTCGCTCAACGCGCTGACGAACGCCTGCAACCAGAAAAGCAACCGCGATCCCATCATGGACCTCGATGAGCGCACCGTGCAGCAGACCATCGACGCGCTCGTTCGCAAGCACCTGATCCTGGAAAAATCCGGTTTCGGCAGCCGGGTGCAGAAATACCAGCATCGCTTCTGCAACACCGGGTTCGGTGCGCCGGCTTTCTCTGCGCTGGAAACTGCCATCATCTGCGAGCTGCTGGTGCGCGGGCCGCAGACGCCGGGCGAACTGAAAACGCGCGCAGCACGCATGGCCGAAGTCGCTGACGCGGGCGAAGTGGATCTCGCCCTGATGAATCTCGCGACGCGTGAGGATGGCCCCTACGTAGTGCAGTTGCCACGTGAGCCCGGCCGTCGCGATTCGCGTTACGCGCACCTGTTCAGCGGCGACGTCGAACCCCTACCGGCAGCGGTTGCGGCACCGGCCGAGCCGCGGCCCCGACCGCAGGGCGACCGCATCGAGCGACTCGAAGAACTGGTGGCCGAGCTGCGGCGCGAATTGAACGAGCTGAAGGAGAAGCTGGGAGATTGAGAAGAGAGGAAGGGTGGAACGCTGGGAAGAGGGATGAACGGATGAATGTCAGAGTCCCCATTCCCCAGTCCCAGTCCCTCTTCTTCACTTCCTCCCATACCGCCACAGCACGCCGATCGACGGCACCAGCGGCAGCCAGTTGTTGGCATCTGCGACAAGCACCGGGTTGCCCCCCGAGTCCTGCACGATGCTGTAGTCGGTGCAGCAGGGATTCTGGCGTGAGGTCAGGTTCGTCACTTCGACGAAGGTATCCAGTTCGCCATGCCGCAACGTGAACGTGCGGGTGATGCGCAAGTCGAGCGAATTGAAATCGTCGAACCGCACGGCGTTGCGCGGCCCGATCACCACTGGCGGGTCACCGGGCGCCGGCGACGCAGCGAGGCTCAGTTGCGTGGTGGGCCATCCGGTGTGAAACGTGTCTGCCAGCGTCGCGGCCCACGGGCCGCTGACCCATTCAATCCCCATGCTCGCCGCATGCCGCTGGTCCCAGCTGCGGTAGACGTCTTCGCCGTCGACGCGGTCCTGCGCCTGTGACCAGGTGTAGCTCAGCCAGCCGCTCCAGTTTCCCTCGGGATGCCAGTTCAACCACACTTCGACGCCATCGGTGCGCGCGGTCTCCGGCGCGATCCGCACGCGATCGAACTCCAGCTCCGGCAGCAGCACTACCGGATTGAACAGGTTCTCGAAGCGCGGATTCACGGTGCGGTAGTCCTTGCGATAGAGCTCCACGCGCACGTCGAGCTGCTTCGCGAACGTGTGCTCGATGCTGAAGATGGAATGATTGGCATGCTGCACCGGGTAGAACCGCGTGACGCCGTCTTCGACCTGGAGCTCGTTGATGCCCTGCGACTGGTAGAAGCGGCCCCAGCTCGCACGCAGCTGTGTGTTGCGGCCCGCGTTGTACAGCACGCTCACGCGAGGACTCCACTGCGCCGAGTCGCCCGAACCATCGTAGGTCTGGGTGTCGACTCGCAAACCGCCCTGCACCGTCCACAGCCTGTTGATGTCCAGGCGCGCATCCCAGTAGCCCGATGCCTCGTAACCGTCCGGGTGCAGCACTTCCTGGCGAACCTCGATGCGCGGCGGCGAGCCCGGAAAGGGAAAATCCGCGGCAAAATTGACGTTCGCGGCGTACTCGTAGTCGGCCCACAGGCGACGGATCTCGGCGCCGAACCGTTGCGTCAGCCAGCCGTCGCGCAGTTCATTATCGATACGCAGGCCGACGACGCCGAAGGTGCGTTCGTCGACCACATCACCCGTGCGCCGGCCGGGATCGTCGACGACCCCGTGACGCTCATCGCTCACGTTGGTGAGCGACACGATCAGGCGGCTGTCGAAGTCTTCCGACCAGTCATGCTCCAGCGTGGCCCAGGTGTAAACGTTGCTGGATTCATCCTGCGCGCGCTCGGTGTCCGAGGAACGGACGGCGCGGATCCGATCATGCGAAAGCAGCGAGCTCAGCGATCCGCGCGTCGTATCGCTGAACACGTAGCGCAGCCGCGCAAACCCGTCCGCGTACTCCGGTTTGCCGACATCGTTTTCGGCGAGCTGCGCCAGTTCGCCCAGGTTGCTGCGCCGTGCAGACAACAGCAGGTCGGCGCGTCCGTCGTCGAACTCGCCGTAGGCAAGCCCGCTGGCGTGAAACAGGCTCAGCCCCAGTTCGTAGTAGCGAGGCAGATCCGGCACCACCGACCGCATGTCGATGATGGCGCTCATGCGATCGCCGTAGTTCACCGGAAAGCCGCCGAAATAGACGTCGAGACCGGCGACGATGCGTGAGTCCAGCACGCTCACCGGGCTGAAATAGTTCTTCAGGTGGAAGGGCTCGTACAGGCGCAGCCCGTCGAACAGGATCGCCGTTTCGTTCGGCACGCCGCCACGGATCGGCCCGACGCTGGACAGACCGTTCACCGCGGCGCCCGGCAGTCGCTGCACCGCCTGCAGCGTTTCATCCCCGAGCCGCGGCAGGTGCGCAATCTGCACCTGGTCCAGGAACGCGTGCAGACCATCGACATCGGTCGCCAGTGCGTAGCGACTCGTCTGCACTACGACCTCTTCGACCTGCGACTGCGCCGGGACTGCCGGCTTCGGGGTCACACCCGTTGCCGGCGGAACGACAGGCTTCTGCTTCTCCCTGACAACTGCAAAAGTCCGCGGCGCGACCTCTTCGAGGGTCAGCCCGTGAGCACCGAGAATTTCCCGGGCAAGATCCAGGCCTGTTGTCGCGCGCGGCTCCGCGGTGACCACCAGATCGTCCGAGACGATCTCCGTGTTGTAGATGAACGTGAAGCCCTGGCTGCGCAGCTCATCGAGCACTTCACTGACGCGTCGCCCCGAAAATCCCGCGGCCACGCTCAACTGGCTCACGAGAACCAGCAGCGCGATCGCGCCGGCCAGTGTCCGGCAGGCGCGGCGTGAGCGCGCACGTGGTGATATGGGTTCGGTCAAGATGGATGCCGCAGGCTCCGGGCCACTGGCCCGGACGAAACGGCATCTTAATCAAGTCCGACCGGCGGGCACAGCCACGATGTCGCTGCGGTAAGCCACCCTCTTCGACTGGAGCAATGAACAGCGAAAGCCGAAGCAATAGACGCTCAGCGGGATGCACCAGGCGAACATGGCACTCCACAGATCGTGGGAAACGAAATGCGCACCCCGGGATTGCTGCGCCAGCCCGAACAGCAGGCCGGCCACGACACCTACGATCAACCCGATGCGCGCCCAGCGTCGCCCGAACGCGAGACCGACGAAATACAGCGTCATCAATGCATACCCTGAGCTCGCGTGCGCAGCAGGAAAGCACCGTGCGATGCGCAATCCGGCCGGGCGATGCGCAAACAGGTGTACGTAGGGAAACTGGCCGCCGAACGCCTGCAGGTCCCAGGGACAGTCGACGTTGGTGAATTGCTTGAGCAATCCCACAGCGCCGACGGTGAGGACCATGGATATCACGAAGTACGCAGCGGGCCGGCGGTACTTCAGCAACGAATCGGCCCGGAAAGTGGCGATCCAGAGGCCCAGCGTCGCAACGATGATCCCCCGGATCGCCCAGCGACCACCGGTGTGGATGACCTCGTTGATCCACCAGTTGCCGCCGCCGACCCAGCGCATGTGCGGCGTGTCGAAGAACAGTGTCCGCGCCACGAATTCGTCGAGGTTGGTGAACGCAAGCAGGGTCGCTGCGAGCAGGAAGACCGCGAGCGGCCAGCGCATCGCGCGCCACCAGTACTGGGTTGGAGTCATTGGCAGAGTGAGCAAGGTCTGTTGGACTGTCATTCGTTGTCGTGGCCGCACATCTTTCGTTCTAGAACGAGCGGCGCGTTTCGATCAGGAACTGCACGCTGTTGATGTCCTGGCCGCCGTCGAGCGGACAGGCCACATCCAGGTGCAGTACGTTGCCGAGGCCGGAGCGCGCACTGCCCAGCCTCAATCCCACACCGACATCGCGCAGCCAGCCGAGCGGTTCGCCCGTGCCATTGGCGGCAGCGTAAGGATCGGCGCCCCAGGTGCGGCCCGCGTCGAAGAACACGGCCGCGCCGACGTTGAAGAGTTTCAGCGGCTGCCAGTTGGTGTAGAAGCGCTCTTCGACGGTGAAGAGAGCGCGCGACGTGCCCGCCTGGTAGCGCAACGGATAGCCGCGCAGACCGTTGTCTCCGCCGAGCAGCAGTTGCTCTTCAGGATCCAGTTGCGAGGCGATGGACACGGCGGCTGACGCAAACAGCACGCTGCGCAATGACTGGCGCACGTAGTAGCGGCTACCCAGGTCGAGCACGGTGTTGTGCAGACTGCCGCGCTCGATGCGCCCGCTCAGGCCCAGCGTGCTGATGAGATATTGATCCTCGGCCGGTTCATAGCCCGCCTGCAGTGCGCCATTGAGCATGACCGCGTCCTGGGTCGAGCCGAAGGCCGTGGAGGCGTAACCCAGTTCGAAATGCGCGGAGCGACCCAGGAACAGATCCTCGGTGCGGCCGATCTGATCCAGGTTGCGCGTGCTGCGGTATTGATCCTCGATGATCTCGACGCCGAGCCACGGATACGTGAATACGCGATCCTGTGGCGGCAATCCTTCGTTCACGTCGGCGGTGAGTTGCGCCGGATCGAGTGCGGAGAAATCCCGGCTCAGGTGCCGCACGCCGGCGAGATACCTGCGCACCCAGCCGTCGCGCAGACCGTCGGAAATACCGCCGCCGAGTTCGAACTGCTGCTGCCGCATGCCGAACTGATTGACGATGTCGCCGAGCGAGTACTGCGATTGCGTCGAGGTCGTGTCCGATGCGGCGACGTTGAAGCTCCAGCGCGAGTCGAGCGAATAGAAGGGCCGCGCCAGCGTCAGCGTGTTCTCGCTGCCGTCGCTGGTATTGGCATGCGCCGCGCCGAGGCGCCACCAGCTGCCGAACACGTGCGGATCCTTGTAGGCGAACCGCCACGAGTCGCGGTCGACGTTGCTGGAGCGATCAACCGAAATCTGCTTGCCGAGACCGAGGAAGTTGGTGTCCTCGAACTGCATGCTGTAGCTGTTGGTACCACCCCTGCGCCCGAACGAGATGCCGGGACTCAGAGTCCACACGTCGTGGACACGCACGATCACGTCGACCGTGTTGTCGTCGTTGTAGCGCACCGGCTCGATGCTGGCGTCGTTCAGGTAGCGCTGTTCGCGCAGCAGCCGCGCGGATTCCTCGAGCGCGTGCGGGCTGTAGGCATCCCCGGTGTGAAAGAGCAGTTGCTCGGCAATGGTCCGGACCCGCGTGGAAACATGCAGGGCATTGGCGATCCGGTAGGGCGCTGCCAACGGGTTGCCCTCTTCGAACACGTCGTCGACCTGGATGTCGACGTGCCCGATCATGGCCCCGTCGCGCAGCAGTTGCGCATTGTCGGGCACACGCGCAGTCGCCGGACTCACTCGCGGAACCACCAGGGCGAGCTGTGCAATGGCGTCGTCGGCACGGGCAGCCATGCCAGCCGCACCGGCACAGCACGCGCACGCAACGACCATTGCATTGCCCAGCCTCATGAACTCTCCGCGGCTCGCCGCCCCGACCGATCGCGTAAATTACGATCGCATTGATGTGTTAGACGTGACGGGATTCCGCGAACAATCGCGCGTGTCGTGAGGCGAAAGCGTGAACGGGCCTAGGGAAATTGCTGTATGCCCGTTCGCGGCGCCGGGAGCCGGAACGGACGGCACGCCGCTTCAGAGCTGGATGCGGATCTCGGCGTCGGTATCGTGATGCGTGAACGGCGTCGTCGCGAGAACCGCGGCGAGCGCCTGTTCGGGCGCGAGATTGCTGACCGAACCGCGCAGGATCAGTTGTTCGGCGCGCACACGAACTTCAGGAGTGGCGTACACGATCTGCTTGCCGGTCTCGCGTGCGACCCAGGCCAGGAACTGCGACAGCGGCTGACGCTCGATGTCGAACACCGGCGCAATGCTCGTCGCCCATTGCCAGCGCTGATCCTGCGGTGACACCGCACCGCGCCCTATCTCACCGTCGCGCGCAATCAGCAACTGCTCTCCGGCGACGCCGCTGAAGATCTGGCCGGCATTCGCAACTTCGACCCGCCCCTCGCGTACGCTCACTTCGATGCCACTGCGTGTCGTGCGCAATTCGTACTGCGTGCCCACGTGGCGCACCGAGCCATACAGCGTCTCGACCGACAGTGCCGCTGCGTTCGCCTGCAGCTGCGGCACGGCGTCGACATAGACAGCGCCGTTATCGAGAGCGATACGATCCGGTGACTTGAGTTCCACCAGCGAACTGGCGTCGACCCGCACCGACACGCCGTCGCCGAGATCCAGGGCCGCACGGGTTCCCTCGTCGGTGCGCAGCATGGCGCCGGCATTGAGATTCTCGCCCACTACGACGTTGCGCCATTCATCGCCACCGTCGACGGCAACCTGCAGGACACCGTCGACACGCGCGACCTGGGCAACCAGCGGCCCCGGCCCTCCGCGCAGTTGCAACGTCAGAGCCACGGCAACGGCGACGGCAGCAACACCCGCTGCGACGCCGAAGCTGACGAACCGATTGCGCCGCCGGCGCTGATCCACGACCGCCCGCCACTCGCCGTGCACAGCACGCCGCACATCTGCCGTCATTGCTGCGGACGGCAGGCCGCGCGCACCGACTTCATGCAACAGCTGACGAATGCTCTCGTCGCCGTCGTCATCGATGCCGGGAATGTCGGGTCGTTCGCTCATGCCAATGCCTGGAAAATACACGCCGCCTGTTTCAATTTCGTACGTTCACTGCGCACCGCGCATACCAGCCAGCACGTCCGCAGCCGTCGAACCGAACACCGTCTCCAGCGCTTCGCGGAAAGACGTGCGCGCCCGGGCGAGCATCGACTGCGCCGCCGTGTGGCCAATGCCCAGCATGTCGCCAATCTCTTCCACCGATCTGCCTTCGACGTACTTCCACTCCAGCACATCGCCGTAGCGCGACGGCAACCGGTCGAGCACGCTGCGCACCAGTCGCCGCGTCTCTTCCTTGCCATAGCGATGCAATGGCTCGTCATCCTGCGGCGCCTCCACGGCCTCCAGCGCCGCGCGAATCTCCGGACTGTCCTCCAGCAACACGACGTGCTGCGAATGACGTCGGTCGGCGCGCAGGTGGTCCACGATCTGGCGGCGACAGATCTGGCAGATCCAGCTGAACAACGCCGCATCGCCGCGGAAAGTGGCCAGGTTTCTGATCGCTTTCACCAGCGTGGCCTGCACCACTTCCTTGCAGGTGTCTGCATCGCCGCCGAGACGCGGCAGAGCAAAACGGTAGACGCGCGGAAAGTA
>Ga0126377_10003056_pt1 | contig 11726 bp, 7 predicted proteins | sample PanSoiMetPlot_22_FD_92647 | JGI IMG/M metagenome (GOLD analysis project Ga0126377, IMG submission 92647) | Tropical forest soil microbial communities from Panama - MetaG Plot_22 | ecosystem: Environmental > Terrestrial > Soil > Tropical forest > Bulk soil | place: Panama | collected 2016-02-17
AGATCGCTTACCTGCGGCGGCGTTTCATCCCGCTCTCCACCGGTGCGACCATCTTTGCCGAACACCGGGTCGAGGAGGGTGACCGGCTCGACAACGTGACGGCCGCGTTCCTGGGTGATCCGGAACAGTTCTGGCGGTTGTGCGATGTCAATGACGCCATGCGCCCCAATGAATTGACGGAAGAGATCGGGCGCCGATTGAAGATTCCCTTGCCGATAGGAGGTTGAAGTCATGGGAGATCTGGGAGTCAGGTTACAACTGTTGATCGGCGCGAATAAACCGCAACCCGCGCCTTATGAGGTGATGGAATCGTTTGTCAGTCTGGAAGTGCGCAACAGCGACCGCGAGCGCGACACGCTTCAAATGACCTTCACTCTGGGGAAAAATTCGTTGATCGACTACGGTCTCTTGCTAAATGGCTATTTCGATCCGCCGAATCGCATCGTCATCGCGGTGATGTTTGGCGGAGTGACGGAAGTCTTGATCAACGGTGTGATCACCAGCCACCAGGTCTTGCCGAGCAACAGACCCGGTGAATCGACCCTGATCATTACCGGCGAAGACATAAGTCTCATGCTCGATCTGGATGGCAAGAGCCGGACGCACTCGCAACAATCGGATTCGACCATCGTCAAGAATCTGCTCGACAAGTATCGGAAGTTCGATCTCGAGCCCAAAGTTTCCCAGGGCAGCGATACACCGAGTCGGAACGTCCGAGTGCCGTCACAGCAGGAGACCGATCTCGGTTACATTCGGCGGCTGGCTCGGCGCAATGTACACATCTTTTATATTGAGCCGACTCCAGTCTTGGGCGTCAGCCATGCGTACTGGGGGCCGGACAATCGGTCGGGAATGCCGCAGCCGGCGTTGACTATGAATATGGGGCCGCAGACCAATGTCGATACGCCGATCAATTTTCATTTCAACGCTCTCGGCCCAGTGACGCCCGAGGTGACGATTCTCGACCCGATCACGAAGAGGCCGATCAAGATTCCGGCGCCGAGCGGATTACGTGTGCCGTTGAGTGCGCGTTCGGTGGCATCGCTCCGCCGTTCTGTGTCGCGCCAGAGCGCCAATCTCGACTCCGTGCTGGGGATGTTGCGAGCGCAATCATCGACCACCGAATCATCGGACGCGATAGTTGCCAACGGTGAGATCGACGCGGTGCGTTACGGCCAGGTGCTGCGTGCCAGGCGGTTGGTAGGCGTAGCCGGCGCGGGCGGTAATTACAACGGTAATTACTACGTCAAGGAAGTCACGCACCGCATCCGGCGCGGAGAGTACAAACAGAGTTTCTCACTCGCGCGAGAAGGTCACGGCTCGCTCAGCCAGTTTGTCGTGCCATGAAGATTTTGAAGAAACGGAAACAGTTATGAACGAATCAGGGCCGCCTTTTTACGGAAAATTTCGCGGCAAGGTATCAGACAATCAAGACCCGGATCAGCTGGGCCGCCTACGGATCAAGGCGCCTGACATCTATGGCGACGAGGAGAGCGGGTGGGCGCTACCGGCCGTGCCTTACGCGGGCAATGGCGTCGGACTGTTCCTGATTCCGCCGACGGATGCCTCGGTCTGGGTAGAGTTCGAGCATGGCGATCCCGACTATCCGGTCTGGACGGGATGTTTCTGGGCGCAGGGTGAGGCGCCCGCCTCGCCTGGAGTTCCCGAGATGAAAGTGCTCAAGACTGACACGGTGACAATTACTCTTAACGATAACTCCGGCGCGAGTGGGGCCACGATCGAAACTCAGGCGGGGATGAAAATCCTGATCGACTCATCCGGAATCGAGATCAATGACGGTCAGGGCGGCAGCATCAAGTTGAAAGGCACGCAGGTTTCAATCAACGACGGCGCATTGGAGGTGACTTAATGCCGGGATATTTCCTTCATCAAGGGGCGACTGTGTTGTGCTTGCATGCCGGCCAGGCGACGCCGGTGGTGATCAATTCTCAGGTCAAGGTCGGGGGCCAGCCGATTGTCACGCAAAGCGGTTCTTACACGGTGGCCGGTTGCACAATGCCTCCTCCGACATCGGGAAACGGGCCGTGTGTGACTGCTCAATGGACTACGGCGGCAACGCGGATACGAGCCAATAACACTCCGGTGCTCTTGCAGGACAGCCAGTCAATCTGCACTCCGACGGGCACACCACTGAATGTCGTGGTCACGCAAGTGCGAGTGAAGGGGACGTGATGAACATTGATTATCCATTCCATTTCGACAGCCGGGGGCGAACAGCGTCGACCGATGACGACGATCACATCCGCGACATGCTCGAACAATTGTTGCTGACCAGCCCCGGTGAGCGAGTCAATCGTCCCGATTTCGGCAGCGGCCTTTTACACATGGTCTTCGCGCCGAATAGTCCCGAGCTCGCGGCCACGCTGCAGATGACCACGCAGGCGGCGATCCAGCGATGGCTCGGCGATTTGATCGAACTGCAGGCGCTCGAAGTAACCGCCGAAGATTCGAAGCTGAGCTTACTGGTGAGATACATCGTGCGGCGAACAAATGAGCCGAGAACGGCGGAGATCACAAGAACGGTGTAGGGCAAACTGTTAGATGTTAGTTTGCCCATGTGTTCTTGAAAGGTCCGAAGGGCGCGAAGGACCTGCTGATGGAACAAGGGCAAACTAACATCTGACAGTTTGCCCCTATGTCTCTGAGGAAAGTTATGAAGCCTCCTGAAATCTGTGAAGACGACCAGCGGAGCCGGATCGTGCGCGAGACACTGGAATCGCCCGATAAACCTGATTTCAACGGCATTGAGTACATCGAGATCGGCGCCGATCAGCGCAGGCTGCACGTCTACTTCCTCGGCAAGGCTCCGCAGAACATCAGAAAAGAGAACATCGTCATCACGGGCGGTCGCCGCATCATCGGCATCGAAGTGATAGATGTCGACGTTTGCCGCATCGCCGATAAAGACCTGGACGATTGCCTGCAGGTGACGGTCAATAAAGCGGGAGATTTCTCAACTTATACTTTGCGATTTGTCGAGACTGATGAACTCGGACATCCGACGGATCGGCCTCTCAGTATATTCGATCCGCGATTTGCCGAATTCGAGTTCTCGTTCAAAGCTGGTTGCCCGAGCGATCTTGACTGCGCGCCCGTGAAAGCCTGTCCGCCTGAGGCATTGCCACAACCCGAAATCGATTACCTGGCGAAAGATTACACCAGTTTTCGCCGATTGATTCTCGATCGCCTGTCTCTTGTAATGCCTGATTGGCGCGAACGCCACGTGCCCGACATCGGCATCACGCTGGTCGAGATTCTGTCTTACACGGGTGATCACCTGAGCTATTACCAGGACGCCGCAGCAACGGAAGCTTACCTGGACACTTCACGGCAACGGATCTCCGCGAGACGCCACGCGAGGTTGGTTGATTATCGAATACACGAAGGCTGCAACGCTCGCGCCTGGCTGTTTGTCGAAACCAACAATGATGTCACGCTGAAAAATAACGAGGTCCAATTCATCACCGGATACAACAATCTTTTGTCATCATCCGAACGGACATTGACTCGTGACAGCTTTCGGCGGTTGGACATTCAGCAGAGCTGGTACGAAGTCTTCGAGCTGCTTTGGCCGAGCATTATCCAGCTTTACGCAGGACACAACGAGATTCACTTTTACACATGGGATGATTTTGAGTGCTGTCTGCCTCGCGGCGCGACGCGGGCCACGTTGATGGACGAATGGCTGGAGATGAAACCGCCCGATCCGACGCCGGCTCAACAAGACGCTCAACAGGGTTACGCTCGGCAAGGGAAAGGAAAGAAAGGACAGCCGAAGAAGGACGACGCTAAGCAACCACCCGAACGGAATCGAAGATTGAAACTACAGGTCGGCGATGTCTTGATCTTCGAAGAGGTGATCAGCCCGACAACTGGCGAAGCGTCCGATGCCGATTTATCGCATCGCCACGCCGTGAGATTGATTAAAGTCACGCCAATCGTTGATCCGCTGCACGACCAGCCGGTGGTAGATATCGAATGGGCTGAAGATGACGCGCTGCCATTCCCATTGTGTTTGTCGGCCATCAGCGATGCGCCGGATTGCGAACGATTGGATAACGTCAGTGTGGCGCGAGGTAATGTCATACTGGTTGATCATGGTCGTACGATGGACAACGAAGACCTCGGCTTTGTTCCCACAAGAGAGACTCAGGCCGCATGCAACGACCACGATTGCGCGCCTGAAGTCGCGATCATCCCCGGACGCTACAATCCGCGATTAAAAGAAGGGCCCGTGACTTTCAGTCAGCCGTTGCCCGAGCAGGCGATGGATGTTCAATCACCCTCAGACGATTTGCCGGATGATGATGATGAATTGGTCGTGGTCGAAGAAATATCGGCGAAGAGATTGCTGCAACAGGACCCGCGAGAGGCTCTGCCGCAGATTCAACTATCGAGCCGGCCGTCCGGCGGTTGGCCTGAGGTAGATTGGGAGTCGCGTTATGACCTGCTTAGTAGCGGCGAGCAAGACAATCACTTCGTCACCGAAATAGATAATTTCGGCCGCGCGCATCTGCGTTTCGGCGATGGCGATCTGGGCCGCGCGCCGGTGGCCGGAGAGCATTTCACCGCCGTATATCGCACCGGCAATGGAACCGCCGGCAACGCCGGCGCGGAAGCGATCTCGCACGCGCTGCTCAAGGAGACACACAGCGGCCTGGTATTGAATCCGCGCAACCCGGTGCCCGCAGCGGGTGGGATAGAACCTGAGTCGATGGCTGAGATCAAACTCTTCGCGCCATACGCATTTCGTTCGGTGTTGCAGCGCGCAGTCATCGCCGAAGATTACGCCGCTCTCGCCGAGCGCCATCAGAAAGTTCAACGAGCCGCTGCCACAATGCGCTGGACCGGTGCGTGGTACGAGGTACTGGTTGCCATTGATCCGAAGACGAGAGAAGAAGCTGATGCGAAATTGTTGCTACAGGTGACCGGGTCGCTGCGCCCGTTCCGCCGCATCGGACACGAATTGAAAGTAGTCAAAGCCGATTATGTTCCGCTCGACATCGAAATGACCGTTTGCGTAAAGCCGGACTTTCTGCGCGGCCATGTCAAAGCTGATTTACTGGATCGTTTCAGCAATCGAATACTGATCGACGGGGCGCGCGGCTATTTCCACCCGGACAATCTGACATTCGGCGAAGGAGTTATGCTGAGCAAGCTGGTAGCAACGGCGCAGTCGGTCACAGGGATTGAAAATGTCGTCGTGACAAAGCTGCAACGTTACCAGGAACAGCAGGGCAGAGAGTTGGTCGATGGAATTTTGAGACTCGCTCCGATGGAGATTGCGCGGCTCGATAACGATCCCGATTTCACCGAAAACGGCGTGATCAAGTTCGATATGAGAGGTGGCAGATGAAGCAGTTGCCGACAAAACCAGTCATTGAAAACTGTGGCTGCTGTGAAGGGCTCAATGTGCTGACGCCGGTCGAAATCTTCAATCGTCCAGGGCTCGAAGCGATTGTCTATCGCGTTGGCGCGCACGGCAGTTTTCTAGAAACAATGAAGTCCCGCTTGTCGAGCCGTGATTTCCTGCGCCTGGCCGGGTTGACCGCGCGCGATGCCGGCGATGCTTCGATCGCGCTCCTCGATGCCTGGGCGACTGTCGCCGATGTGCTGACCTTTTATCAGGAGCGCATTGCCAACGAAGGTTACTTGCGCACTGCGACCGAACGCCGATCGATCCTGGAGCTGGCGCGATTGATCGGATACCGATTGAGGCCTGGCGTCGCATCGAGCGTCTACCTGGCTTATACAATCGAACCGACGCAGGAGAAGACTACGATCGAACCGGGCAATCGCGCGCAGAGTCTCCCGGGGCCGGGCGAATTACCGCAGGTCTTCGAAACGGCGGAGAGGTTGGAAGCCTATTCGAATTTGAATCTGATGAAGCCGCGCCTGGCCGAGCCCCAATTCTTCCGCTCGGTTGGCGAAATCCAGCGTGAGATTAAGGTCTATCTTCAGGGAACGTCCACAAATTTACGCATCAACGATGTCGTGACGCTCACATTCACACCGGCGTCTGTTGGTGTGAGGTCCTATCGCGTCGTGGCGGTCAAGCCCGAGGCGGGGTTAAGTCGAACCGCTGTGACTCTGGTGTCTTTTTTACCCACGCCGGCGGTGCAGGTGGTCACGGCCACCTTTGCGCCGCCGCTGCTTCCGACTATTCAGGCTATTGCCGAAAAATATCTGAAGATCGAGGATTTCAGTATCACGACAACCGGGAAAATGGTTGAGAGAGTGACCGGACTTCTGACTGGATTGCAGGAATTGCCCGCGGGCACGGCGAATGAGGAGCTCGTTGCAGAGTTGAAGGGAAAAGTTCTGCCGCAATTGGCGGATGAGTATTCGCTCGCCACTACGCGCGGTTACGATAAACTCACCCCTTGGATTCTGGGAATGAAGGATGAGTTTGAAGCGGCCCTGCATACTCCTTTCTCGGTGTCGAACCCTGCTGGTTTGTTGGTGGAAGAAGGCGATAGTAATCACGAAAATCCAAAAGAGCCCGAGACTCCGACATTCGCCACTGTGCTCGGCGCCTTCAAAGTACCGCCTTCGATTCAGCCTGCGAATGCCGCCCGATTGCTGCGGCCATCCGAGCAGATTTATTCGATTCAATCAGGGTTCGTTCCGCAGGTTCTCGCCACGATCCAGCCGCGGATCGGGCAATTTGCAACAGCAGCATTGAAGAACTTTCGCCAGCAGGATGCGGCGCTTCTAGCGCCTGGCCCAGGCCCCATCTTTCTGACCAAAGTCGAAGCGATGCGGACGAAAGCGACATTAGCAGGTCACGGCTTCCCGAGCGTCTTTGTAAAGACAGGGAATGGCAACGATATTGTGCCTGTTTCACCACCAATCCATGAGGAATATAGAAAGGCTCTGATTGATGCTGATTTGATAATTCTACCAACTAGCGGCCTTGGCGAACTGTCCGTTATCGCGCTCGACACCGAATACGATCAGATCAAAACCGGAGACAAGGTCGTTATCGCGCGTCCGAAAGTTGACGGCAACGACGATATTACTACGGATCTAAAGGTCACCACTCACAATGTTCGCAGCGCAAAAGCGGTTTTACTGACATTTAATGTGGCGTTGTCTATAGGCACGATCAAAGTTCCAGTCCCGGTCACGGTCACAGTTCTGACTCTGGATTCGCCCTGGCTGGATCAAAGTGAACAGGATGCATTCCTGAAAACGAATGCCCTTATCCGCCGCACAACAGTTTACTTACTGAGTGAGCAACTCACCCCCGTCGAACGCCCAATCGATGACGCGATCGAATTTTCAATAAACGACCCCAATCCGCTTATCGAGCTGGAAGGGTTCTATTCCGGGCTTGAGCCTGGCCGCTGGGTGATTATTTCCGGCGACCGGCTCATTCCCGACCCAAGGCGACCAAACATTCCAGATAATCTGGTCAATACCGGAGTCAAAACCAGCGAGTTGCTGATGGTCGATGCGGTTTTTCACGAAGAGAAGATGCTGATCGACGGGACAAAGGTCGGAGTCGTGGGAGAGAAGCTCCATACCTTTATTCGATTTGCACAAGCCCCTGCCTATAGCTACGAACGCAACACGGTGAGAATTTACGGCAACGTCGTGCGCGCCACACATGGCGAAACGCGCGACGAATTTCTAGGCAGCGGCGACGGCAGCCAGGAACTGCAATCGTTCCAGTTGAAACAATCGCCGCTCACCTACCTCCCGGCGCCGACCACATCGGGTGTGCAATCCACGCTCGAGGTTTTCGTCAACGACATTCGCTGGCGCGAAGCCGGCAATCTCTTCACGCTCAATCGAACCGATCGCCGCTACATCACTCGAGCCGGCGACGACGGCAAAACGACGATTGTATTTGGCAGCGGAGAACACGGCGCACGATTACCGACCGGGGCCGAAAATGTTCGGGCAGTCTATCGTTCGGGCATCGGTAAAGATGGTAACGTCAGCGCCGAGCAGATCAAACTGCCGTTGACCAGGCCGCTCGGCGTCAAAGACGTAATCAATCCGACGCCCGCTTCGGGCGGGGCAGACCGCGAGTCGCGCAACCAGGCTCGTCGCAATGCGCCGATCGGAACGCTCGCGCTCGATCGTTTGGTCTCGATTCAAGATTACGCGGATTTCGCGCGCACGTTTGCAGGGATAGGCAAAGCGAGCGCGCGCCGGATGAGCGATGGAAAGCGCGACATCGTACATCTGACCATTGCCGGAGCCGGCGATGTGTTGATTGATCCGACCTCAGACCTTTACCGCAATCTGGTCGCGGCGTTAAAGCGTTTCGGCGATCCATTCCAGCCATTCGATGTGGATGTGCTGGAACGTGTCCTGTTGATGATCAGCGCGAAGATCAAAATTGATCCCGATTTTTTGTGGGAGCCTGTCGAGTCGAAGATTCGCAATGCACTACTTGCGAGGTTCGGATTCGAGAACCGTGAGCTTGGACAGGATGTACCTAATAGCGAAGTACTTAGCGTCATTCAGTCGGTGCCGGGTGTGGTCTATGTTGATCTTGATCTACTCGACGTGGTGGGTGAAGCGAAGCTGAGCGATCCAAATTTCAGCAAAAATATGCTGTCGTTGCGACCACGCGTCAACAGCGAGTTAGCCAGGTTTAACAAAGTTACGAACGTGATTGAACCGGCGCAACTCGTCTTTCTCAGTCCGGCGGCGAAAGACACATTGATTCTCGAGGAGGTGACAGGATGAACGGAAATGCTGAGCAGTCGTTGCTCGACCGGCTCTATCAGTTGCTTCCGGTCGTTCATCGACAGCGCGACGAAGTAATCGGGGGGCCGCTCCGCGAACTGCTGCGCGTCATTGCCGAGCAGGTCAATGTCGTCGAGGAAGACATCCTGCGGCTATACGAAAGCTGGTTCATCGAAACCTGTCAGGATTGGGTCGTGCCTTACATCGGCGATCTGATCGGTTTCGAGCACGTACACGAAGCCGGCGAGCCAGGCTCGGCCGACACGGCCGAATCAAGGATGCGCAACAGAATCCTGATCTCGCGGCGCGAGGTCGCCAAAACGATTCAAATGCGACGACGCAGAGGCACACTCCCGTTGCTCGAAGAATTGGCGCGTGACACCGCCGGCTGGCCTGCGCGCGCAGTCGAATTTTACCGGTTGCTCGCATTCGCACAACCACTCAATCACCTGGAGATGGCGCGAGGTCGTACGGTTGATCTGCGACGGACGAATGTGCTTGATTTGATTGATGGGCCGTTCGACAAGTTGGCTCACACGGTTGACGTACGACGCATCGCATCGAATCGGACGCAAGGCCGTTACAACCTGCCGAACGTCGGGTTGTTCATCTGGCGATTGAGGGAGTATCCGGTTACACAAGGACAATCCGCCTGTTTGGAGGAAGACGGGATGCCGAACGCATTCACGTTCAGTTTCCTGGGCAACGATGCGCCACTCCTCGCCCGGATGCGACCGGAAACTGATCCCAATCACATCGCCGACGAATCGAATCTGCCCATTCCGATTCGCCGCCTCGCATTTGAGCGTGACAAACGGCGTTATTACGGCGAAGGCAAAAGCATGCAAATCTGGGTTGGTGAGATCGATGACAAAGGGATAATCACCAAAAAACCTGTGGAGGTTGACCGGATCATCGCGGCCGACCTTAGCGATTGGGAGCGTTATCGGCCGCCGCTCACGAAAATCGCTGTTGACCCAGTACTTGGGCGCATACTATTTCATCCGGATGAATCGCCACAGGGAGTGTGGGCATCATTCTATTATGGGTTCAGCGCCGATATCGGCGGCGGCGAATACAACCGGAGGCTGCATCAGGTGAGCCAAATGGGTTTGTTCACTGAGCCGGATTTCAAGAACCTGCTGAGCCTGGCGAAGCAATGGAAAACTCCCATCAGCCTGTTAAATCGCTACCTCTACGATCAATTCGAGGGCCAGACGCGAGAGTTGCTCAAAAATTACGATGGTTCCAATCAGATTTCTGAAGAGCTGCGGCGTCAATTGATCCGAGCATTCATCGAAGAGTTGGATCGTCAGCTTCAGAATACCCGGCTTTACGATGAGCACCGGTTCACTGCCGTCAAACTGAATCAAGAGACACAGCGATTGTTGGAGCTGATGAATACGCGTGGATTGCAGCGCGGTGAATTGAGCCGTCTTAACCGGCTATTGATAGAGCAGGCTTTTCAGAACGAATTGGCCGAACATTTTCAGTTTTATCTCGTTGGTGAAGGCGAGACGTTTACTACGATTGACGCGGCCTTGCAGGAATGGCGAAAGGTAAAGCCTCGCAACGCAATCATCGAGATTTCCGACAATGGTGTTTACACCGACCCATTGGCAATCTTGCCGGAACGCGGGCAGAGCCTGCAAATCCGCGCGGCCAATCGCAAACGCCCGATCATTTACCTTCTCGAAATTTACAAGAATCGTCCCGAGTCGTTGGGCGTCAGCAGCGAAAGCGGCGGCTGTCTGATTCTCGATGGATTGATGATCACAGGGCGCGGCGTCCGCGTTACTGGAAAAGTCGAAGAACTGAAGATACGTCATTGCACGCTGGTGCCTGGATGGAGCATCGGCCACGATTGCGAGCCAAAGCGTCCTGCTAAACCCAGTCTGGAGCTTCACAAAACGAACTGCCGTGTGATCATCGAGCACAGCATCATCGGATCGATTCAGGTATACAAAGACGAAGTCCGAAGCGATCCGATCGAGATCCAGATCAGCGACAGCATCGTCGATGCAACCAGCGATGAGCGCGAAGCCGTCGGCGCGCCGAACTGGCCGCGCGCACACACGATCCTGCGCATCGCGCGGAGCACGGTCATTGGCCAGGTGCAGACACACGCTATCGCTCACGCCGAAGACTCAATCTTCACCGGATCGATCACCGTCACACGACGGCAGTTTGGCTGCCTGCGTTTTTGTTACGTTCCGCCGGAATCGCGCGCCCCCAACCGTTTTCAATGCCAGCCCGATTTGATCGATCAAATCGTCAATCAGAAATTCCCGAGGCCGGAACAGGCCGAGGCGAGAGCAAGAACGAGACTCGCCGAGCGATTGCGTGTGCGACCGATATTCAACAGCTTTAGGTATGGCAATCCAACCTACTGCCAATTGTCAAATTCATGCGCCATTGAGATCAAACGCGGTGCCAGCGACGAATCCGAAATGGGGGCTTTTCACGACCTGTTCCAGCCACAGCGGGAGGCCAATCTGCGCGCCCGCCTGGAGGAATTTATCCCTGCGGGGATGGAAGCTGGAATTATCTTCGCCAACTAGGAGGAGAGTTATGAACGGGGATCTTTCACGAGTCACTTTCGATCAATTGAGACATTACACGCGCGTCGTGACACAACAGGGCCGAGTGCAGGTAGACGCGGATTGGAACGAGCAGGTAGCGATCCTGCTGCATTATTTGCAAACGCTCGCGCAGGATTTGATCGGGCAGCACGGAGGGCCGGCGAAGAATTTCGGTTTCGAGATCATACGTAACAATGCTCAAAACAATTTCGAGATCAGCAGCGGCCATTATTATGTAGATGGAAGGCTCTGCGAAAAGAGCATGAATGACGCGCACGAGCTTTACTCACGTCAGCCCGATTATCCTTTGCTCGATAGCGATAATCGCCCATTGCCGGAGGATCGACGTTTCGAGGGCCTACCCAGGAGTCAACCGCTTTTGGTTTACCTTGATGTTTGGGAAAGGCATATCACATA
>Ga0126377_10003057_pt1 | contig 11725 bp, 12 predicted proteins | sample PanSoiMetPlot_22_FD_92647 | JGI IMG/M metagenome (GOLD analysis project Ga0126377, IMG submission 92647) | Tropical forest soil microbial communities from Panama - MetaG Plot_22 | ecosystem: Environmental > Terrestrial > Soil > Tropical forest > Bulk soil | place: Panama | collected 2016-02-17
TCGCTCTCGTCCACTTCACTGACGAAAATATCGCCCTCCCCAACCCTGGCGCTGGCAAAAGGAGGGCCCGCCTCGATGAAGTTTTTCATGTCCGCGCCGTTCATGATCGTTGGGCTTCTTCCGGCGCGGTGAAGAATCCACCCAACCATGCCAACCGTGGTGGACTTGCCGCTCGTTCCCGCGACACCAATGCCCAAGGCGGCACGGTTGAAGAGTTGGGCGAGAAGTTCAGCGCGGGTGATGATCGTGGCACCGATGCGACGCGCGGCTTGCACGTCGGGGACTGTTTCTTCAACGGCGGTGGAGATGACCAGAATCTGCTCGGCTCGCCTGATGCCGCTGCCATCCTGTGGATGCAGCCGAATTCCACGCGCTCGCAAAAAATCAAATCTTGCGGAATTTCGCCCCTGATCAAGCGCCCGGTCGGAGCCTTCGACCCGTCCGCCCCTCGCCTGGATGATCAACGCGAGAGGAGTCATGCCGCTACCGCCGATGCCGCAAAAAAAGTAATCTCCAAGTTGGGACATCGGCGCAAGCTACAATTGTTGCCGATGGGGTGCAACGCAGTCGGGGGCTGCTTGGATAAGCGGATGAGCAAGAGATGCAGGATCGGCGTGGTCGCGCCGGCTTCGCGCATGTCTCAGGAGGTTGCCGAGAAAGTACCGGCGCTGGCAGCGCGTCGGTACCCGGACAGAACGCCCGAAATCGTCTTCCACCCGCAGTGCTTCGCGTCACACGGACATTTCGCGGGTGATGACGAAACACGCGCACGGGCATTTCTCGACGTCGCCAACGACGAGAGTTTCGACGCAGTCTGGTTCGCGCGCGGCGGCTACGGCTCCTGCCGCGTGGCTGAGGCGATCATGGGCTCCTTGACGGAATCATCCCGACGCAAAGCCTATGTGGGCTACAGCGATGCCGGCATGCTGCTGGCCGCTTTGTACCGGGCAGGCTTCGAGGCCGTCGCGCATGGCCCCGTAGCCCAAGACGTCCTCCGCGATGGCGGGGACGCTGCGGTTGGGCGCGCGCTCGATTGGATTGTCGATCGGGCGCCGGAGGCGTTGGAGCCGACGGTCGGCCGCAGCAAGAAGACGGCGGCATTCAACATGACGGTGCTGAGCCAGCTGCTTGGTACGCCGCTGCAACCTGACCTCGCCGGACATGTGCTCATGTTGGAGGAGGTGGAGGAGGCCATGTATCGGATCGATCGCTCGCTCTTTCACATCACCAGCAACGCCGCAATCCGGCGCGTGTCGGGCCTCATGCTCGGCCGTTGCAGCGCCATCACCCCGAACGAGCCGGAGTTCGGAATGAACGAAGAGGAGATCGCCCGTTACTGGTGCCGGAGGTCCGGGATTCCCTGGCTGGGACGCGCCGACATCGGGCATGACGCCAACAACAAGATTGTGCCTTTTGGATCCCTGCCATGATGAGAGCGACGCCAATGGCGCTGGCCGCCATGATGAGCTTGTCGCGCCGTCGCTTTCTGCTGGCCAGCGCCTGCGCATCGTGTGGCGCATCGTCCGTCCTTGGGCCGAAGCTGGCGCGCGCGCAAGCAGGCATCTGGCAGGAGTATCGCCGCGACGATGTCGGGTTTCGGATCGAGATGCCCGGCACGCCGAGGATCCGGGTGCAGAAAGGCGACCCCGGGGACAACTGGATAACATCAACCGACGTCCAGGTTCGCTATCAACATGAGACCTTCGACGTCAGTTGGACTGAGTTCAAAGGTGTAGTCTTGGTCGAAGACGAGTACGCGCGGTTTCGTGACATGATGGGGAGGGCGGGATACCGGATCGAAGAGGACATTCCGCTGACCCTGAACGATGTCCCGGCGCGCGAGTTCATCATCGAAACCGGGCAAATCAATTTCGTCCGCCGGATATTGGCGGTGAGAAATTTCGCGATCGGCATACACGCGATGGGGGCGCGCAGTGTCCAGTACAGTCCGACAGCGCGTCGCTTCTTGGATTCGTTCAGGCTGCTGCGGCCATGAGTCGGGACTAGGAGCGTCCAGGCAGTTCTGAAGGCAGTCAGTCGTGATCAGCAGAGGAGGACGGGATGTGCTGGCGCCGGCGGATGCTCAATGCAGGGCTCGTGGCCGCATCCATCGCTTGCACCTATCTTGCCATCGAATCCCTCTTTTTCCGCGTCCTTCTCCCCTATGTGTCACTCAACATCAAGACGCATCTGCCGGACACGGCTGGTGTGCTGGTGCAGAACCCACGGAGCGGACTATTTGGATACGCGGCTCACGCTGCGGGCGGCTGCAGAGACTCGCATACTGCATGGTCCGATCGATTGGATCCACTTCAATGAAGCCGGATATCGTATCTTGGGTGGCCTTGCGCTCGAACGGCTGCAGGGTCGGCGGGGCACAGACGCCTGCGGCACCGTAGCGTCGAGTGACGTTTGGACTTTGCGTAGATCCAGCTGCTCCGGACGAAGGAATCGAATCCTCGTATGCAGCTTGGGAAGCGGAACGTCTCGCAGGTGTCCCAAGCGCTGAGGTGCCGACTTTTCGCAGCCTAACATCTCAATAGCCTATGTGCCATTTAGCCTATGTGCCATTTGCAAAAATCTTTTTTGGACCGCCAAATCATCAAACGATAGCACACATCCACTTGTTCTTGGCCGAGGATCACACGTTCGCTAAAAAATATCTGGTGCTGTGGACATTGGTGGACTATGGTTTGGCATAATGCGTGTTTCAAAACGCATACATGTTCAAACACATTGCATTTGAGCGATCTGAGTACACCCATTGTGGGGGCTGGATTATGTGTCGTTTTTTCCGTTCAGTGGCATCGATCGTGAGGTTTTTCCTCGTTGCGGGCGTTTTCACCGTAACAGTATTTTGCACCTGGAGCGACGCGCTCGCTCAAGAAGAGCGCCGTCCTTATCACGAGATAGCCAAGCCCAAGAGCATCACCGTGGACACGGACGGCAAGGCGCGCGAGATCGTAGCCGAGGTTCTCAAGCAATATGGTCTCAAAATGGATGACGAGGCCTGGGAAATCTGGGTGACGCAAGATGACAACGACACGCCCAATGCGGCGTCGAACTTCACCGGCAAGCGGCAGATTTTCTTCAATGGCGCCTTCATGGCCAAGATCAGCAGGTCCGGCCAGCAGGACTGGACGGTTTACGCGATCGCCGCCCACGAGATCGGCCATCACCTCGGCAACCACGTGTTGCGTCCATGGCTCAGGCGCCAGCTTGCGGAGCGCGAGGCCGACTATCATGCAGGTTTCGTGTTGGGCCGCATGAATGCCACCTATCAGCAAACGATCGACATGGTTCGCTGGTTGCCTGGTGGCCGGGCGACTGACTACCCACCGCGCGAGCAGCGACTGTGCGAGATCGGGCGGGGCTGGCGCGATGCAACGAGGCTCGAGCCGATTCCGCCGGACAATGCCCAAGGCTCGGCTACCGCGTTGCAAGTTTGCGACGGCAAGATGCCCGATCCAAGCAAGTATCAAACAAGGGTCAACAGAGACATCTATGGCAACGATATCTTCGTTGCCGGACGGCCAGGGATTCCGGGCATCGACCTCGCGGCCTGCGCGGCACGCTGCAATGAAGTGCAAGAATGCAAAGGGTTCTCTTTCGACCGCTGGAACGGCATCTGTTTTCTGAAAAACAAGCTCAGCAAGCTTATTGGCGACCCTCCGTCAATCGTCGGCGTGAAGCGCCCAGCCGGCCTGCCATCATGGGACAGCGAGGCTAAAAATGAGGTTGTAGTTGTGCGCAACAGGAGATTTCGCGACACGCCACGTCAAACGCCCCGCGAGGTTGAGAACTTCGACGCGTGCAGGGCGCTCTGCGTGACGAGCCTCGACTGCGTTACCTTCAGCTATCTGAAGGCAACGCGCGTCTGTTCGGTTTACGACAAGACGGTCGGCCCCTACATCGATGAGCTGGCCGACAGTGGGTACAAGCGGCAGAAGTCTACGCTCTCACCAAATTGATGCTGTCTGAGTTAATTGGAGAACGATCATGCCTGCCACGAAGTGGTCTTCGCTTGCCTTCAGCCGGCGCTCCTTCTTGGCCCCAGCCGCAGCGGCGGTAGGCCTTACCCCATTTGGGAACTGGATCCTCTCGCTCGCCAACGCGGCAACGCCGGCAGTACGCGTTCGCCCCGAAGCATCTTCCCCGGAAGGGAAGAAAATGCTCGAGCTCTACCGGCAGGGCGTGGGACTGATGCAGGCCAAACTTGCGATGCATCATCCTCATAGCTGGCGTTTTCAAGCCAACATCCATCGCTATCCGGCGGCCGAAAATGTCGCCAGCATTTTTAGGCCTGGTGAAGGTGAGGATAGCGCAACCGTTGCGCGTCATCGCAAGCTGGCGCTTGGCACGGAAACGCGCGGGAATCCCGGAAGCGACAGGATCTGGGCAACATGCCGACATGGCGACCAACACTTTTTCCCCTGGCACCGTCTCTATCTCGCGTACTTTGAGCAGATTGTCGAAAGAATAGTCGATAAGCCCTTTGCTCTTCCGTACTGGGGCTACCTCGACAAGAATAGGAGGCAGCTTCCGGACGTGTTCCGTGACAAGACTGTCAACGGCCAAGCGAATCCACTTTATTTTCCAGCACGGACAACAGACTTTCTTACAAATGGTCTGCTCGAAAGCGATATTCCCGCCCTGTCGGAAACGGGTAGTGGGAACATCATGAAGAATCCTAATCTATTCCGCAATCCACGGCGCAGGGGGTTCAGTGAGGAGCTCGAGGAGGACTTGCATAACCAGATTCATGGCGCCATAGGCACGAGCGTAGGAATGGGCAATCCCCTCTGGGCAGCGCGCGACCCGATATTCTGGCTGCATCACGCGAGTGTCGACATGCTATGGGAAAGCTGGCGACAACCGGCCGAAGACGGCAGTTCGGCTCGCGACCCCCACAATGGGTCCGATTGGTACACGCCGAAATATGCGTTCGTGGATGTCAATGAACAGCGCAACGGAGCCAGCGGTGCGAAGTACGTCTTGCGGGCCGCAGACAACCTCAAGTACAGGTACGACGAGCTCCTTGTTGTGCCGTCAATTGCTGTTGCGGCTGGTCCGCAAGTGGGAGGGCCTACCGCGCCGGTAACCGTTCAGAAGGGTGCAGTGGCCGGCAATAAAATCAAAGGCAAGAACGATAGCGTCACGGTCACGTTCAGCCCTGCGGTTTCCGAGGGCCGAGCCTTGGGCCTAAGTCGAGACACGAACACGCGGTACGATTTGGCACTCAAGCTCCAAACCGCTCCCCAGCCAGGCGTCTATAAAGTCTTCGTGAAACAAACCTCTGGAGCAGGTGCAGAAGCATTGGTTGGGACCTTTAGTCTCTTTGGGGTCGGAGCGGCATCCCACGATCACAGAGGAAAAGCTGTGGTGCCCGATGTCACCGTCCGGGTCGACATCACCGATAGGGTACGGGACGGTACGGTGGATCCGGTCAAGCCGGGAAGCATCGTCATTCGCGCGAGTTACCTTGACGATCCGGTAGATATTACTGTGAAGGGCGCCGACATCATCGCCAAGTAAGTCGATCAACGGGCGCGCCCCGTGCGAGGAAATTTCATGCGGTGTGCGATGCGAAAATTGCGAAACCTTCAGCTGTCGATAGCCGCGACAAGCGTGCTCTGGCTCGCACCGAGCCATATGGCGATGGCACAGAGTAGCTCGTTGCTGCGTCTGGAATCAGCAGGAAGACTGATGATCGCCAGCAATCGCGAGATTGATCCGGGGTCGACGTCAACAAGTGCGTTCTCATCGCGCGCAGCTCGCAGCCTGTCATTTGCGACGGTCGACGAGGAGAACCAGTCGCAAAATGCGGATCAGCCGATCCGCATAACTGTGATTGACCGCGCAGACTTGCCCGCGCTGTTCAATAGCCTGGCAGGACGGGCAGGTAGTGCTCAAACGAGCGTGCTCGTTTACGTTCATGGCTTCAATAATACCGTAGAAAGCGCGACCTATCTTGCGGCCGACGTGGTCAACAAGATGGCCTTCAAGGGCTCCGTCATCGTATTTGCCTGGCCATCGCGGGGCGGTTTTCTTCCCTCCGACTACCATGCAGACGTTGCCACCGCGGGTGCCAGCACTACGCCCATTGTCGAGCTGTTAAGAGCGCTTGATGGAATACCGTCGGTCGAGAGAATTCACGTTCTCGCGCATTCGCTTGGTAACGACCCGCTGATCAAAGCGCTGGTCGGTCTGCGACCGGCCTTCGCGGCTCGATCGAAGCTTGGGGAAATAATCTTGTGTTCTCCCGACATCGGCAGGAGCGAGTTCATTACGTTGGTGGGAAAATCTACGGGAATTGTAAGGGGCGCGACTCTCTGGGCTTCCGACTCTGACCGCGCCCTCAAGTTCGCTGAGGCGCTCGGCCGGACTAATCGTGCAGGCCTAATCTCGCGAGCGGGACCGATCATTATGAACGGAGTAGACACGATAGACGTCTCCAAAGAAGCTAAATGGTTTGAGGTGAACCACAACGCCTATCGTCAGGTCTTTGGGCTTTTCGCCGATCTTGGTGGGTTGCTGCAGACTGATCGACGGCGCGCTTGGGACGACCCAGACCGGCGCGACAACTATATGAGGATGCAGACCTCCAGAGGGGTCTATTGGCGGTATTCTGAATGATCAGATAGGGCTGCGCTGGCAATCTTGGACCTGACGCTGACCGCGGGCTGGTCGAATTGCTGCGTTGGATGATGCGGCACCGGACGACCCTTACTGATTCCAGCGCTTACGAGTGCAGTGAATAGTCGCGGCGGGCCGCGCGCAGTGCTCCTCCAGGAGTGCAAAGAACTGGACAAACCGCTCCTGATCGTCAGGGCGCAGGCGTCTGAGATCAAACGCTGGTGCGCCGGCAAAGGCCTTCAGTCCATCACCATGACAACCCGCGCAGCGGTTGTGATAGAGCATGTCGCCCTTCTCGACCAAAGACTGGGCCGCGGCCGGCACAGACATCGTGAGGCTGAGCAACACCGAATGGACGGACGACTTCATAATTGCAGGCCTCGGCGGCAGTCCTTGACTGTAACCCCGTACCAGTAGTTGAATCTAGCGTCTGCACAATGCACGAGGGGGAGGAAATTATGATGTTGAAGGTCAAAGTTCTCACGTTGGTGACGGCGTTGGTAATCCCGGTCGCCATGCGACCAAGTGCTGCGATCGGCGAGAGCGGGATTACGCAAAAACAGAAAGCCTGCTGTCTTGCCCAGAAGGCGAGATGTGATCGTGATTGTAGAACACGGCCGGGGGCAACTGCGAACTGTCCGCCAGCCTGTGCCGAAAGACTCACTGTTTGTTACAGCACGGGTGTTTACCGTTGGCGGAACAGTCCTTCGGTTACGTGCAGGTAAAGAAATGTGAAAATCCCGTCGTCCCTAAACTCGGTCCGCACGGGGTGGAGTCTGTTCGTCCAGCTCCTGGTCCTCGTCCACCACCTCCATGGGTCGCGTATAGACCTCGTGAATGTCCTCGACCAGTTTCACAAGTTCCGGACTGAACTGCCGAAGCTCCTGCTCGGTCACGAGATCATGCAACCGAAATGAGCAAAGCTGCGTGATAGCCGTCGATCGACGCAGGTAGTCGAATATCGGGTTCATCTCCTTGTCGCGCTCGTGGACGAGCCGATAGATCGCCACGTATCGCTCGTGTTTGCTCTTCGTATCGTCCGAATTGATACGCGCGATCTCGTCGAGGACACGTCCGCAAAAGCGCTCGAGCGCGGCCACGCGTACGCGCTTGAACACCTTCCAATCGGACTCCTTGATATCCTGCTTCGGCATTGGCGGCGCTGCGAATAATTGGACGAGATGTTTCGTCTCGACGTTTGGAGCGGGCGAAGGGAATCGAACCCTCGTATGCAGCTTGGGAAGCTGCCGTTCTACCATTGAACTACGCCCGCGCTCGCAGACAACAATAGCAAATCTGACGGCCTGCACAAAGCGTGTTCGCGCGGCGGATCAGAGCCCACGGGCTCGCCGTCAATCGCATAGGCGGCCTTGCTCACCTCGGGCGCGCCACGTGGTGAAGCACCATTCCCGGGCCGCGACATCGAAAATCTGTCCCGGATTGCCAGTCACGACGACGCCTAAGCGGCTGCGAGAATGTAGGGCGAACGTCAAGCTCTAGCGCGCGGCGGGAATGACTCCACGATCTCTATCTTCACACCGAGGCCGAGGAGAATTGAAAAAGTAGCAACCATTTGCCAGGCATTGTGACATGCGTTGTGCACAAACAGCGAGACACCGTTCTCTCGGAACAGTCTGACCCAGTCCCTCGCACCTCTGGCAAACCACGTTCCATCGCTGGCAGAACTGTTGCCGCGTTTGCGCGGCTGCGCTCGTTGCAGTGACACAAAGAAGCACAACGGCAAGCAAAACGTGCCTCGCCATGGGCCACCTTTCCTGATTTCTACTGAAATGCGAAGGTGCCCCAATTGCACACCATGATACCTAACCTCGTGCGCCGCGAAAAGCGCGTTCACGCAGCAGGCGACCAGCGCGCTGCTCATCAGCAAACGCACGGCCTGCCCCTACGTCATTGTGCTTCAAAGCCACACACGAGCGCGTGATGACGCTGCGCCACGGCCCATTTCCGCCGGGATTTCCCAAAATAAGGCTAGCGACCGCGTGATTGAACGGAAGGCACCGCTGGCGCGAGGAATTTGCGGTTGGGGCGCGGGTCTCGGCCAAACTCTTGCATCTTCTTGGCCGGACTCGCGCCCTACGCACTCCCCCGTCGTAGGCAAGGGGACGGCATGGCGCCTGGTTTACGCTGGCACTGCCCGTCCCTTCCCACGAGTGCCAGCACTTTCGTTCAAGATCGCCCCTCGTTGGGGGCGGGCGCATTGGGTGTCGCCTGACCATAAACGGCAGGCTCCCACCCATTCCGGCGCGCCCCCCACAAGAATTTTTTTGGTGCCGGTGCCGGGACTGCCATTTTGAAGCCGTAAAGAGAACGACGTGCGATCCTTGGGTGGAACCGATAGATCGGGACAAGCGCGCGCGGAGCTGCGGCTGCGCGTCCTGCATTCGTTGCCCCCAAGGCACCAGCGCTACCTGTTCGAGGAGATCCGCAAGTTGTGCCACCATTTTCTTCATAGCCAACGGGTGCCGTCATCCGAGATGACGCCGGAAGAGCTGCTCAGCGAAGTCTGGCAGAAGCTTCTTGGAGCAGTGTCCGTCCAGTCAGAAGAAGAGGGGGCGCCTGCTCTCGATCCGACGCAGGTAAGCATCGATGCGGACGCTCCGGAGCGCGACGGACGGGTTGTGTGGCTGATCAACGAAATAGGCGGCTCGGCGGGGATTGCGCATCGGCGCGAGGACATCCTGCGACGGCGGTTTGGCAGGGCGTCGGGGGGAAATGGCCGTCCTCTGGTGCAGCCACCAAGCGACGGCGAGTTCACGGAGATCATGTCGGATGCGGATGCGACGAGCGCGCTCGAGGCCGCGGATGGCGCGCGCGTGTGGCGCGGGCTCCTCGCGACCGCTGGGCTTGAGTTTGCGCCGAGCGACGACCTGTCGAAGCTGCTTCAGCTGCTGGCGGAATACCCGGAGATCTTGCAGGATTCCTCAGGCGGACAATGGCCCATCACGACACTGGTCGTTCGGCTGAACAATCGCTATCCGCCCCGCACGTGGACAAGCGATCGCGTGGACAACGCGAAAAGGCGCCTGTTGAGCTGGATCCAACGTCTGAAGCGCAAGAATGGTCTTGATGAAGTGGATCTCGAGGCGCTGTTTGCGCGCGTGGCCCGCCAGCAGGAGCGCGGCAGCCCGACGTCGCCGAACAGGCTGCACCGTCATCTCGATCCACAGAACTGATGATTGATTGGATTCGGAGATGGCCAGAAGACGAATTATCCAGGCTCTAGCCGTCAAGGCGGACGACAGCGCCGATGCCAGCGAGCCGCGCGAGCAGATGCCGCTGCCGACCTTGGACGAGCGTGTGAACTTCTATCTGCGCGCCGTTTACGGAGATCGCCGCTTCACGAGCAAAGAAACCTCAGGTGCGCGCGATTTGATGTTGCAGGCGATGGCTGATGACATCGTTGCAAGATCGACTGGTCACTTCCCGGACGATGTTTCGCTGCCGCTCAGCTTGCAACATAATGGGGAACTCAATGGAGCGGCGGCCGATGCTTCGCTGTTGCTGGGAGCGTCGGAAGAGCCTCGCTCGACAGGAGGCTCTGAGGAAGCAGCGCCGGTCGTTGTGCGAGAGCCGCGCGCTGCTTGGCGGCGCTGGCCGCTGCCCACATTCTCGGCCGGACTATTCCCCCACCGCATGGCGGCGGCGGTTTGTGCGGCCGCGGTTGTCGGAGCCGTGACCGGTTACTGGGCCGCAGGGATCTCGGCGCGGTTTGCTCCAAATGCAGCGCCGCCCGATTCCCGCTTAGCCGTGCAAGTCTCGCCACCAGATCCATCATCTGGCTCGCCTTCCGGCTCTCGCATCATGGCTGAGGCGGAGCGCGAGCTCGCGTCTGCCTTCAACTCCGCTCAGCTTCGTCCTGACGAAATTACGGCGCTCGTCAAGAGTGGGCAGGAGCTGGTTGCCGAGGGCAAATTGCGCTTTGCGCGCCTGGTGCTGGAGCGGGCGGCGGAGGCGAAGAGCGCGGCGGCGGCCCTTGCACTCGCCCGGACCTATGATCCGCTGGTGGAAAGGTCGGCAGCACGCGGCGATGCGCCACCCGATGTGGCGATGGCGCGAGCCTGGTATGAGAAGGCCAAGGACCTCGGCTCGACCGAAGCGGCGCAGCGCCTGAGCCGGTTGCCAGCCCTGCTGCCGGCCGCGCAACCCGGTCCGAAGTAAGGCGCCGCCAGAAGGTGCCTCCAGAACGCACGGGTTGATTTCAACGCGCAGCAACCGGCGCCTTGGGTTTGACCGACACTTCTGTCGCTGCTTTCGGCGAGGCTTTTGTTGATGGTTTTGCCGGTGCCGGTGCCGTTGCGGGTTTGGACAACTTAGCAAGCAGCTGCTGAATGCTCCGCCCCACTTGGCCCAGCGAGCTGGAGTTTGCTGCAGCCGCCGGCTCTTCTTTCACGGTGCTCGTTTCAGCCGCGATCCTTGGGCCTTCATCGTTGACCACGATGCTGTACTCGAAGCTGGCGACACCATGGGACGTCGTCTTGGCCGCCTGGAACTTCCAGCTCATGGTGCCCTTGACCCGGCACGTTGCAGCCGCTTCGCTGCAGGTTGCGGTCAGGGAGCTCGGTCGTACCGAGTAGGCGCGCTGCGGCCAGCGACCTGCAAAACGGCGTTTGGTGAGCAAGACCGTTTGCCGAGACTCGGACTTGCCGTAATAGAGCACCTTGTCCGTGTAGAGCCCGTTGTTAAGGACGGGCAGAAGCTCGGCGTTCGGGCCTGACCAGCGCTCCAGCAGCGCCAGCACGAATTCGATCGCACGCCGTTCCGGACTCCCTTCCGACTGTTGCGCGGCCCCCGCATCGGCGGGTTCTGCGGCGACCTGGGGCGGCGGCAGCTTCGCGACCGTAATCCCGTATTCGGCCGCTTGCTCCATGCTCATCCATTGCATGGACGTCGGGGCTGCGTGGGTAATATAGAGGATGGCCCTTTCCGAAAGGCCGAGCTGGTTGAGATAGGCGCCCAGGATTGCATTCCCGGGACCGCTTTCACTCATCCCACCCGTCTTCATGATGTAGGCCGTGTGGAACCCGACGCTCGCGTATTCCCCAACGAACCGCCGCGTACCTCCGAGCCA
>Ga0126377_10003058_pt1 | contig 11722 bp, 10 predicted proteins | sample PanSoiMetPlot_22_FD_92647 | JGI IMG/M metagenome (GOLD analysis project Ga0126377, IMG submission 92647) | Tropical forest soil microbial communities from Panama - MetaG Plot_22 | ecosystem: Environmental > Terrestrial > Soil > Tropical forest > Bulk soil | place: Panama | collected 2016-02-17
CATCGCCCTAGCGTAGTCGGCGTGCCGGGCACGCCTTCGCCGCCGCGCGCGCGTTTCGCCCGCGGCTCGGCGCCGCACGTGTTGATCTTGTCGGTACCCGGTGAACAATGGTGGTATGGGAGACATCCTGGTCGGCACCGCGTCCTGGACCGACAAGACGCTGCTCGAATCGGGGTGGTATCCGCAGACTGCCGACACGCCGGAGAAGCGGCTGAACTACTACGCGAAGCAGTTCCCGCTCGTCGAGGTGGACTCGACGTATTACTCACCACCGGCCGAGGCGACCGCGGCGCGCTGGGCGGAGCGGACACCCGAGGACTTTACGTTCAATATCAAGGCATTCAGCATGCTGACCGGTCACCCGACCCGGCCCAGTGCGCTCTACAAGGACCTTCGACCCGAGACCGACAAGGCGAACATCTACCCGGGCGACCTCACCCCGCAGGCGTACGAAGATGTGTGGACGCGGTTCTTGTCCGCGCTCGATCCGCTCGTGGAGGCCGGCAAGCTCGGGGCGATCCTGTTCCAGTTCCCACCGTGGTTCGGCATTCGCCGCGACAACAAGAGCTATCTAGTCGAGGTCGCGAAGCGGTGCGCTCCACTGCGTGCCGTCGTCGAGTTGCGCAACGCAAGCTGGTTCGACGGCGACAACCAGACCGAAACGATCGACTTCCTCACGCGCCACCGATTGCCGTTCGTGAGCGTCGACATGCCGCAGGGCCACCGATCGTCGATCCCGCCCGTGTTAGTCGCGACGAGCGATCTCGCTGTCGTGCGGTTCCACGGCCACAGCGACAAGTGGACGAGCAGGAACATCTACGAGAAGTTCGGCTACGAATACTCCGAGAAGGAGCTCGAAGGCTGGGTACCCAAGCTGGAGCGGCTTTCGCGCGAGGCGGCGGCGGTGCACGTTCTGATGAACAACTGCCGCGACGACTTCGCCCAACGCAACGCCGCACAGCTGCGCAAGCTGCTTGGCGTCTAGGCGCTCGCGCCGTGGCGCGCGACGCGGCGTTCCCGCAGCGCCGTGGGCGCGCGCCCCCTCCATGATCCGCTACAAGGTGGCATCTCGACCAGATGGCGACTTCGATTCCACCGCCCAGTGGATCATGGTGGTCAAGCGACCGGCCACCGCGTCACCGGTCGAGCACCAACCCGACCTTCTGGAACTCCTTCAAGTCGCGGTATCCGCACTTGGCCATCGCGCGACGCAGTCCGCCGAATAGATTCAGGCCCCCGTCTGGATCGTCGGACGGACCGAAGAGCAACCGTTCCATCGAACCGAGCGGCTCGGCGCCGTCCGCCGCCGCGAACGCGCCGCGCGGGAGGTTCGGATGGCTCGCCGCGCTGTGCCACCATGCGCCGCCGGCCGGTGCGTCGACGCACACCGACAGCGGCTCGCCCAGCATCACGGCGTCCGCACCGCACCCGAGCGCCTTCGCGATGTCGCCCGATGTCCGTACTCCACCGTCGGCGATCAGGTGCACGTACCGTCCGCCGGTCTCGTCGAGATAGTCGCGCCGTGCCGCGGCGGCGTCCGCGATCGCGCTCGCCATGGGTACGCGAATGCCGAGCACCCGGTCGGTCGTCGACCACTCGTCGGCACCTACCCCGATGATCACGCCGGCCGCGCCGGTGCGCATGAGATGCAGGGCGGTCTGGTAGTTAGTACAGCCGCCGACGATGCACGGCAGGTCGAGGTCGGCGATGAACTCCTTGAGGTTCAGCGGTTCATCCACTGTGGACACGTGCTCGGCGGACACCAGGGTGCCCTGGATGACGAGGATGTCCACGCCGGCGTCGAGCACCACGGGCGCGAGCGACAGGGTGTGCTGCGGGCTCACGCGTACCGCCACGGTCACGCCACCCTCACGGATCGCCCGTACCCGCTCCGCGATCAACTCCGGCCGGATCGGCTCCGCGTACGCCTCCTGCAGCCGGCGCGTGGCGTGCCCCTCCTCCTCGAGCCCGGCCAGTTCGTCGAGCACCTTGGACGGATCCTCGTAGCGCGTCCAGAGTCCCTCGGCGTTCAACACGCCGAGGCCACCGAGCTGACCGAGGGTCACCGCCGTGCTTGGGCTCATTGTCGCGTCCGACGGGTGTGCGACACACGGGATCCGGAACGGGTACGCATCCAGCTGCCACGTCGTCGACACGTCGTCCACGTCCCGGGTGCGCCGGCTCGGCACGATCGCGATGTCGTCCAGGTGGTAGCCGCGCTGGGCGTTCTTGCCGAGCCCAATCTCGACCACGTCACGCATGCCGGTCCTCGCCGTCATCAGTCACGCCGTTCCATCAGTCGTGGAGTGCTCCATTGTCGAACACGACGGTGGCGTCCGTCGCGCAGACCTCGGGATCTGACCGCATGACCCCGAAACGCGAGCGCGGGTCGGGGCTCGGTCGCGGCGTCGAAGCCCTCAGCGCGAGTGGTAGTTCGGTGCTTCCACCGTCATCTGGATGTCGTGCGGGTGGCTCTCCTTGAGTCCGGCCGACGTGATCCGGACCAGCCGGCCGCGCCGCTGCAACTCCTCGATGTTCGCCGCGCCGGTGTAATACATGGCTTGGCGCAGGCCGCCGACGAGCTGATGCGCGACCGCGGCAAGCGGCCCGCGGAACGGCACCTGCCCCTCGATGCCCTCCGGGATCAGCTTGTCTTCCGCGGTCACGTCGGCCTGGAAGTAGCGGTCCTTCGAGTAGGACGCGCCGCGCTGGCCGCCGCGCAGCCCGGCCAGCGCGCCGAGCGATCCCATCCCGCGGTAGGACTTGAACTGCTTGCCGTTAATGAAGATCAGGTCGCCGGGCGACTCCTCGCAGCCGGCCAGCAGCGAGCCCAGCATCACCACGTCGGCACCGGCCACGATCGCCTTCGCGATGTCCCCGGAATATTGCATCCCGCCGTCGCCGATCACGGGTACGCCGGCCGGGCGAGCCGCGCGCGCCGCCTCCATGATCGCCGAGACCTGGGGTACGCCGACGCCGGCCACCACCCGCGTGGTGCAGATCGAGCCCGGTCCGACACCGACCTTGATCGCGTCGGCGCCGGCATCCACGAGTGCCTTGGCACCCGCGTACGTCGCGATGTTGCCGCCCACGATGTCGACGTTCGTGTCGCGCTTGAGCCGCCCGATCATCTGCGTGACGGCACTGTTGTGCCCGTGTGCGAGATCGACCATCAGCACGTCAACGCCGGCGTCGACCAGCGCGCGGGCACGCTTGTATGCGTCCTCGCCGACGCCGATCGCGGCGCCGACGCGCAACCGTCCGGCCGGATCCTTCGTCGCATTCGGGAACTGCTCGCTCTTCGCGAAGTCTTTGACGGTGATCAGCCCACGCAGCCGGTCATCGTCGTCGACGAGCGGCAACTTCTCGACCTTGTGCCGCTGCAGCAGCGCCAGCGCGTCCTGTTTGGTCACGCCGACCCGCGCCGTCACTAGTGGCATCCGCGTCATAACGTCGCGCACCAGCGCCGACTTGTCGGCCACAAACCGCATGTCACGGTTGGTCACGATGCCCATCAGGCGGCCAGCGGTGTCGATCACCGGTACGCCGGAGATCCGGTATTTGCCGCACAGCGCATCCACGTCACGGATCGTGTCGTCCGGCGAACACGTCACGGGATTGGTAATCATGCCGGCCTCGGACCGCTTCACGAGGTCCACCTGGGCCGCCTGGTCTTCGATCGACATGTTCCGGTGCAGCACACCGAGCCCACCGAGCCGTGCCATCGCGATCGCCATACGCGCCTCGGTGACCGTGTCCATGGCACTGGACAGCAGCGGGATGGACAGCTCGATCGACCGGGTCAGCCGCGTCGTAGTGGACGCCTGGCTCGGATCGAGATCGCAATGTGCGGGCAGTAGCAGGACGTCATCGAACGTCAGCGCGAGCGGTAGGTGGTCGTCGGCCAGCGTCTCCGAGGCGTCGCGGTCCGGCTGGCTGCGGTCCTCCCCGAACCGCGCGTGGCCAGCGAGGCTGCCGGCATCGAACCGGTCGACATCGTCCAGGCGGTCACCATCGAAGCTGTCCGCGTCGGGGCGGTCGGCATCGAGGCGGTCGGGGCGATCTGGGTACGAAAGATCCACGGCGGCTTCCCCTCGGCTGCGGTGCAACTATCGTACCGAGTCGTCCGAACGAGTCATCCAAGCGGCACGGGCCGGGCGGCCGCGGAGCCGTCGGCGGCCTCGGCGCGTCCGGCCTGCGACGGGCGGCCCGCGGGAGCGCGCACCATCCACGTGGCGCACTGTCCCGCTCCGCCCCAGCGGTCTACCGTTGAGGGGTGCACGACGAGCCCATCGACCCATTTGCCGGCGATCCCACGGATCCGACCGATGAGCTGGCCGGATTCGATGACCCGGCGGACGCCGACCCGGTCGACGCCGAGCATCTGGGCGACGCCGAGCGCGAAGACGTCCTCGAGGATCTCGCCGATCTGGAGATCTACCAGGCGCTGCTCGCGCCGATCGGGGTGCGAGGGCTGGTCATTGAGTGTGAAGACTGCCGCGAGCCGCACTACTTCGACTGGGACCTGCTCGGCAGCAACCTGCGTCACCTACTGGAGTCGGGCCGTCCGCGCGTGCACGAACCGGCCTACGACCCCGATCCCGAGCACTACGTGACCTGGGAATACGCGCGCGGCTACGCGGACGGCGTGCACGACACGCTGACCGAGCCAGAGACGTCCTGATCAACCCGCGGCGAAGGGTCCGCGGCGGGTCGGCCTAACCCACCAGGCCAGTACGGAACCCGGACGCGACTGCATGTGCGCGGTCGCGTGCGCCCAGCTTCCGGAACAGTCGCCGGGCGTGTGTCTTGACGGTGTCCTCGGAGACGAACAGCTCGCGTCCGATCTCGGCGTTGCTCTTGCCGTCCGCCATGCCGCGCAGCACCTGCAACTCACGCTCGGTCAGCGCGGGCGGCCGCGGACCACCAGTGGCGAGGTCCATGCGCTGCTGCGGGACGAGCGTCGCGGCCGCTGCACCGCGAGCGGCCGCACCAACCGATGCAAGCGTGCCGCGCATCGCAACGGTCGTCATGTCGACCGGCGTGGTCGGGGACACCGCCCGTGCCGCCGTGAAGCCGGGGCCACCGTTGCGTACGTCGAGCGGATGTGTGGTGCGATCGGCGGTCGGCGCTACCGCGACGTTCGGTCGGTCGCGCCGGGCGGCGGCCGCCGCGGCGACTGCGTGACCACTCGCGCCGTTGGCAGCGACTGCCGCGTCGACGCGCGCGACGCGGCCGTTGTCGGTCCGGCCCAGCCGTTCCACGGCGGGCGCTCCGGCGTCGGTCAGCCCGAGCAGCAAGACGGTCTTCGTGACCGCCGTGACGAGATCAGTGTCGCCGCCGCGAATGACGCCGCGCGCTCCCGCGGAGATCAGAGCGCTCGCGACGGTTGGCTCCGGAAGGCCGTAGACGACCAGCGTGGCACGCGGGGCGTAGGCCATCGCACGGCGTACGAAGCCGACTGGATCGGGACGCGTCAGCGGCCCGTCGACGAACACCAGGTCGGCAGGGCGCTCAGCGAGACGCGCGAGTGCCTCGACCGACGTGACCGCGGTGCGCACTGAGCCGCTCACGCCGAGTCGGTCGGCGCACACCGCCACCGCCCGAGCCGCATCTGGCGTCCGTACGCAGGCAAGGACCGTCAGCACGCGCATCCCCTTCGTTCCGGCGGTTGAGTGTTCCGGCGGTTGAGTGTTCCAGCGGTTGAAACGGGCGGTTCAGTTGGGCGTTTGAGTGTGTTCCTGAAGGAGAGCACAACACGAAATGAACCGGTCTACGACCACTTTCTACGGATGTGGCGTCAAAAAGCGCACACAGAGTGCGAGTCCAAGGCTCCGATCTGCGAGTGCATAGAACCGGCAAGCCCTGGGTATCCCGTGCGAGCACCACCCACGGCTCACGAGAGAGGTTCGCGATGAGCAACATTCACAGGCTGCCCGGGCCGAACGCCGACGTGTGGGACTGGCAGCGAGAAGGCCTGTGCCGTGGTCGCGACAGCGGACAGTTCTTCCACCCAGACGGCGAACGCGGCTCGGCGCGTACGCGTCGGGAGACGCAAGCCAAGGCGTTGTGCCGCATGTGTCCTGTACGTCCTGAATGTGCTGCGCAGTCCCTCTCCGCTCGTGAGCCGTACGGTGTATGGGGTGGTTTCACCGAGACTGAGCGGCTTCGCCTGCTCGCGATCGGCTGGCAGGACACTTTCCAGCGCTATCGTCGCCGAGTCGACGTCGGCAAGCTCGAGGCGAAGCTCAGCCGCGAACTCGCCAAGACCTTTGCGCGCCGCTCCGACGTGTCGCCCGACGTGGTGGCGCCGCCGCGGCAGCGCGAGCCGGTCGGCGCGGCCTGAAACCGGCATTCACCACCGGCCGATCACCAACGTTTTGATCTTCCCCGTATAGCAGTCGATCGTGCCTTCGCCTTCGCCGACGGCCAGCGCGGTGGCCGCATCGGGTCGAGCTTGCAGCCCGAACGTAAACGAGCCGCCGGCCGCGGCCGTACCCGGACGGCTGTAGGCCTGCACCGAGAAGCGCGTCAACACCAACTCGGCGTGCTGCGCGGCCAAATCGTCGAGATGCGCTTGCAGCGTGACGTGGTTGCCGAGTTGGACGTCCAGGCCGATCGCGTAGGACACGCTCGGATCGCGCCAGCCGCCGAAGTCGCCCGACTCGGTGAAGTATTTCGCCACCGACGGTTCGCGCCCTTCGCTCACGTCGGCGAACAGCCCACGCAACAGCGCCTCACCGGCAGCTCCGTTGCAGACCACCGGATGCGACGTTGGCGTTGGCGGGTTGACGACGGTGAATTCCGCGGACGGCTCGGGATGGCCGGGCAACTGCAGGCGATCCGGCGCACAGCCGGCCAGCAGGATCACGGCGACGTACGACGCGAGGCCGACGAGCAGTGCGATCGTGGCGATGGACGGCCGTCGACCGGTCGATCGCGACGTCAGAATCGGTACGCCGGCCACGGCCACCTCCGGTGTCATGGTGGCTCGGTGTCACGATTCCCGGCAACCGCGACTGCTAGCGGACCGTCACGTTGATGGTGTGGTAGCCGCTCGCGCCGTTGGGCGCCTCGTCGGCGATCTCACTGGTCTGCGTCTGCCCGGTGTTGTCGGTGGCACGCACCTGAAGCTGGTGGTCGCCCGACGTGGCGTCCCAATTGAGGAACCACTGGCGCCACGTGTCGACGGACGGAACGGGATCGATGGTCGCGACTCGCCATGCGTCGTTGTCGACCCGTACCTCGACCTTGCTGATGCCTTTGTGTTGCGCCCATGCCACGCCAGCGATCGCCACCCGCCCAGCGGACACCGACTTGCCGTCGATCGGCGTGTCGATGCGCGACTCCGTCTTGATCGGACCCATCGCAGACCAACCGCGCGGCACCCAATACGCGTCGAAGTCTGCGAAGCTGGTGAGCTCGATCTCGGTGATCCACTTTGTACCGGACACGTAGCCGTACAACCCCGGCACCACGGTACGCACCGGAAACCCATGCTCGACCGGCAATGGCTCGCCGTTCATACCCACCGCCAGCATCGCGTCACGACCGTCCATCACGACCGCGGTCGGCGAGCCTGCCGTAAACCCGTCCACCGATCGCCCGACCATCTGGTCCGCACCGGGCATCGGACCGGCCTCGGCGAGGACATCGCGCAGCAGAACACCTTGGAACAGCGCGTTGCTGATCAGGTTGCCGCCGACCGGGTTCGACACGCAGCACAGCGTGATGTAACGCTCGACCATCGGACGGGCCAGCAGCTGCTGGTACGTCATGGTGATCTCTTTTTGCACCCGGCCGTGGATGCGCAACGTCCAGGTCGTCGGATCGACCTGCGGCACGACGAGCGCCGTGTCGATCCGATAGAACTGGGCGTTCGGCGTCACGAACGCGGTCTGCCCGGGCAGCGCCTGGTCGGGCGGCAGCGACGGCGGCGCCTCGGTCGGCGTCGGCAACACGACGGACTCACGCGCCGCGGTCACATTGCGGCGCTCCCCAAGTTGTCGACCCACCACCTCGGCGATCAACGCGCCGACCAGCGCGACCGCCGAGCCGATGAGCACGGTACGGCGACCTCGAGCCGTGTCCAGGTCGGGACGTCGGACCCGTGGACCGCGCAGGATCTGGTAGAGCACTGCCGCGCCGGCGAGCGCACCGATCAGCGACGGAAACACGGCGCCGACGCCGGCGTCGTGCCGAGTCACTGCCGCCACCGCGCCAAGCACACCGAACAGGCCGATCCCGGCATACCCGATGCGGATGTCGTGCACCGCCCACGCCCCGATGACGGCCGCAATGATGCCGAGCAGGATGAACGTTCCGGTGATTAGCGCGGTCTTGTCGTGCGTGCCAAACGTGCTGGTGGCGAACTCCTTGACGGGCAGCGGAACCGCGTCGACGACGACATCGCCGACCGCGATGACGGGCGCGCTCTGCGGCCCGGAAAATGCGGCGATCAGTTCGGCGAGGCCGATGGCGACGCCAGCCGCGGCGACGCCGGCTAGCGCGCCGAACCAACGCGCGGGCTTGCGCACGAATGCCACACGGTCAAGTCTGGCCGCTGCGCTCACACAAACAAGACGCGTAAGCGACCTTTAAGAATCTTCTCGGCGACTCGTAAGGATCGCGATTGCCACTGCGCGCCCGACCGTCGCCACCATCACGTAACCGCTTTCGGTACCACGTACCCCCAAACGTCCCGGCCACCACGCAACCGCTCTCGGTACCACGTACCCCCGAAAGCTCTTAAAGCTCACCGGCGGCGGCCGACTACGACGGGATCCCGGGACCGCTTGCCCACGTAGGGATCAAGCTTGAGCCGCCCGGAGTGGGCAAGCGGGTCCCGGGATCTAAAGGGCAACCAAGTCAGAACCCAGGCCCGTGCGAATGCCCGTGTCCGTGACCACCCGCTGCCGGTTTCGGCGGCTCCTTCTTCTCCACGACGATGCTCTCCGTGGTGAGCAGCAGACCGGCGATCGACGCGGCGTTGGCCACCGCGTTGCGCGTCACCTTGACCGGGTCGACGATGCCGGCCGCCACCAGGTCGCCGTAGGTCCCGGTCTCGGCGTCGAGGCCCTGACCCCACGGGAGCGTACGGACCTTCTCCACCACCACGTAGCCGTCGTGTCCGGCGTTGTGCGCGATCCAGCGCAGCGGTTCGACGAGCGCGCCGCGCACGATGCCGACGCCGGTCGCCTCGTCGCCGGTGCGGTCCAGCCCGTCGAGCATGGCCGCGATGTGCACCAGCGCGACGCCACCGCCGGGGATGATGCCCTCCTCGACGGCTGCCTTCGTCGCCGAGATGGCGTCCTCGATGCGGTGCTTGCGCTCCTTCAGCTCCACCTCGGTCGCGGCGCCGACCTTGATGACCGCGATGCCACCGGAGAGCTTCGCGAGGCGCTCGTTCAGCTTCTCCTTGTCCCAGTCGGAGTCGGACGCCTCGATCTCCTTGCGGATCTGCTCGACGCGGGCCGCAACGTCGGACGCCTTGCCGCCGCCGTCGACGAGCAGCGTGTCGTCCTTAGTGATGACGGCGCGACGTGCCGTGCCAAGCATGTCGATCGTCGCGAGGTCGAGCTTGTAGCCGAGTTCCGGGTTGATCAGCTCGGCGCCGGTCAGGATCGCGATGTCCTGCAACTGGGCCTTCCGGCGGTCGCCGAATGCCGGTGCCTTCACCGCGGCGACCTTGATCGTCTTTCGGATCGCGTTAACGGTCAGTGCGGCGAGCGCTTGGCCGTCCACGTCCTCCGCGATCACCAGAAGCGGCTTGCCGGTCTGCAGCACCTTCTCGAGCAGCGGCAGCAGGTCCTCGAAGGCGCTGATCTTCTGCGTCGTCACCAGCACGTAGGGCTCGTCGAGCGCGGCCTCGCCGGCCTCCGGGTCGGTCATGAAGTAGGGCGAGATGAAGCCCTTGTCAAATTGCATGCCTTCGGTGATCTCGAGCTCGGTCGCCATCGTCGAGCTGTCCTCGACAGTGATCACGCCCTCGCGACCGACGGCGTCCATCGCCTCCGCGATCAGCTTGCCGATCTGCGCGTCCTGCCCCGACACGGTCGCGACGTGCGCGATCTCCGCGGTGCCGGCCACCTCGATCGCCTTGGCCAGCAGAGCGTCGTTGACCGCGGCCACCGCGGCGTCCATGCCCCGCTTGAGAGACGTCGGGTTTGCGCCAGCGGCCACGTTGCGAAGCCCGTCGCGCACCATCGCCTGCGCTAGGACGGTCGCGGTCGTGGTTCCGTCGCCCGCCACGTCGTTCGTCTTCGTCGCGACTTCCTTGACGAGCTGCGCGCCGAGGTTCTGGTACGAGTCCGGGAGCTCGATCTCCTTCGCGATCGTCACGCCGTCGTTGGTGATCGTCGGGGCGCCGAACTTCTTGTCCAGCACCACGTTGCGGCCCTTCGGGCCGAGCGTCACCTTGACCGCGTCGGCGAGCGCGTTGACGCCGTGCTCCAGCAGGTGCCGTGCGTCGTCGGAGAAGCTCAGAGTCTTCGCCATGAGTTCAGGTATCCCTTTCTACGCCGGCCAGCATCGCGATCGGTGCGCCCACCACCGGCCAGGCATTGCCAGCGGCTCTGACTCACGTGCCGCGGGGCATGGTCTTGGGGCGGTGCGGTGGGCGTACCCGGGTGGGTCGCTAGGCGGCCGTACGGGTGAATGTTTCGCGCAGCAGCGTGGCCCCGTGTGCGCGGCTACGCCGGGCACACGGGGCCACGCTGTCTAGATCACTTCTCGATGACGGCGAGTACGTCACGAGCGGAGAGCACTAGGTACTCCTCGCCGTTGTACTTCACCTCGGTGCCGCCGTACTTGGAGTAGATCACCGTGTCGCCGACCTTCACGTCAACCGGGATCCGGTTGCCCTTGTCGTCGAACCGGCCGGCGCCGACGGCGAGCACGGTGCCCTCCTGCGGCTTCTCCTTGGCGGTGTCGGGAATCACGAGGCCCGACGCGGTGGTCGTCTCGGCCTCGTTCGCCTGGACCACGATGCGGTCCTCGAGCGGCTTGATCGCAACCTTCGTCGCGGTAGTCACGGGCATACCCTCCTGGGGTACTTGGAGTCTTCGATCTGTGTCAGCCGCGCAAGAGTTCACGCGGCCAGACCGGGCGGCTCCGTCGTCGCGGGTGCCGGACCGCTCGGTGCATTGCGACCCACGCCGGCTGGCGCGGCACGCTAGCACCCTCAGGGTGAGAGTGCTAATGGGACGTTAGTCCGCGGCTGGCACTCCGTCAAATAGAGTGCCAACTCGGCGCGGCACGCGCGGCCTGTGGTGCGGGCTCGCGCGCCGACAGCCACGCTACGGCCATCGTCGCACGGGGAGGTGGTCGCGGTCCGCCGTCCAGGATCCACGATCTTGGCAGGTACGCGTCACTGCCGGCCGGCCGGATAAGCAGATCAACGACAGCCGATGGTGACAACGTCTGGCACGATGCCCGGCATGAATTCCGGATGCCTGGCCGACGTTCCCCACGCGTCCCGCCGCCCGCGTACCGAGCCGGGCCGGCGAGCCATCTACGCGACGATGGTGACCACCGCGGTTCTGGCCGCCGGCGCCATGCTCCTCGCCGGTTGCGCGAGCGCGGCGAACCACGGCGCCGGCAACGTCGGCGCGCTGTCGCCGTCCAGCAGCGTCTCGGTTGGCGAACCCGGCATCGGCAGCGCGCCGCCGGCGAGCGCGACGCCATCGGGAACGCCCGCGAACAGCGGCGGTGGCGGCGCGCC
>Ga0126377_10003059_pt1 | contig 11718 bp, 4 predicted proteins | sample PanSoiMetPlot_22_FD_92647 | JGI IMG/M metagenome (GOLD analysis project Ga0126377, IMG submission 92647) | Tropical forest soil microbial communities from Panama - MetaG Plot_22 | ecosystem: Environmental > Terrestrial > Soil > Tropical forest > Bulk soil | place: Panama | collected 2016-02-17
CAGCCCTGGGGCAAGCCGTACTGGCGCATCCGCGATTATGTCGCGATCATGCGCAAGGTCTTCGAGCGCAAGGATCCGGTCGCCCACGCCGGTCGCGAGATCTCCCTTCCTTATACAGGGCCCGGCGCGCTCGGTGTCGGCAAGCCGCTCACGTCCATCCTGCACATGAACTCACGGCTGCCGATCTGGCTCGGTACGGGAACCGAGGCCAACGTGAAGCTCACGGCCGAGATCGCCGACGGCTGGCTGCCGCTCGGCTTCGTGCCGCGGCTGATGCCGATGCTCAGGTCCTGGCTCGAGGAAGGCTTCCGGCGAGCGGGCGGGGGCAAGGGCTTCGCGGATTTCGAGATCCAGCCGCGGGCCGAGGTGACGATCACCGACGACGTGCGCGGGGCCCTGGTGCGCATGAAGCCGCGCGTGGCGCTCTACGTCGGAGGCATGGGCCATCGCGACAAGAACTTCCACAAGGACATGATGCTCCGTCGCGGCTTCGGCGACGCCGCGCAGAAGATTCAGGAGCTCTTCCTCGCCAAGCGGAAGGACGAAGCCGTCGCGGCGGTGCCCGACGAGTTCTGCGACGAGATGGCGCTGGTCGGACCCGTCGCGCGGATCCGCGAGCGCTACCGCGCCTGGGCGGACTCGGGCATCACTGGGCTGACGATCTCGACCGAGCAGACCCAGACGATGGAGCTAATGGCTTCTCTCGCGGGCGCGGTGCGGTAACCCGTCGCGTGAGCGCCGAAAGCGACCTTCAAGCTCAGGTCGAGGCGCTGCGGCAGTCTCTCCAGGAGGAGAGAGCCAAGAGCGCGCGCCTCGCGCATGCTCTGACCGAGGCTCAGGGCCAGCAGGCAGCGGCGAGCAATATTCTCAGGGTCATCTCGAGCTCGCCCTCCGACGTCCAGCCCACGTTCGACTCGATCGCGCGGGGTGCGAGGCATCTGTGCGAAGGAGAGTTCTGCTTCGTTCTGCGTTTTGTCGACAATCGTCTCCACTTCGGCGCCTGTGATGGGCTGCCCCCGGAAGGCCTAGCGGCGTTTCAGCAAACCCTGCCCCGGCCGGCCGACGAAACCACCGCGGCCGGACGCGCGATCGCTCATGGCACTGTCGCTCACATCAAGGACGTGCACTCGGATCACGCGTACGGGGTGCCGGAGGTGGCGCAGGCGGTGACCTATCGAAGTCTCATCGCGGTTCCGATGTTGCGCGGTCGGGAACCTCTCGGCGCGATCGCGGTCGCGCGAGCCGCCGCCGGTGGGTTCTCGGACAGCCAGATCGAGCTGCTCAAGACCTTCGCCGACCAGACGGTGATCGCCGTCGAGAACGTGCGCCTGTTCAAGGAGCTGGAGGCGCGCAACAGCGAGCTGAGGGTTGCTCTCGAACAGCAAACCGCGACCAGCGAGCTGCTCAAGGTGATCGGACGGTCGACCTTTGATCTCGAGCCGGTGTTCGAGACGCTGGCCGAGAATGCGGTTCGGTTATGCGAAGCCGAGCGCGCCTTCGTGTATCGCTTCGACGGTCAGCGGCTGCACGTCGTGGCGACGCACAACGTCTCAGCTGAGCTTCGAGCATTCGTCGAGGCCTATCAACACGCTCCCGGACGGCAAAGCGCATCAGCTCGTGCTGCGCTCGAGCGGCGCACGGTCCACATTATCGATGCCGAAGCCGATCCCGAGTACACCTTCCATCCCCATCTGGCGACTGATCCAATCCGGACCGTGCTCGCCGTTCCGATGCTGAGAGCCGCCGAGCTGCTCGGCGTGATCTTCATCTATCGGCAGGAAGTTAGGCCGTTCACGGACAGCCAGATCGCGCTGATGGAGACCTTCGCCGACCAGGCGGCCATCGCCATCGAGAACGCGCGGCTGCTAAGGGAGCTGCAAGCCAAGAACGCCGACCTCACCGAGGCGCTGGAGCAGCAGACGGCCACCAGCGATATCTTGCGGGTGATCTCGGAGTCGCCCACCGACACCCAGCCGGTATTTGAGGCGATCGTCGAGCGTGCGCTCCGCCTGAGCGAGGCAACAGTCGGAGCCGTCACGAGCTTCGATGGTGAGCTGATCCAGGTCGTAGCGAGCAATATGGCGCCCGACTCGCCGATCCTCCGGGTCTTCCCCATGCCTCCCAGCCGGAGCGGCAGCCTCGCCGCTCGCACGGTCGTTGAACGACGGATCATTCATGTGCCGGACGTCCTTGGCGAGCCCGAGTACAACGTGTCGCAACAGGCAGTCGATTCCGGGTACCGAAGCGTGCTCTCGGTACCGATGCTGCGAGAGGGTACTGTGCTGGGCACGATCACCCTCGGACGTTCCCAGCCGGGACCCTATCAGGACCGGCAGATCGCCCTGCTCCGGACCTTCGCCGACCAGGCCGTGATTGCCATCGAGAACGTGCGCTTGTTCAAGGCGCTGGAGGCACGCAACAGCGAGCTGCGGGTGGCACTCGAGCAGCAGACGGCCACCAGCGAGCTGCTCAAGGTGATCGGACGATCGACCTTCGATCTGCAGCCGGTCTTCGACACACTCGCCGAGAATGCGGTGCGGTTGTGCGAGGCCGAACGGGCCAGCATCTTCCGCTTCGACGGGCACCTGCTCAGGGTCGTGGCTGGGTATAACGTGCGAGCCGCCAACATGGAATTTCTGGAGCGCAATCCCATCGCGCCCGGCCGCCACAGCGCCTCGGCACGCGCCGCGCTGGAGCGGCGCACCATCCACATCCACGACGTCCAATCCGACTCCGACTACTCCTACGGCGTGGTCCAGGTGGACACGGTGAGGACCGTGCTGGCGATCCCCATGCTCAAGTCGGGCGAGCTATTAGGGGTGATCCTGATCTACCGCGAGGTGGTGCGGCCGTTCACCGAGAGCCACATCGCGTTGATGGAGACCTTCGCCGACCAGGCGGCCATCGCCATCGAGAACGCCCGGCTCCTGACAGAGTTGCAGACGAAGAACGCCGACCTCACGACAGCGCTCGAGCAGCAGACGGCCACCAGCGAGATTCTGCGCGTGATCTCGAGCTCGCCCACCGACGAGCAGCCGGTCTTCGAGGCGATCGTGCAGAACGCACGGCAGCTTTGCGAAGCGTCCTACAGCGTCGTCTTTCTCGCCGACGCCGAACAGCTGAGGCTGGCGGCCGTGCGAGGAGTCGACGAGGCAGGCATCGCGGCGTTCGCGCGCGCCTATCCGCGGCCGATCGCCCGCGACACCACATCGGGCCGTGCGCTGCTGGAGCGGCGGGTCGTGCACCTGGCGGACTCGTGGCTCGACCCGGAATACACTCACCCGCTCCGCGATGTCATCGCGCTCCGCTCGATCCTCACCGTGCCGATCTTCCGCGAGGGACAGCCGGTCGGGGCGATCAGCGTCTGGCGTGGTGAGCCGAGAGCCTTCACCGACAAGCAGATCGTGCTCCTCCAGACGTTCGCCGATCAGGCGGTGATTGCGCTCGAGAACGTCCGGTTGTTCCGGGAGCTGGAGACGCGCAACAACGAGCTCCGCGCCGCGCTCGAGCAGCAGACGGCCACCAGCGAGCTGCTCAAGGTGATCGGGCAGTCGACCTTCGATCTCCAGCCGGTGTTCGAGACGCTGGCCGAGAATGCGGTGCGGCTATGCGAGGCGGAGCAGGCGGTGATCTTCCGCTACGATGGTCGACTCCTTCGACCCGTGGTCATCCGCAACTTTACCCGCGACGATGCCGCGATGGTCGCGCAGAATCCGATCGAGCTCGACCGTGCAAGCGCCTCGGGACGCGCCGCCCTCGAGCGGCGGCCCGTCCATATCCATGACGTTCTGGCCGATCCCGAGTTCACCTATCTGGCCGGACAACTGCCTTTGCGGACACTGCTGGCGATTCCCATGCTGCGGGCGGACGAGCTGCTGGGCGTCATCCTCATCCGGCGGGACGAGGTGCTTCCGTTCACCGACAGCCAGATCGCGCTGATGGAGACCTTCGCCGACCAGGCGGCCATCGCCATCGAGAATGCGCGCCTGCTCACCGAGTTGCAGACGAAGAACGCCAACCTCACCGAGGCGCTCGAGCAGCAGACGGCGACGAGCGACATCCTTCGCGTCATCTCTCGCTCGCCGACCGACGTCCAACCAGTGTTCGACGCGGTGGCGAGTAGCTCCGCACGCCTGTGCGACTCGCTCGACGCGCACATCTTTCGGCGAGACGGAGACCTCTTGCGGCTGGTCGCCCACCACGGGTCGATCCCCATTCAGCCGACCATCCCACTGGTGCGCGGCACCGCCAATGGCCGAGCCGTGCTCGACGGAAGGACTGTTCACGTCATCGACATGCAGGTCGAAGAGCGCGAGTTTCCAGAGGGCCGCGAGAACGCGCGACTCATGGGTCATCGCACCACGCTCAACGTCCCGTTGATGCGCGAAGGTGTCGCGATCGGCGCGATCGGCGTCCGCCGCACCGAGGCGCGATTGTTCAGCGAGCGACAGGTCGCTCTTCTCCAGACCTTCGCAGACCAGGCCGTCATCGCCATCGAGAATGTCCGGCTGTTCACGGAGCTGGAGACGCGCAACACCGAGCTGCGGGTGGCGCTGGAGCAGCAGACGGCCACCAGCGAGCTGCTCAAGGTGATCGGGCAGTCGTCCTTCGACCTGCAGCCCGTGTTCGAGACGCTGGCGGAGAATGCGGTACGACTGTGCGAGGCCGAGCGCGCGCTGATCTTTCGCGCCGACGGGGAAGGTCTGCGAGTCGCAGCCGCCCACAACATCACGGCCGAGCTGAGAGCATTCCTCGCGGTCAACCCCATCATGCCCGGACGCGACAGCTGCGTCGGGCGGGTCGCGCTGGAGCGCCGAACCATTCATATTCACGATGCCCAAACGGACCCGGAGTACACGTCTGGTGCCCGAGAGATCGAGCCGATCCGGACCTTGCTGGGTGTCCCGATGCTCAGGGGAAACGAGTTCCTGGGTGCCATCAACATCGTCCGATATGAGGTTCGACCGTTCACCGACAGCCAGATCGCCCTCATGGAAACCTTCGCCGACCAGGCGGCGATCGCCATCGAGAACGCGCGGCTGCTCACCGAGCTGCAGACCAAGAACTCCGACCTCACCGAGGCACTGGAGCAGCAGACCGCGACGAGCGAGATCTTGCGTGTGATCAGCCAATCGCCGACCGACACGCAGCCGGTGTTCGACGCCATCGTCGCCAGCGCGGCCCGCCTGTGCGACGCCACCTTCAGCTCGGTGACGCAATTCGATGGCGCGATGCTGCAGCTGGTCGCGATGAACAACATGTCGCCGGAGGAGACCGCGGCATACCGTAGTTTGTTCCCGCGAGCCCCGGGCCGCCACTTCATCCTGGGTCGAGCGTTCGTGGATGGCCGGCCGGCGCACGTCACAGACGTCACCACTGACCCCGACTATGATTCTCGAACGCTCGAGGTGCTGCAGCGCGCCGCGCTCTACCGGACGTATCTCGGGATTCCGATGCTCCGCGACGGCGTTCCGATCGGCTCGATCGGATGCGGGCGGCGCGAGGTGAAGCCGTTCACGGCGACGCAGATCGAGCTCGTCAAGACCTTCGCCGACCAGGCCGTCATCGCCATCGAGAACGTGCGCCTGTTCAAGGAGCTGGAGTCGCGGAATAGCGAGCTACGCGTCGCGCTGGAGCAGCAGACCGCGACCAGCGAGCTGCTCAAGGTGATCGGGCGGTCCACCTTCGACCTGCAGCCAGTGTTCGAGACCCTGGCCGAGAACGCGGTTCGGCTGTGCGAGGCCGAGCGCGCGCTCATCTTCCGTTTCGATGAACAGATTCTCCGGATCGTGGCGGCCCACAATGTTCCGGCTGAGAGCCGAGCGTTCATCGAGCAGAATCCGCCGACGCCCGGCCGCGTCAACGCGGCGGCGCGCGCTGCCCAAACGCGGCGTACGGTGCATATCCTCGACGCGCAGACGGAGCCCGGATATACCTACGGGGTGATTCATCTCGAAAGCGTCCGGACCGTGCTCGCGATCCCCATGCTCCGGGCTGGGGAGCTACTCGGCGTGATCGTCATCTACCGGCACGAAGTGGTTCCATTCGCGAACAGCCACATCGCCCTCATGGAGACATTCGCCGACCAGGCGGCCATCGCCATCGAGAACGCACGCCTGCTCACCGAGCTGCAGGCGCGCACGGACCAGCTGACCCGCTCGGTCCAGGAGCTGAAGGCGCTTGGCGAGGTCAGCCAGGCCCTCAGCTCCACCCTGAATCTCGAGACGGTGCTCAACACGATCGTCTCCCGTGCCAACCAGCTCGCCGGCACCGAGTCGTGCACGGCCTACGAGTACGACGAGGGCGCGGAAGCCTTCGTCTTTCGCGCCACGCATGGCCTCGACGACGAGGTCTACGAGGTGGCCCGGCACCTCCCGATCCATCGGGGCGAAGGCATCACGGGGCGTATGGCTGTGACGCGCGAGCCGGTACAGATTCCCGATATCGCCGTGCCCGGAGCGTATACCAGCCCGCTGCGCGACGTCCTTTTGCGGACCGGCACTCGGGCTCTTCTGGGCCTTCCGCTCCTGCGCGAGGACCACCTGGTCGGCGGACTCACCGTCAACCGCAGGACGCCGGGAGCATTTCCGGCGGAAGTGATCGACCTGCTCAAGACCTTCGCGAGCCAGTCGGCCGTGGCGATCCAGAACGCGCGCCTGTTCCGCGAGATCGAGGACAAGAGTCGCCAGCTCGAGGTCGCCGACCGGCACAAGTCGGAGTTCCTGGCCAACATGTCGCACGAGTTGCGCACGCCGCTCAACGCGATCATCGGCTACAGCGAGATGCTCCAGGAAGACGCCTCCGACCTCGGGGCCGAGCAGTTCACCGACGACCTCAAGAAAATCAACGCGGCCGGCAAGCACCTGCTGGAGCTGATCAACGCCGTGCTCGATCTCTCCAAGATCGAAGCCGGCAAGATGGATCTCTACCTCGAGAGCTTCGACGTCGGCACTCTGATCCGCGACATCGCCGCGGTCATCCAGCCGCTCGCGGCGAAGAACGCCAATCGCCTGGAGATCCTGTGCCCGGCGACGACCGGCGCCATGCGGGCGGATCTGACGAAGGTGCGCCAGGCGCTCTTCAATCTTCTGAGCAACGCGTGCAAGTTCACGGACCACGGCACGGTGACCCTGGAGGTTCGCCGGGAGGAGCGCGCGGATCAGGACTGGCTGCGCTTCAGCGTCAGCGACAGCGGCATCGGGATGACATCGGAGCAGCTCGAGCGCCTGTTCGAGGCGTTCTCGCAGGCCGACGCGGCCACCACGCGCAAGTTCGGCGGCACGGGCCTGGGCCTGGCGCTCAGCCGGCGCCTCTGCCGCATGATGGGTGGCGACGTCACGGTCGAGAGCGAGGCGGGGCGGGGGAGCACCTTCACGATCCGCCTGCCCGCCGTCGTGGCCGAAGCCGCGGAGCCGGCACCACCGATCGTGGCGCTGGACCACGCGGTGCCGGGAGTCGGGACCGTCCTGGTCATCGACGACGAGGCCACGATTCGCGACCTGATGCAGCGCTACCTCGTCAAGGAGGGATTTCGCGTCGTGGTGGCGTCGAGCGGGGAGGAAGGGCTGCGCCTGGCCCGCGAGCTGCGGCCGGACGCGATCACGCTCGACGTCATGATGCCCGGGATGGACGGCTGGGCGGTGCTCACCGCGCTCAAGGCCGATCCCATCGTCGCCGACATTCCGGTGGTGATGCTGACGATCGTCGACGACAAGAACCTGGGCTACGCGCTCGGCGCCGCCGACTACCTGACCAAGCCGATCGACCGCGATCGCCTGCTGACCGTCCTGCATGCACACCGGCGCGACCGTCCGGTGCTCATCGTCGACGACGACGCCGGCCTCCGCCAGCTCCTGCGTCGCATGCTCGAGCCGGAAGGCTACGCGGTCGTCGAGGCCGAGAATGGCCGGGTCGCACTCGAGTGCCTGCGCGGCATGTCGCCCAGCGTCGTCCTGCTCGACCTCATGATGCCGGAGATGGACGGCTTCGAGTTCGTCGCCGAGTTCCGCCGGCACGAGGCCTCGCGCGGTATTCCGATCGTGGTCATCACGGCCCGCGATCTCTCGCGCGAGGACCGCGAGCGCCTCAATGGTTACGTGCAGAAAATCCTCCAGAAGGGGGCGCACGGCCGCGACGCGCTGCTGGCCGAGGTGCGCGAGCTGGTGGCGGCGAGTGTCGCCCGCCGGAGGCCGAAGGCCTGATGGCCAAGCTCCTGCTCGTCGAAGACAATGAGATGAATCGGGATATGCTGTCCCGCCGTCTCGCGCGCCGCGGCTACGAGGTAGCGCTCGCCGTCGACGGCGAGCAAGGCGTGGCGATGGCGCGCTCGGAGGCGCCGGCGCTGATCCTGATGGACATGAGCCTGCCCGGGCTCGACGGCTGGGAGGCGACTCGTCAGATCAAGGCCGCGCCCGAGACCCGCTCGATCCCGGTGATCGCGCTCACCGCGCACGCGATGTCCGGCGACCGTGAGAAGGCGATTGGCGCCGGCTGCGACGACTTCGACACCAAGCCGGTCGACTTCACCCGGCTCGTCGAGAAGATCGAGGCGCTGCTCGCGCGGGCAGCCGGCCCGTGAGCATCGATCCGGCCGCGCAGCTGCGGCACGAGCTGCGCACCCCGCTCAATCACATCATCGGCTACGCGGAGCTCCTGATCGAAGAGCTCGCCGACGGCGCCAAGCCCGAGCTCTCGACGGGTCTCGAGACGCTCCGCACTGACGCGCGGCAGCTGCTGACCCTGCTGAACGAGGTCCTGGCGCGTGGGCAGGCGGGGCCGCCCGACCTCGCGGCCGCCCGCGGGACCCTGGGCGCTCCACTCGATCGCATCCGCTCCGCCGGCGAAGCGCTCCACCGGCAGGCGTCGGAGACAAACGCCGCCGCCTTGTTGCCGGATCTGGAGCGCATCCGCGCCGCGACCGATCGCCTGGTCGAGATGCTCGGTCGCGGCAGCGCCGCACCCGATCGCGCGGGCGCGGTCGAGGCGGCCGCCGGGCGGTCGAGCTCGAGTCAGTCGGCGCCGAGCCGACCCGTGGTCCTCGTCGTGGACGACAACGAAGAGAATCGCGACATGCTCGCCCGCCGGCTAGCGCGTCAGAGCTACGAGGTGATTCGCGCCGCGGGCGGGCTCGCCGCGCTCGAGACGCTCGGTGCGCGCCCGGTCGACCTGGTGCTGCTGGACGTGATGATGCCGGATCTCGACGGCTACACCGTGCTCCAGCGCATGAAGGCCGACGCCGCGCTGCGCGACATCCCCGTGCTCATGATCTCGGCGCTCGACGAGCTCGAGAGCGTCGTGCGCTGCATCCAGCTCGGCGCTGAAGACTACCTCAACAAGCCGTTCGATCCGGTCCTGCTGCAGGCCCGAGTCGGCGCCTGCCTGGAAAAGAAGCGGCTTCACGATCAGGAAGCCCGCCATCGTCAGGAGCTCGCTGAGTGGAACGAGAAGCTCGAACGGCGTGTGGCCGAGCAGGTCGCTCAGCTCGAGCGACTCGGCCGGCTCAAGCGCTTCTTCTCGCCACAGCTCGCCGAGCTCATCGTGGCCGGTGGCACCGACGATCCGCTGAAAACTCACCGTCGAGAGGTCACGGTGGTGTTCCTCGATCTCCGCGGCTTCACCGCTTTCGCGGAGACGGCCGAGCCCGAGGAGGTCATGGGCGTGCTGCGCGAGTACCACGCCGAGATGGGGCGGCTCATCCTGGAGCACGAGGGCACGCTCGAGCGCTTCACCGGCGACGGCATGATGGTCTTCTTCAATGATCCGATCGAGGTGGCGAATCCGGCCGAGCGCGCGGTCCGCATGGCCGTCGCCATGCGCGACGTGGTCGGCCGGCTCGCCGCACGCTGGCGCAAGCGCGGCTGGGATCTGGCGCTGGGCGTGGGCATCGCTCAGGGCTATGCCACGATCGGGGCGATCGGGTTCGAGGGGCGGATGGACTACGGCGCGATCGGAACCGTCACGAACCTGGCGGCGCGACTCTGCGGTGAAGCCGGCGTGGGACAGATTCTCATGTCCGCCCGGGTCGCCGCAGCGGTCGAGAGTCTGGTGGATGCCGACGATGTCGGGCCGTTCACCCTCAAGGGACTCGTCCGCCCGGTCCCGGTCTGGAGCGTGCGCGGCCTGCGATAGCGACGCACCATGTCGCCGATCGACTTGCAGCGGGCGTATCGTTCCCGCGGCGTTGACGTGGCCGGAGGCCCGTGGATACGATCGACGCGATGGCCGACTACGAGATCAGGACACGGCGGTTCACGCGAGCGGAATACGAGAGGCTGATCGACCTCGGCGTGTTTCGATCCGGCGAAGAGATCGAGCTCATCGGCGGCGAGCTCTTGGTCGCCGAGCCACAAGGTGCGCCGCACTACACGGCGATCCGCAAGACCGCGAAGGCGCTCGAGGCGGCGTTCGGCCCCGGATGGGAAGTGAGAACCGAGGGGCCCATCGGGCTCGATGACGAATCAGAGCCCGAGCCCGACGTCGCGGTCGTCCCCGGCGGGCCCGAGGACTACGCGCGCGCGCATCCCTCGCGTCCCGTTCTCACGGTCGAGGTGGCCGAGTCGAGCCTGGCGCTCGATCGGCAGCGTAAAGGCAGTCTCTACGCCCGGGCCGGGCTGACGGACTACTGGGTGCTCAATCTGATCGACCGCGTCCTCGAGGTCTACCGCGAGCCCATCCCCGATGCTGCATCGCCGTTCGGCTGGCGGTACGCCCGGCGCGAAGTGCTCGATGCCTCCGCGCACGTCACCCCGCTGGCTGCGCCCGCTGTAAGCGTCCGGGTTACGAATCTTCTGCCCTGAGGCCCGGCCGCGGCCCATCCCTCTCGCCGGCGGCGCAGCAATGTCGGCGTCGTGCATCAGCCCTGTCAGCGAGCCGGCTTACGGTAGACTTGGGGCCATGAGCCTAGCCATCCGCCAGATCCATCCGGTCTTCGTGGGCGAGGTCTCCGGGGTCGACCTCGCGGGGCCCCTCAGCTCCGACGAGGCGGCGGCGATCGAGGCGGGGATGGATCGTTACGCGGTGCTCGTCTTCCACGACCAGAAGATCACCGACGAGCAGCAGATGGCGTTCAGCAAGAATTTCGGCTCCCTCGAAGACGCGCGCGGCGGCAACATCACCAAGCCCGAGGACAAGCGGCTTCAGACCGGCATGAACGACGTCTCGAACCTCGGGCGCGACGGCCAGCCGCTGTCGCGCGAGTCCCGCGTGCGCCTGTTCAATCTCGGCAACATGCTCTGGCACTCCGACAGCTCGTTCCGGGCCGTGCCGGCGAAGTATTCGCTCCTGTCGGCGCGCGTCGTGAACCCGACCGGCGGTAACACCGAGTTCGCCGACATGCGCGCGGCGTACGACACGCTCGACCCGGCGACGAAGGCGCAGATCGAAGATCTGATCTGCGAGCACTCGCTCATGTACTCGCGCGGCTCGCTCGGCATGCTCGACTACTCGGACGAGGAGCGCGCGATGTTCCGGCCGGTGCGCCAGCGCCTCGTGCGCACGCACCCCGTGACCCGCCGCAAGTCACTCTATCTCTCGTCGCACGCCGGGGCGATCCTCGGCATGCCGATGCCGGAGGCGCGCATCCTCTTGAAGGATCTGACCGAGCACGCCACCCAGCCGAAGTTCGTGTACGTCCACCGGTGGCAGCCGTGGGACTTCGTCATGTGGGACAACCGCCAGATGATGCACCGCGTGCGCCGCTACGACGAGACCCAGCCGCGC
>Ga0126377_10003060_pt1 | contig 11717 bp, 8 predicted proteins | sample PanSoiMetPlot_22_FD_92647 | JGI IMG/M metagenome (GOLD analysis project Ga0126377, IMG submission 92647) | Tropical forest soil microbial communities from Panama - MetaG Plot_22 | ecosystem: Environmental > Terrestrial > Soil > Tropical forest > Bulk soil | place: Panama | collected 2016-02-17
CAGCGCCCGGGTCACGTCCGCGAGCAGCTTGTGGCGGTCGAGCGCCTCGACCTGGATGGCGACCAGGAACATCGACGCCGCCGTCGGCTTCCACTCCACCGCCACGACCCGGTCGCTCTGCTTGCGCAGGTCCTCGGCGTTGGTGCAATCCATCCGGTGCACGCTGACGCTGCCACCGCGGGTCGTGAACCCGAAGATCGAGTCGCCCGGCACCGGCGTGCAGCAGCGGGCCAGCTTCACATAGATGTCGCTCTCGCCGAGCACCACGACCCCTGGGTCGTAGCCGGGGCTGACCGGCCGTGGCCGGCGCGTCGGCGTCTCGGTCTCGGCGAGATCCTCGGTGGCGCCCTCGACGCCGCCGACGCTCGCGACGAGCTTCGCCACGACCGCCTGGGCCGATACCTGGTTCTCGCCGACCGCGGCGAAGAGCGCCGTGACGTCGGGCAGGTGAAGGTCGCGCGCGATGATCGTGAGCGAGTCGGCGGTCATCATGCGCTGCAGCGGCAGCCCCTGCTTGCGCATGGCCTTGGCGATCGCGTCCTTGCCCTGGTCGATCGCGGCGTCGCGGCGCTCCTTGTTGAAGTACTGGCGGATCTTCGTACGGGCGCGGGGCGACTGGACGAACCCGAGCCAGTCCTGTGACGGACCGGCGTTCTCGGACTTCGACGTGAAGATCTCGACGACGTCGCCGTTCGCGAGGCGCGACTCGAGAGGCACCAGCTTCCCGTTGACCTTCGCGCCGATGCACCGGTGGCCGACCTCGGTGTGCACCGCGTAGGCGAAGTCGACCGGGGTCGAGTCCTTCGGCAGCGGGATCACGTCGCCCTTGGGCGTGAAGACGTAGACCTCCTCCGATGAGAGGTCGAAGCGCAGCGCGTCCAGGAACTCGGCCGGGTCGGATGCCTCCCGCTGCCAGTCGAGGAGTTGACGCAGCCACGTCATCTCGTCGACCTGGCGCGGCGCCGGGCCACCGACGGGCGCCTTGGTCTCCTTGTACCGCCAGTGCGCCGCGATGCCGTACTCCGCGGTGCGGTGCATGGCGTACGTCCGGATCTGCATCTCGACCGGCTTACCGTGCGGCCCGATCACGGTCGTGTGCAAAGACTGGTACATATTGAACTTCGGCATCGCGATGTAGTCCTTGAACCGGCCGGGCACCGGCTGCCAGTTCGCGTGGATGATCCCGAGCGCGGCGTAGCAGTCGCGCACGGTCTCGACCAGGATCCGGACCCCGACCAGGTCGTAGATCTCACCGAAGTCGCGGCCCCTCGCGATCATCTTCTGGTAGATCGAGTAGAGGTGCTTGGGCCTGCCCTTGACCTCGGCCCGGATCTTGGCGGACCTCAGGTCGCCATTCACCTTCTGCGTGACCTGACTCACCAGGCTGTCGCGCTGCGGTGCGTGCTCCTGCACGAGGCGCTCGATCTCCTCGAAGCGCTTCGGGTAGAGCGCGCCGAAAGCCAGGTCCTCCAGCTCCCACTTGATCGTGTTCATGCCCAGCCGGTGCGCGAGCGGGGCGAGGATCTCCAGCGTCTCCCGCGCCTTCTGTTCACGCTTGGCCTGCGGCAGGAACTTGAGCGTGCGCATGTTGTGCAGCCGGTCGGCCAGCTTGATCACCAGCACGCGCGGGTCCTTGGCCATGGCGACGACCATCTTGCGGATCGTCTCGGCCTTCGCCGACTCGCCGAGCTTGACCTTGTCCAGCTTCGTGACACCGTCGACCAGCAGCGCGATCTCCGAGCCGAACTCACCGCGCATCTGATCGAGCGAGTAGTCCGTGTCCTCGACCGTGTCGTGGAGCAGGGCCGCGGCGAGCGTCGTGGTGTCCATGCCGAGCTCGGCCAGGATCACCGCCACCGCGAGCGGATGGGTGATGTAGGGGTCGCCCGACTTGCGGAACTGCCCGGTGTGCCAATGGTCCGCGACCTCATAGGCCCGCTGCAGCAGCCGGGCGTCACCCTTCGGGTGCGAGGTGCGGTGCGTCGCGATGAGAGGACCGAGCACCTCGGCGAACTCCGGCGGCGACTGCCACGGGGCGTTGAACCGCGCGAGCCGTGCCCGCATGCGCCGGCCCGTCGGCAGCGTGAACCCGATGCCGCCGCCACCGCCGGACTCCGCAGGCCCGGCGAGGTCGGCGTGGGGGGCCGAAGCGGGCTCGGCGCCATCCGGGGCGTTCCCGGGCCGCGCGGTATCCTCCACGGTCCCCTCGATCAGAGGGGTGACCGATGCGGGCGCGGAATCCTCGGGCAAGCTCTCCACCCTCCTGGCCCGCCCATCCTAGCCGCTTCGGGCCCGCACAGCCGTGGGCGGGCAGAGGCGGCCGCTCAGACGGTGAGCAGGGCGTGCACCGTACGGCCCGCGAGGCGTTGCCGGCCGGCGAGGAACGACAGCTCCAGCACGACCGTGAGCCCGGCCACGGCACCCCCCGCCCGCTCCACCAGCTCGAGGGTCGCCGCCGCGGTCCCGCCCGTCGCGAGCACGTCGTCGATGATCAGGACGCGCTGGCCCGACAGGAACGCGTCGGCGTGCACCTCGAGCGTGGCCGACCCGTACTCCAGGTCGTACGACGCGGAGTGCGTGGCCCGCGGCAGCTTCCCCGCCTTGCGGATCGGCACGACCCCCACGCCGGTGGCGTAGGCGACGGCCGCGGCGACGAGGAACCCGCGCGCCTCGACGCCTGCCACGATGTCGAAGCCCGCAGGCTCCGCGCCCTGCCCGACGCTCCGCTCCGCAGGCTCCGCGCCCTGCCCGATGCTCCGCTCCGCAGGCTCCGCGTAGTGGGCAACGATCGCGTCGGTCACCTCCCGGAACGCGGCACCGTCGGCGAAGAGCGGGCTCATGTCCTTGAAGACGATCCCGTCCTTGGGAAAGCCGGGCACGTCTATGACGTGGCGCGCAACCAACTCCGCGATGCGGGGTCCGCTGTCCGCGCCGGTCACCGCTTGCGGCCGCCCTTGGCGCCACCCGGGCGACCGGGCCGGCCGGCGGTGCCGCCGGTGCGCTTGCGCGGGGCCGGGCGGGCACCGGGCCTCGGGGCGAGCCCGGCGAGGTCGAGATCGGAGCGGCCTCCCGAGCCGGCGGGCTCGATGTCACGGCCGCCCGAGCCGGCGGGCTCGATGTCACGGCCTCCCGAGCCGGCGGGCTCATTGTCACGGCCTCCTGAGCCGGCGGGCTCGATGTCATCCTCGACCGGCTCCAGGTCACGGTCGTCCACCCTGGCCTGTGCCTTGGCCCCCGTCGTCCGGCTACCGGTCGCCTTCGTTGCCTTGGCTCCCGCCGCCTTGGTCCCTGCCGCCCTGGCGGCGGTCGCCTTGGCCGGCGACGCCGTGCGGGCCGCCCGTCCGGCCCTGCGGTCGCTCTCGCCGCTGGCGCGGCGCGCAAGCACGCGCTGCTTGTGGGCCTGGAAGGTGGGTTCGGCCTCCTTGAGGTCGACCAGCACCGGGGTGGCGAAGAAGATCGAGGAATAGACGGCCGCGAGCATACCGATGAAGAGGACGAGCCCGAGATCCTTCAGCGGGCCAGCCCCGAGGAAGCCCACGCCGATGAAGAGCAGGCCGCCGACGGGCAGCAGCGCCACGACGGCGGTGTTGATCGACCGCATCAGGGTCTGGTTGACCGCGAGGTTCGCCGCCTCACCGTACGTGCGGTTCGGGTTTCCCGTGATGCCCCGGGTGTTCTCGCGCACCTTGTCGAAGACGACCACGACGTCGTACAGCGCGAAGCCCAGGATCGTGAGGAACCCGATGACGGTGGCCGGGGTGACCTCGAACCCGACCAGCGCGTAGACCGCGGCGGTCAGGAGCAGGTTCTGGATCAGGGCGGCGAGCGCCGCCACGGCCATCTTCCACTCGCGGAACACGATGCTGAGGTAGAGCACGACGAGCACAAGGAATATGAATGTGCCGATGATCGCCTGCTTGGTGACCGACGAGCCCCACGTGCCGCTGACCTGCTCCTCGCTGATCGCGTCGTGTGGGATCCCGAACCGGTCGGCCACCGCGTCGCGGACCTCCGTGGCCCTGTTGGCCGAGACCGAGGTGTCCTCGTCGAGCAGCGCTGTCTTGATCAGGTACGAGTCCCCGCTGGCGCCGCCGACGACCTGCGCCGAGGCGACCTCAGCGCCCGCGTCCTCGACGGCGCCGCGGACCTGCTCCAGGGTGCCGACACTCGCCGGCACCGTAAAGCTGTTGCCGCCCCGGAACTCGATGCCGACGTTGAACGGCCGCACAAAGAGTGTGACGACGCCGATCAGCAGGATCGCGGCGGCGACGCCGTAGAAGTACCGGCGCTTCCCGACGACATCGATCCCGGCCTCACCCTGGTAGAGACGGCTGGCGAGGTCCTTGAGCCGGCTGGTGGCGGTCGTCGGACGCGCGTTGGTCTCGTCCGTCACGTCAGGCCTCCTTGGTCGTGCGGTGCAGCACCCGGCCGAGGCCGCTCACCCGGGGCGAGAGGAACGCTGGGGTGCGGGCGAGCATCGTCATCATGGGATGCCGGAACAGGAAGACGATCACCAGGTCCAGGGTGGTGGCGAGACCCAGGGCGAACGCGAACCCCTGCACGGCGCTGGTGCCGACGAGGTACAGCACCACCGCAGCCATGATCGTCACTGCGTTCGCGGTGATGATCGTGCGGCGAGCCCGCATCCAGGCGCGGTTCACCGCCGCGCGCGGATGACGACCTTCCCGGATCTCGTCTTTGAGCCGTTCGAAATAGATGACGAACGAGTCGGCGGCGACACCGAGCGAGACGATGAAGCCCGCGATGCCGGGTAGCGAGAGCGTGAAGCCGATGTCGCTGCGCCCGAGCAGGATGAGCATCCCGAACGTGAGCAGCCCCGAGAGCACCAGGCTGAGCACGATCACCGAGCCGAGCAGGCGGTAGTAGAAGAACGCGTAGATAACGACCAGGCCCAGGCCGATCCCCATCGCCAGCAGGCCACCGCGCAGCGAGTCCGAGCCGAGCGTCGAGGTCACCGTGTTCAGCGCGGCGGTGTCGAACGAGATCGGCAGCGCGCCGTACTTGAGCTGGTTGGCCAGCTCCTGCGCGCTCTCCCGGTCGAACTGTCCGGTGATCGTGGAGGTCGTGCTGAGCACTCCCTGGATCGCCGGCGCCGTGACGATCGTGTTGTCCAGCACGGCGGCCACCATGCAGACCTGGCGGCTGCCGTCGTTGGACGGCTGCTGGGCCGACGGCGGGCAGTTCGGGTTCGCCGGGATGCCCGTGGTTCCGGGGCCGGTCGACCACGCGTCACCCGTGTTGTCCCAGGCCTCCTTCGTGACCAGCGTCCACTTGTCCGCACCGCCGCTGGTGAAGGTCAGGTCGACCTGCCACGCCCCGATGCCGTTCTGGCTGTTGATGGTCGCGTTGGCGTCCGCGAGGTCGGTGCCGACGACCTTCGCGACATCGAGCAGCTGCTTGTAGCCCACCGGGTTGCCGCACGCGACAGCCCGCTTGCTGGGGTCCTGGACCGAGCCGCTCGGACGGTCGTCGAGCATTTTGCAGGTGATCTGCGGCACGACGAACTGGATGTTGTAGGGCAGGACCGACACCTCGTCGGGGGTCAGCGACGTAAACGCCTCGAGCTCCGGATCCGTGGGGAGGGTGCCGGAGCTGACGACCGAGGCGACGTCGACGTTGTCCGCGATCGTGTAGGCGGTGCCGAGCTTGGCCTGCACGGACTCGAGCGACGGCAGGGCGGCGTTGCCCGGCGAGGGCGTGGCAGCCGGTGAGGCAGCCGGTGAGGCGGCCGGTGTCGTCGTCGCCTGTGGAGTGGGCGTCGGCGTGGCGGTGGCGGTCGTCTCGGGCGTGGCGGTGGCGGTGGGGCTCGCGGTCGCGTCCACGCTCGCCGTCGCGGTCGGGCTCGGCGTGGCCGGGACCGATGGCGTGTCGAGCACCACGCCGAGCACCTTGCGGAAGCGCATCTCGGCGGTGGTGCCGACATTGCGGATCGCGTCGTTGGTCTTCCCCGGCGCCGACACGACGATCTTGTCGTTGCCCTGGATGTAGACCTCGGCCTCGGAGACGCCGAACGCGTTGACGCGCTGCTCGATGATCTCCCGGGCCTGCTGCATCCGGGCGCCCTGGGGCGCGCTGCCGTCCGGAGTGTGTGCCTGCAGGACCATCGACGTGCCACCGGCGAGGTCGATCGCGAGCTTCGGCGCGAAGCGGTCATGCAGTGAGCCGCTGCCGGTCGTGAACACCAGAAGATAGACGAGCACAAAGATCGCGGCCAGCGTGAACAGGTACCGGGACGGGCGCATCTGGCGCGATGAGGAGGGTGGTGCCACGGTTGTCAGTCTCCTGTTGGTGGACGGCGCGGCTTACGAGTATGTACCGCTAGGGGGCTTTTGCCGACCTCAGTCGTTCTCGGTCTTCTTCCTGGACGTACGGTCCGTGTCGGACGCGGTCTCGTCCTCGGTCGTCGAGTCCTCGTCGTAGGCCTCCTCCTCGGTCTCCTCCGAGGGCTGCGGGATCACGGTGGCGATCGCGCCGCGGGCGAAGCGGAGCTCGACGCCCGGCGCCGCCTCGACGGTGACGCTCTCGTCGTCGGTCGCGACCACGATGCCGTACAGGCCGCTGGTGGTGCGGACCTCGTCCCCGGGCGCGAGCCTCGACTGCAGCTCCAGCTGCTCGCGGCGACGCCTGTTGTTGGGCCGGATCAGCAGGAAGTACATCGCCGCGATGATCAGGAGGAGCGGGAGAAATGTGAGCAGGCCGCTGCCGCCGCCCCCGCTGGTGCCTTCCGCGAGTAACACGTGTCAACCTTCCGTATGGCGAGGATTGAGTTACCTGACTTTCCGACCCACAGCCGACCAGGTCAGACGGCTCTAGCGGACCGCAGGAGTCTAGAGGGTGAAGCTGGGAGGGTTTGCCGCGCTCCCGGCTCCCAGCCTCAGGACTCCTGGCTGAACAGATCCGGCCCGTCCTGCTGCTCGGCTCGCGAGCTGCGCCGAGCCGGCGCGGAACCGTCACCCATCGTATCGGCCCGCCCACCGGTGCCCAAAGGCAGGCTGTCCAGCGCTCGGTCGAAGAACGTCAACCTGTCGGGCGGGGTCAGCCCGAGGTGACGGAACGCACCGGCGGTCGCGACGCGGCCGCGCGGCGTCCGGGCCAGCAGCCCGGCCCGCACGAGGAACGGTTCGCACACCTCCTCGACCGTGTCGGGCTGCTCCCCCACAGCCACGGCGAGGGTGGAGAGCCCGACCGGTCCGCCTCCGAAGGAGCGCACGAGGGCGGTCAGCACCGCCTTGTCCAGGCGGTCCAGACCGAGGTCGTCGACATCGTAAACCTTCAATGCGGCGCGGGCGTTCTCTGCGTCGACCACGCCGTCGGCCCGCACCTCCGCGTAGTCGCGCACGCGGCGCAGCAGCCGGTTGGCGATACGTGGCGTGCCACGCGAGCGCCCGGCGATCTCCGTGGCGCCGTCCTCGGTGAGCGTGACCCCGAGGATCCGCCCCGAGCGGTGCAGCAGGATGTCGAGCTCGTTCGCCTCGTAGAACTCGAGGTGCCCGACGAACCCGAAGCGGTCGCGCATGGGCCCGGTGAGCAGGCCGGCCCGGGTCGTGGCACCGACGAGCGTGAATGGCTCGAGATCGATCGGGATCGCCGTCGCCCCCGGCCCCTTGCCGACAATGACGTCGACGCGGAAGTCCTCCATGGCGCTGTAGAGCAGTTCCTCGGCAGGCCGGGCGATGCGGTGAATCTCGTCGATGAACAGCACGTCGCCCGCGGCGAGGCTGGTGAGCACGGCCGCGAGATCGCCGGAGCGCTCGATCGCCGGACCCGAGGTGATCCGCAGCCCCGCACCGAGCTCGGCTGCGATGATCATGGCGAGGGTGGTCTTGCCCAGGCCCGGCGAGCCGGAGAGCAGGATGTGCTCGGGCGGTCGGCCCCGGCGCATCGCCCCGTGCAGCAGGAGCTCGAGCTGCTCACGCACCCGGTCCTGGGCGATGAACTCGGACAGGCGCCTGGGCCGCAGTGTCGCCTCGGCCTCGCGCTCGTCCTCGAGCGCCAGAGCCGAGACGATCTCCTCGTCGGGGCCCGGGTCGGTCACCGTGCCCGCCCCTTCGTTCGCAACTGCGCCGTGTTGCTCGCGACTGCGCCGTGTTGCTCGCGACTGCGGGGCTCGCTGGCGCTCGCTCCTCGCGCTCGCGGCTGGGCCTCACGGCTCGCTCGCTCCTCGCGGTCGCGGCTGGGCCTCACGGCTCGTTCGCTCCTCGTGCTCACCGTGCCCGCCCGAGGACCTGGATCGCCCGCTTGAGCAACTGCGGTACGGCCGGCGCGGGCTCGCCGTTGAGCTCGGCCGAGACGACGCCGACGGCCTGGTCGGCCTGCGCCGCGGTCCAGCCCAGCCCGACGAGGGCCTGGCGCACCTGGTCGGCCCACGAGATGCCGGCCACCGGGAGGGACATGGACTCGCCGCCGGGCCCGACGCTGACGCTGCCGATGCGGTCGCGTAGCTCGAGCACCAACCGCTCGGCGCCCTTCTTGCCGATGCCGGGCACGCGCGTGAGCGTGTTGAGGTCGCCGGTAGCGATGGCCTTGCGCACCACGTCGGGCGGGTGCACCGCGAGCACGGCCTGCGCCAGCCTCGGACCCACGCCGCTGGCGGTCTGCAGCAGCTCGAAGAGCCCGCGCGCGTCGTCGTTCTCGAAGCCGTAGAGCGTCAGAGAGTCCTCGCGCACCACGAGGCTCGTCGCCAGGCGTGCCTCCTCGCCCACGCGCAGCACGGCCAGGGTGCTGGGCGTGCAGACCACCGACAGCCCGACGCCGCCGACCTCGACCACCGCACCGTCCGGGGCGATCGCCGCCACCCGGCCGCGCACACTCGCGATCACCGCGCCGCTCCCCTCGTCAGCAGGGCCGCCCGGTGTGCGGCCTCGATGCGTGCCTGGGTGCCACCACGCCAGACATGGCAGATCGCCAGCGCCAGCGCGTCGGCGGCATCGGCCGGGCGCGGGGGATCGGCGAGCCGTAGCAGCCGCGTGACCATCGAGGTCACCTGGGCCTTCTCGGCCTGGCCCGACCCGGTCACGGCGGCCTTGACCTCACTCGGCGTGTAGGTGCGGACGCTCAGCCCCGCGCGGGCCGCCGCGAGCACCGCGACCGCCCCCGCCTGCGCGGTGCCCATGACGGTGCGCACGTTGTGCTGGCTGAACACGCGCTCGACCGCGACCTCGTTGGGGCGGTGCTCGGCGATCATGGCGGTCAGCGCGGCGTCGAGCGCGAGCAGCCGGGCGGCGAGGTCGACGGCGGGGTCGGTACGCACGACGTCGTAGGCGATGAGCCGGCACGTGCGCCCCGGCTGCCCCTCGACGACACCGACGCCGCACCGGGTCAGCCCGGGGTCCACTCCCAGCACCCGCAACGCCACACCTCCCGCCCGCCCGACGCCTATACGGTTCGGGTACAGACGTTCTATCGCAGTGCGGGCGCGGGAGCGCTCACGACACGCCGAGGTCAGCGCACGCGTGGGCGGCGGCGGGCCAGGCGTCGGACGCCGGCGGAGCGCACCCGCGCCCTGCGCCGAGCGGACGGGGCTTCGGGCGGGTGTTGCGGGGCGGCCTCCTCCCCGGGCCCGCCCTGCGCCAGCGGGTTGGCCCGGCGCGGCAGGAAGGCCAGGACGACCGCCACGCCACCGGCGGCGACGACGGCGGAGCCACCGGCGGCCCAGTGCATGGCGCCGACGAACGCTTCGTTCGCGGACGCCAGGAAGGTCGGGGCGGCCGGCCCGGCCTGCGGCGCGACGCCGTACGCCCCGGAGATCGACTCACCGGCGACCGACCGTAGGGTTTCAGGCAGCACCACGAGCGAGTCCGTGACGCGCTGGCGGTAGACGGCCGAGAGCACCGAGCCGAGCACGGCGACGCCCAGCGCAGCGCCGACCTGGCGGAAGATATTGCTCATCGCCGAGCCGATGCCGGCCTCCTGCGGCGGCAGCGACGACATGATCGACTCCGTCGTCGGCGGCACCACGTTCGCCATGCCCGTGCCCTGTACGAAGGTCAGCGCCAGCAGCACCCACACGGGCGTGGCGGTGCCGACCAGCGCGAACCCGACGAGGGCCAGCGTGACGAGCGACAGGCCGACCGCGCAGACCCGCCGCGGCCCGAACCGGCGCACCATGGCGGCGCTGCGCGGCGCGAAGATCAGTTGCGCCGCCGCGAAGGGCGTCATCAGGAGGCCGGCGCGCAGAGGCGAGTACCCACGGACGAGCTGCAGGTAGAACGAGAGGAAGAACAGGGTGCCGAGGCCGGCGAAGAAGACCAGACCGGTCGCGCCGACCGCGGCGGAGAAACGCGGATCGCGGAACAGACGTACGTTCAGTGACGGGTGGTCGCTGCGCCGCTCGTACTCGATGAACCAGGCGATCAGCGCGAACCCCACCGCGATCGACACCCACACCAGCGGCCGGTCGAAGCCGTGATCACCGCCCTCGATGATTCCGTAGACCAGCGCCAACAGGCCGGCGATGGAGAGCAGGACGCCGGGCACGTCGAGCCGCCCCGGGGAGGGGTTGCGCGACTCCGGGACCAGGGCGAGCAGCAGCACGGTGCCCAGCGCCACGATCGGGACATTGATGAGGAAGACCGACCCCCACCAGAACCGCTCCAGCAGGGCGCCGCCGACCACCGGCCCGATCGCCACACCCAGCCCGACTGCGCCGGCCCAGACGCCGATCGCTTTCGCCCGCTCCCGGGGATCGAACACATTCGAAATGATGGAGAGCGTCGAGGGCAGCACACCCGCCGCACCCAGGCCCATCAGCGCCCTGGCCGCGATGAGCTGCGCGGGGGAGCTCGAGTAGGCGGAGGCGAGCGAGGCGAGCCCGAAGAGCACGAGGCCGGCGATCAGGATCCGCCGCCGCCCGTACCGGTCCCCGAGCACGCCAGCCGTGAAGAGCAGGCCGGCGAAGACGAGCGTGTACGCGTTGATGGACCACTCGAGCTGGGCCTGCGTGGCGCCCAGCCCGTGGACCGGATCCGCGATCGTGCGCAACGCCACATTGAGGACGGTGTTGTCGAGGACCACGACCAGCAGGGAGACCACCAGGACGCCGAGGATGGTCCACCGCCGCGGATGCCCCCCGACCGGCTCCCCGTTACCCGGCCCCATCGGCCGAGTATCGACGACGTCAGCGGCGGGCGCCGACGATCTGCGCGATGTCCTCGCCGGTGAGCGCGGTCTGGCCGTCGGAGCCGGCGTTGACGACCACGCCCGCCGCGCCGGTCGCCTGGACCATCTCGAACAGCGCGCGGCCCTCGACGGGCGAGATCTCGGCGAAGCCGCGCGCGGCGGGGGGCAGACCGGCGACGAACTCCGATGTCCGGTCGCCGGCGGTGAAGCAGACCGTGACGACGCCCTCGATCTCGGGGAGGTAGATCTGGGCCGGCGCCTGGGTCTGCTTGTCGATCAGCAGGTGGTACTGGTGGGCGAGCAGGTCGGCGGCCGGGACGGAGCCACTCCCCCACATAGCGAGCGCGCGCTCCGCGGCGACGGCGGTCGCCCAGCTGGCCGCGATGTCGAATCCACTAGTTTCGATGTACCACTGGTGCTCACGCGGCGAGCCCTGGTTCACGAACAGCGACGACAGCCCTGGGTCGAGATTCTGCAGCAGCAGCACACCGGGGACCGGTCCGCCGTAGTCGCCGCTCGCCGACGCCTCGCCCGCCCCCGCTGCCTCCGGGTGCGTGAAGACGTTGAGCATGGCGAGC
>Ga0126377_10003061_pt1 | contig 11716 bp, 11 predicted proteins | sample PanSoiMetPlot_22_FD_92647 | JGI IMG/M metagenome (GOLD analysis project Ga0126377, IMG submission 92647) | Tropical forest soil microbial communities from Panama - MetaG Plot_22 | ecosystem: Environmental > Terrestrial > Soil > Tropical forest > Bulk soil | place: Panama | collected 2016-02-17
AAGGCTAGCCGCCATCATGCTTGCCGTGAATGCGCCGAGCTACAATCTAGCCTTGCCAATTTCGGAATGGATAGATTTGACGAGACACAGCGAATGCCCTTAGTTGCGCTTCGCGCCGAAGAACGAAATATTGCTGCGCGCGCCTCCCTGTGCTCGCTCTGAGTTCTTCGCTTCTTGACCAGAGTCGGACGTCGGCGGGTGGTTCCGATATCGGGAGATTAGTGCGGTGGCCCACGCGCCGATCAGTCCGGCTTTGCACCCGAGAATTTCACCACTTTGGCCCACTTCTGGGTTTCGTCGGCAATGAGTTTGCCGAACTCGGCGGGCGAGCCCGGCAGTACTTCTGCGGCAAGATCGGCAATCCGCTGTCTGACTTTAGGATCGGCAAGGCTGGCATTGATCTCTTTGTTGAGCTTGTCGACGATCTCAGAGGGAGTATTCTTCGGCGCACCCAAGCCGAATTGAGCGCTCGCCTCGAAGCCCGGGACAAAATTGCTGATCGTGGGAATGTTCGGCAACAATGCTGAACGCGTAGAGGCCGTCACCGCCAGCGCACGCAGCTTGCCGGCTCTGATGAACTCTAAGGACGAGGTCATGTTATCGAACATGACCTGCACCTGTCCGCCGATCAGGTCGGTTAGCGCGGGAGCTGCCCCTCGATAAGGCACGTGGACCATTTCAACGCCAGCCATCATTTTGAATAACTCGCCAGCCACATGCTGTGGAGTTCCGCTGCCGGCCGACGCCATATTAATCCTGCCTGGATTGGCTTTGGCGTAGGAAATGAATTCGGGGACCGTCTTAGCTGGAATTGCTGGGTTTACCACCATGACGTAGATGGTGCGGACGATGCTCGCGACCGGTGCGATGTCACGAATAAAATCAAAGCTGAGCTTGTCGTAAAGAGTCGTGTTGATGGTGTTTGCTGGAGCGGTCAGGAGCAGAGTGTAACCATCGGGTAAGGCGTTCACGACCATTTCGGTCGCGATGTTGCTACCAGCACCAGGCTTGTTTTCCACGACGAACTGTTGACCGAGGTGATCCGACAGCCACTGAGCCACCACACGCGCAAAGACATCGGTCGGCCCCCCCGGCGCAAATCCGACAATGATGCGCACCGGCCGGGATGGATAGGTTTGTGCAGGTGCGATCCGCGGGATAGCCGGGAGTGCGACAGCACTCGCGGCGAGACGCAAGAATGTACGCCGTAGAAGTTTCATCGCTCCTCCCGATCAGATCGAGTCGCAATTTTGTCGTTTGTTTCGCGAGCTAGGTGAAATCGAGAACGGCTGAACGATGCCAGCAGCGTACTAGAAAGAAAAGTTCTAGTTTGTTATTATAGAATTACTTTTATTCATGTCTCTAGAGGTCGTCATGGAACTCATTGATCGCGTGGCCCACCGCCTCAAGCTCCGCGATCTGCGTCTTCTCGATACCGTCGTTCGACTGAGGAGCATGGCCAAGGCTGCGACCCAGCTGAATATTTCGCAACCCGCAGTCTCGAAAGCAATTGCCGAGTTAGAGCACGTTTTCGCCGTTCGACTTATCGTTCGCAACCGCCAAGGGATCGAGCCAACCGAATACGGTCGAGCATTGCTCGACTGCGGACTAGCTCTATTTGATGACCTGCGACTGGGAGTGAAAAACATCGAGTTTCTGACCGACCCCGCGGCTGGGGAGGTACGCATCGGATGCAATAACTTTCTGGCTTCGGGCTTTGTGTCCGTCGTAACCGATCGAGTCGCGCGGCGCTTTCCCCGCATCGCGGTTCATCTCGCAGTTCCGGCGACGGAGATTCTGCATCATGAGTTGAGCGAGCGCAAAGTGGATTTTCTGATCACACGGAGATGGGCCCCAACCGTCGAGAAGGGAATGGATTTCGAATTTCTTTTTGATGACTCTTTTGTCGTCGTGGCGGGTGCGCAGAGCCCGTGGGCTCGGCGCCGCAGGATCGCGCTTGCCGAACTGATGAACGAATCGTGGGTTCTGCCGCCCTCGGAGGGCGGGTTTGGGGCGGTCGCAACGGAAGCCTTTCGTACCTGCGGGCACGATTATCCGCGTACGAGGGTGGTCGCCGCTGTCCCCGACGTGCGGATGAGTCTCCTTGCGACCGGACGCTTTCTTACGATTTTCCCGACCTCCGCATTGAGATTTCCCACGTGGCGCCCGGAGTTGAAGGTTCTGCCCGTTGAACTGCCGATGGGCCGCGTTCCAAGTGGAATCATTACTCTAAAGAATCGCGCGCTCAGCCCGGTCGCCCAACTCTTCATCGAGCATGCCCGCGAAGTCGCAAGGACGCCGGCCAAAAGGGGCAAAATCGGTGGCTAAACCCCGGACACCATACGGGGCGTTACAGGAATGTCGGCTTCTGGCCGATTTTGTGTTGCAAAAGTCGCCAACTGAAGTCTGTGGAATTGGAATTTGAAACAATCGAATCCGGCTACACCCGCTTTTGAATCTATATTGCGCTTTTGAGCTCGATCTTGAATCAATCTTTCGCGTCGGGGCGCTCAAAATAGTTTTGCAACAAATCGGCCCACAGCGGCACAAAACGATGTGCGCTCGAATCTCGGCTAGTGGGGTGCTAAGCGGACTCGTTGTGCTCATACTGAGCTTAGCCGCTCGTGACCACAACCCGGACATCGCGAGAGAGCGCCGGCCATCTGACTACCACGTCCTTCTAAACCTAAGTATGGGTCGATCATCGCATTGCTCGAATCGGCTCACTGAGCGCTTGCATATAGTCTTTTCGCACGCCGAAGTCCCAGCGACGACTGCCAGCGCTACAAGGAGGACGTGCAGCTAATCAGGGACCTTGTGCGTTCCCATCCCGGACTTCGCATCCTGCAGGGATGACCTCTTCAACCAAACCGATGGAGAAATGCCATGGCCAATCTAAAGCTGGAGGTGCTGACCCCAAGCAATTCCCAACTTCTCTTTATCGATCAACAGCCGCAGATGGCCTTCGGTGTCCAATCGATCGATCGGCAGATTCTAAAGAACAATGTGGTTGGACTTGCCAAGGCAGCTAAGGTATTCGACATCCCGACCACAATCACAACGGTGGAAACCGAAAGCTTCTCCGGGCACACCTATCCGGAGCTGCTAGCCGTCTTTCCGAACCTACCTTTGCTCGAACGCACGTCGATGAACTCGTGGGACGATCAGAAGGTGCGTGACGCGCTCGCCAAGAACCGCCGCAAGAAGGTCGTTGTTTCCGGCCTGTGGACCGAAGTCTGCAACTGCACCTTCGCGCTCTCTGCCATGCACGACACGGACTATGAAATCTACATGGTTGCGGACGCCTCGGGCGGCACTTCGGTGGAAGCGCACGAGCGTGCAATGGAGCGAATGATCCAGGCGGGTTGCGTGCCCGTGACTTGGCAGCAGGTGATGCTCGAATGGCAACGCGACTGGGCGCATCGCGACACCTACGACGCTGTCATGAACATCGTGAAGGAGCACTCCGGCGCTTATGGTATGGGCGTGGACTATGCCTACACGATGGTCCATAAAGCGGGCGAGCGAGTGAAACACAGCCCGCGGCTCGATCCGGTTCCGGCTGGAAAGGCCAAAGCCAGGACGAAGACCGCCGCCTGATGGTTGCTGGGCAGTAGGCGGCTTGCTTCTTCAGCTCCCACATCTTCAAGTCTCGCCGATCAATGACCGTCAATCGCGCGGCTTGGATTTAGCGGAGTCCGCAGTTGGCCCTTAACGTCGAAAGGCGACGTCCGCTCCGATGTCAGGCTATTGGGGGCTTAAGCGGACGCATTGTGCTCAATTTGAGTTCTTCGCATTTTGGCTCTGACCCGACATCACGAACGTCAATTCGCGTGCTGCGCGCCTGTCGAGCTAACTGTAGAGCGGAACAGACGTTGGCTAAACCCCTGGATAGTGCACTACACCATTGAGGTATCAAGCCTCCCACAATGTCGAATGGAGGTGCGGCAAGTTAGTCTCGTAGAATTTGAGTTCGACGTTCCCGGGTTTGCATTATCGAGGTGCGTCTCGTCGGCATCGGTTTCGACGAACGGTTTCGCCGCTCACCGACAGCAGCCGGATCCTGCGTCGGAGGGGCGCCCGGAATCTCACTCGCTGGCACGAGCTGGTTGTCGGCGACGAACGAAAAGAGGTGACTATGACGACCAAACTCGTTGCATTGGTCCTGCTATGCCTCATGACCGGCACGTCGATGGCTCAGCAGCCTAAGGTTACGTCGCTGATGTCTAAAGATCTTACGGAGAATCCCGGCAGGGAAGTTCTGATGATCACAGTAGAGCATGCGCCCGGTGGGTCGAGCTCTATCCATCGACACAATGCGCATGCGATTGTTTACGTACTGGAGGGTTCCGTTGTGATGCAGCTGAAGGGTGGACAACAGGTAACATTGACACCAGGACAGACCTTCTATGAAGGTCCCAACGATGTTCATGTCGTTGACCGGAACGCAAGCGATACCAAGCCGGCGAAATTTCTGGTGTTCATGATCAAGGACAAAGGCGCTCCAGCGCTCGTGCCAGCAGAGTGACGGCTTAACGAGGACATGACCTCGTGCAAACTATGGCGAGAACCTACCGTGACATTGCAATAGAGCAAATGCTGCGAACCGTCGAAGAAGCAATGAGTCACGCTATTAACTGGTAGGGAGACCTGCCGCTGCCGATGAAATAAGCGATCGATGAGTTTTGCATCCAACTCGGGGCGGCCATTGATTCCGTAGAATTCGTCAAAAGGGCACTCGGCAGACAAGTACGCGAAACTGACCAGGGGGAAGGCACTCCCTGATGTTTGCTGTGGTGCATGAGTCTGGTCATGGCCCCAGTGCGGTCAACAAGAGAGAAACATGAGCTTAGACATCGCCTCACACCTCGGTAGAACAAACATGAGCTTGCAGCCCGACGGACCGGCGCACGACGAGTTGGTTCCGTCGCTACGCGCTGCGGGTCGGCGAGATGTGGTCGTGGTGCGTAGTCAGCCGCGCTTCTGAAAGCTCGCCCAGAACGTGAGTTCGGCAATTGCCCCACTTGTGTGTTCGAGTGCTGGGCGTCCCTCGGTCTGAAGAACGAAGTCCCGGCTCAACATCGTCTTGATGTCGAGCCCATCACTCACCCAACCGCGCTCGATGGTCGGAACCGCGCGATCGTCGTTGTTGAGAATGAAAAGGCGCCCTGCGGTCTTGAGCGCACCTCGCAACCGCGCGATGTCCTCGTCAGGAAAAACGCAGTGCTGCAGCACCCAGATCGAGATTGCGGCGTCAACTGTGACACCGCGATTGATCATCGCATCGAGCATCTGCGGTGGACAGGTGAAGAAGCGGTCCGATTGCACGTAGGTGACAGCCAAGGCTCGCATGGACGGGCTGATATCGACCCCGATCACGCGGCAGCCATGGCGCGCGATCAACTCCTTCGCGATGCGTCCAATGCCGCAGCCATAATCGATCAATAACGTGTTAGGAGTGATCTCGATTTCCTTGCCGATCAGGTCGGCGACATAGGGAGTTTCGAGCCGCCAACGCTGCTCGGTCGGCACGCCCTCAGGCGTCAGGATGATCCGCATGGCCGCCGGAATGTCGGCGACGTTGAAGACAGCCGGGTTGTAAGTCAGTTCTAGCGTTGGACTCATGTTTCTGTGCGGTGACACCACCGCGTCCCCCCAGGTCGGTGTTATCGGTTTCCCGCTGGTAGCTCTCATTACGTCGATTTCCAGCGTAGTGAAAGGGCGCTCGGTCAGTTTGGGGCCCCAAGCGGCCAATCCGGCAAGTCGGCTTCTTTTGGGCACGGGCACGCAATCAAGAGATCCATTCGCAGGCATTCACGCCTATGGCTTGACCGCCTTATCGGAGACATTGCTGCGCCAATGGGCGAATAGGTCCGTTCGCTCGACCAGTATAGCCACGACTAGCCCCGCCACGATCGCCCAGAATGCTGATGTAATGCCCGCAATTGAGAACGGCGTGGCAGCAACGCCAAACGCGACCAACGCCGAAAAACGCAGCGTGCTGCCGAACGATTTCTCGAATGCATCCTGCAATGCCGAAAGCACAGCAAGTCCGGCTAGTGCGATTATATATGCGCGGGGCAACACACCAATCAACGACATTACCGGAGTCGCGGCGATCGCTAGTAGGATAGTTAGGCTTGCACCGATCATATTGGCCCAGTAGCGGCCCTCATGAGGGCCGGCATCGGGCGCAGCGAAGATCGCCACGCCCGTGCGTGCGACGGTCGCCGCATGCCCACCAAACAATGCATTGACAACCGAGTTAATGCCAACGACCACAGTCGTGAGGTTGATAGGGACATTGTAACCCTGTGCTATCAGGAAGCCGAGGCCCTGCACGTTGCCGAGCCCCAGGGCCAGGATCAGCATCGGCAACGTGATTGCGACGAAAGCTTGGAACGAGAAGGCGATCTCAGGCACTGCGACGGAGGGTAGGGTCCACTCGATGGGGACGGCCATGAATGCTTTGGTCGCATAGACGACGATGCCGCCTACCACCATTGCCACGCCCAGGGGGGGGCACCTTCGGATTCTTTATTGCGCGTCCTATCAGAAATGACGCGACCGTGACGCCAGCCACAAGCGCGTCTGTCACCGTCGCCTTCACCAATTGTGTCAGGTAATCGACAATGCTGCCGGCAAACATTCCCATAACGATGGGCAGCGGCAGCCAGGCGATAATGCGTGCGCCGACGCCAAGAAGTCCGAGTCCAACGATCAACACGCCGGCAGCCAGGTTGGCGCCGATCATTTCGGCGATACTGTATTTGCCTGCGAGCGTACCTAGATAAACCAGTCCGGGAATAGTCCAGGTGATCGGAATTGGCTGCCGATAGCACAGGCTCAAGGCGATCGACGCAAGCGCGCCGGAGAACCAGACGATAAACATCCAGCTCGAGGACTGCGCCGTGGTCAGGCCGAGCTGACCGGAGACCGCGATATGCAAGGGCACCGTGCCGAACGCATACCAGACGAAGCCCGTGATGCCAGCCCAGAAAGCCGCCATGTTGAAATCGCGCAAATATGACACCTAAGAGTACTCCATTGCGGGAGAACAGGATGCTGAAGTGGACTAGGCAGGTTGAACAGTTTTGATGTGGACCATTGCGTATATACAACCTCTGCCCGTCTCAAGCTGCGAACTGAGTGTCACCTGGAAATGCGGTAGATCCGGCCATATCGCTTGTTGACCTTCTGCGACATCGCCAAACCAACCCCGGAAGTCCGCTTTGCGGGGAGGATTGGAATAATTTGCTCGCGATGAGTTCTAGGGCTTCAGAACTATCGCGGAATCAACAAAGGCTTTGATCCACGCAGACTTCGTATTTCGGTATCCGAGCAATGAATCCTCCTGAGCACAGGCTTTCGGCAAGGCGCGCGAAACCTCTCTGCGAAACATCCGGAGCGCGAGCCCAGACTTCGGCTTGAAGGTAGCGTCGAAGCGAACTCACCAGAATGTCACGTGCAATATCTGGAAAGAAAGACGCCGTGATTTCGGCGAGTTCCTCGGCGGAATGTTTTGCCATCCATGCTTGGGTTTTCCGGATGGCTTGCACCATTTTGCGAAAGCCGCTTCGGTGACGCTCGATGCCATCACGCGTAGCGATGAATGTCGTGTAGACAGTGGGCCCTCGCGTGCTGGCAGCATAGAGGATATGACCTGCGCCCACCTTCATGGCCATCGACGGGTATGGTTCGAATACCTGCACGACATCGAGTAGGTTCTCGCATAGCGCCCTAAAGTTATCGCCCATCGCTTGCGCCGGCATGCGGTTCAGTCTAGCCGGATCGACTCCTTTTTCGCGCAGGTCGTGTTGAAGGCACATCCAGGGCGTTGGAACTTCAGAAACGGCGGCAAATCTCAGTGATGGCAAGGTCGACAGCTTGAAGTCGAGACCAATATTTCCGCCAATCAGATAGAATGGGTCGCGTGACACGACCTCGCAAAAGCAGACCAGGGGCGAAGTTAGTGGTTCTTCACAAGCCTTAATGACGCGCATCGGCCCGCCCCAGGTGATGTCGACCGTGCCATCGAGGAGAGCGGACACGCCATAGCCTGGAGCGGATGAGCTTACCAGTTCGACTTCGACACCTTGTCCGAGATAAAATCCGAGCGCGTGGGTGGCGTAGAATGGCGCGTAAAACACAGCGCGAAAATTTTCAGCAAGCTTGATCCGAATCACAGTGGGTCAGTCCATAGACACGCGGCTTGCCTTGATCGGCGCAGATCACAAAGGCGCTGAAGGACGTTACCTCTAAACGGGTACTTGTTGGAATACGCACGCGCTGACGGCCTGGTTGCGGTCTTTTCTAATATGTTCCATTTGCGGCACCCTAAAAATGTACACTAATCGATGGTTTCGTGAAAGGGCGTGCCTCTGGTTGTCGTATCGACGACCGGCGATACCCGCGTCAATGTGCCGAGCAGGATGGTGACGGCTGTTGCGTTCCGTGCGTCAGGGAAGTTCAATCTAAGTAGGTTAGCTTTTATGACCACGGCGCCGCCATTGCGCGGGGCCGATCCGATATTGCGGAGCCAAATCATGCCGTTTTTCACCACTAGCGACGGTGTCAAACTCTTTTACGATGAAGTCGGGTCGAATATTCCGATCGTGTTCGTACACGAGTTTGCGGGCGACAGCCGGTCCTGGGATTCGCAGGTGCGCCATTTTGCTCGCAGGTATCGCTGCATCACTTTCAATGCGCGCGGCTATCCTCCCTCCGAAGTGCCTGAGGACGGCGACAAATACTCGCAGGGTCGCGCATGTGAAGACATCAAGGCGGTAATGGACGAGCTACAGATCGACAAGGCGCATGTGGTCGGCTTGTCCATGGGTGGTTTCGCTGCGCTACATTTCGGCTTCAGCCATCCAGATCGCGCACGCTCCTTGGTGGTAGCCGGTTGTGGCTACGGTGCTTCGCCCGACAAGCGGGCACAATTCGCCGCCGAGACCGAGGCAGCCGCACGGCGCTTTGAGGGGCTAAGTATGCTGGAGGCCGCAACCAGCTATGCCCTCGGTCCATCGCGCGTCCAGTTCCAGAACAAGGATCCGCGAGGTTGGCGCGAATTTGCCGATCAGCTCGCGCAGCACTCCCCCCGCGGAGCCGCTTTGACGATGCGCGGCGTGCAGAAGCGCCGACCATCGCTGTTCGACTTGGTTGATCGGATGAAGGCGATGACGGTACCGACGTTGGTGATGACCGGTGACGAGGACTGGCCTTGCCTTGAACCGGCGCTGCTGATGAAACGCACGATAATGAGCGCCGCACTCGTGGTCATGCCGAATACGGGTCATACACTTAATCTTGAGGAACCAGACGCTTTCAACGGCTGTCTAGATCGCTTCTTCCAGACTGTGGACGCGGGCCGTTGGCCACAACGTGACCCCCGCGCCATGTCGGGCAGCATTCTGGGCAAATGACAGGCTGCAGGTGCTCCATTGGCAATGCGCCATTCCGAAAGACACTGCGAAATTTCAAGAGCGCCCAAACGTCGATCGGGACGCCGGAGGCAGCCCGTAGGTGCGTCAGTCCGGCTTGATGTTAGCTGCCCGGACTACCTTGCCCCATTTTTCGGTTTCGTCAGCGATAAGCTTTGCTAGATCCGCAGGCGAGCCTGGGAGCGGGGTGCCGCCCAAATCGGCAATTCGCGCTCGCATTTTTGCATCTTTGAGAGCGGATTCGATCTCTTTGTTGAGTTTGTGAATAATGTCGGCTGGTGCATTTTTTGGTGCAGCCACGCCGTACCATTGGCTCGCTTCATAGCCGGCTACAACTTCACCTATTGCCGGAATGGTCGGCGCTCCCTCAAAGCGGGTCGCGGTTGTCACCCCGAGCGCACGCAGCTTATCGGCCTTAATATATTCAACTGCCGGAGGAAAGGTACTGAATATGACTTCCACTTGTCCACCGAGCAGGTCCGTCAATGCTGGCGCCAACCCGCGATACGGCACGTGAGCCATGACGACGCTTGTCATCATCTTGAACAACTCACCCGCCATGTGGTCGGGGCCGCCGGCACCGCCGGAGGCCATGTTAATCTTGCTCGGATTGGCTTTTGCATAGGCGATGAACTCGGACACGGTCTTGGCCGGGAAAGCCAGATTGACCACCATGACATTCGGCACACGCATAATGCCGGCGACCGGTGCGAGATCAGCCACAAAATTAAAATTGAGCCTGTCGTAAAGGGTCGCGTTGATCGCATTGGCTGCGGTGCAGAGCAACAGAGTATATCCATCGGGAGGAGACCGTACGACTGCCTCTGTCGCGATATTGGTAGCCGCACCCGGCCGGTTCTCGATTACGAACTGCTGACCTAGCCGTTCCGACAGCCATTGGCCAATAAGACGCGCGGCAATGTCCGTACCGCCCCCAGCAGCATAGCCTACGACCAATCGCACTGGCCGCGACGGGTAGACTTGCGCGCTTGCGATCCATGGTGCCACCGACAGCCCGGCAGCGCCCGCGGCGAGATACATGGATTTCCGCCGAGAAAGCTTCATGACGTTCCTCCAAGAAATGTTGAAGGCCAAGCGCTGGCACACGTGCAGGTAATGAATTGAAAATTGCGAATGCTCGCCAGCCGTTGGCACTTACGCTGCTATTCATTTGGGAATTCGGCACGTCCCCATGGCAGCGCGGCTATTAGCTTACATCAGGTCACCAACGCCGAAAACAGGTCAGTGTCCCTTTGTGGCCCACCGTCCGCACGACCGCAGCGCGAAAAAGCAGCCGTCAGCATGAAGGGCAAGCCGGTCGACATTTGGCTCGATCATGATGAACGCAATTCCCTTATGTCCGAAACCCGACTCTTTCTCGATGCATCGCAGGACTTCGCAAATCCAGGACATGTCATCAAAGCGCTTGCAGATCATCTATACGATCAGTCTATGGCCACACCAAACTCCACGAGGAACGTACACATGCGTTCGAACGAGTGGGAAGACTCAAAAACGAGAATCCAAAATACACGCGATCGTGCAGACCAACTCCGATCCATCGCAGCCGAAATTCGCAACTCGAGAATACACGCGAGCATGCTCAAAATCGCTAAAACCTACGATAGTACGGCTGACCTGTTGGAGCGCATCCTCTCACGAGAGAACGTATAAACCGAAGGGATAGGTCGGTGGTTCGCGCAATCAGTAGGTCGGTGGCTCAGTGCACTAAGCCGGCCCCTCGTCGACGATAATTTGCGGCGGCAGCTTCGGTTGAAGGAGCTCTCTACTACCCGCACTCAAGCGTAGACCAAGGTGCCTTCGCGCCGCACGTACGTAGCATGGAATAGCTGCGCAAACTGTCCTACGTTTCTCACCATCAAGGTTCACTTTCAATGTGTCGACAAATGGGATGCCGGCCCACCAATGCGGAGTCAAAGCTGCAATTGTTGCCGACGTAATTTCTGTTTGTCACGACCCCTTCGGGGAGACAAAGTCATGCCAAGAATATTGCTCCAACGCTGGATCCCCTGGATGCTTGCAGCCTTCTCTATTGGTATGATGACGCATGCTGCGAACGCGGGCTCGTTTACGCGCGGATGTGCGGCACGCGATATTCAGCTTCTCACCATGATAGAAGAACGGGAGAACGCCGGATCGATTGCCGCCAAATCAATCAGCGACGCATTGGTCGAGATGATGCATGCACGCATCGTCTGCTATCAGGGTCGCGTGCTTGATGCGCTGGCGATCTACGACACTGTTGCGGAAAG
>Ga0126377_10003062_pt1 | contig 11714 bp, 10 predicted proteins | sample PanSoiMetPlot_22_FD_92647 | JGI IMG/M metagenome (GOLD analysis project Ga0126377, IMG submission 92647) | Tropical forest soil microbial communities from Panama - MetaG Plot_22 | ecosystem: Environmental > Terrestrial > Soil > Tropical forest > Bulk soil | place: Panama | collected 2016-02-17
GAGCCAGGCCGTCGACGTCGGCGTCGATGCGCTCGTGCGCGTTTCGCCGCGCGTCGAATCGTTCGTCGACGTCGTAGCCGACGTCTGCAAGGGACGACGCGATGCACGAATCATCACGGGTCGGGTGACGGCGCCAACGCTATCGAATGCGAGTGTTCGCGCGGTGTGGGCTTCGCCGGCTGGAGACAGCGCGACCACAGACGCGCGCCTCGACGACCGCGGACGGTTCCTCCTGTGCGGGCCAAACGCGGAGACCCACGTCGCGCTCCGGCTTCAGGCAGGGCGTGCGGAATCCGACACGACCGTGGACGTCGGCTACACGCTGAATACGTACGTGGAATGGAACGCCACGCTGCACGAGATTCTCACGGCGTCGGAGGTGCGCGTCGTGCGCGGGGTCGTGACTGACTCCGGTTTTCGACCGATCGCGCGCGTGAGTGTATCCGTGGCTGGGTCGGCGACCGCGTTCACCGACGATACTGGTGCATTTCGCCTGAGACTTCCGAACCGCGACGCGGCGACGCTCGAGCTGCGTCGGCTGGGCTTCGCGCCGGCACGCTTCGGCCTCGGCGCTGGTGGCGATACGAGCATTTCGGCAACGCTGCTCCTGAGCGCGCAGCAATTGGAGGCGATGTCTGTTCGCGCAAAAGCGCCCACGTCCGCACATCTTCGTGGTTTCGAGGAACGACTGTTTCGCCGATCGCGCGGGATCACGTTCGGCACGTTCATCACCGCGGAGGAGATCGAGCGTCGTCGCCCGGCTCGTATTTCAAACATGCTCGACGAAGTCCCGTGGGCAGCCGTCAGACAGTTCGGGCTCAGCTCAAATGCCATTTATGCGCGCACGGCGAGAGGCGAGTGTCCAGCGACGGTGTACATCGATGGCATGCGGATAATGGGGGAGCTGCCGCTGAGGAACGGCGAACCGCTGTCCGGAAATCCCGTCGCGATCGACAATCTGGTCTCTCCTGAGTCCGTCGCGGGAATCGAGGCGTACCGCACTGGGTTTGACGCGCCGCCGGAGTTTCAGTCGTGGAACGGAACCTGTGCGGTCATCCTCATCTGGACGAAGTGACGACGCGTTCGACGTCGCTGGTCTGTTCGACGAGCAAACGCCGGCGACGTTTACGGTTTTGTAAAGATCCGTTTCGGGATCATCACGTGCACGCCAACCGTCCCGTCGACGAGCTGTGTGACCGCCACATCCCCCGCGACGCTCAGCAGCTGATACGCATCCTCGCGCGACATCTTCTTCACGTCGACGAGAAGCTCGATCCCTTGACGCACCGCGGTCTTCGTCGCTTTCACCAACGCCGAATCCGTCCCCATCGCGATGTAGTGCGTCGGGGTCTCGGCGCGCGGCCACGTGAGCTTCATGTCCTTGCGCACGATCAGCTGCAGGCGGCCGATGAGCGAAGTCTCAATCGCCGTGATGTCGACTTCACCGTTGCCTTGTGCAGCGTGTCCGTCGCCGAGCTCGAGCAGCGCCCCTTTCGTCCACACTGGGATGTAGAGCGTCGTCCCTTCGATGAGCTCTTTGTTGTCGAGATTGCCGGCGTGGATGTTCGGCGGCGCGCTGTGCATGCGCCCCATCGAGGCGGGCGGCGCAACGCCAACGCTGCCGAAGAAGGGATGCAGTGGGATCGTGACGTTGTCACTGAACTTCCCGAGCATGCGCACGGTGTCGAGCTCGATGATCTTCGAGCGTGACGTGCCGGGAAAATCCTCGGGCAGAAAGCCACTCCGCGGGCCGAACGAGTTGCACCCGTAGTCGATCGCCGGCTTGATGGACTTGAAGCGTACCTCGAGGACGTCACCCGAGTCGGCACCTTCTATATATATGGGGCCTGTAAGAATGTGGCCGCCCGGTCCCGTCTTCATCGTCGAGCGCGCGGCGTAGATGTCCTTCGCGAGCTGTTCGACGCGGTTCGAATCGAGTCCTGCTCGGACGAGCGACGTCGGACTGCAGGTCGAGAGCGCACGAACGGTCACCTCATCGCCGGATGCAACACGGAGCACGGGCTCACCCGCGGCGTCGTACCAACCCCACGCGACCGTTTTCGGCGTCGGCATGAGCGTGTGTGATCGTCCCGGTCGCGGTGCGCTCCAGTCCAGCGCTTGTGTTGGCGCGGACGCCGGTGTGCCGCTCTGGGAAACGGACGACGGGGCACGGCAGGCGAGTGCCATCATCCCACCAAAACCCAAGGTCACCATCGCGCGTGTCGTCGTCATTGTCTGCCTCCTCTAGGCAATTCGCGGACATTACCCGGCCAATCATAACCGTGCAACAGGTCGATCGCTTGCGGCGAGCCCGCTGGTACATAGTATTCAAAACCCCTGGTCAGCGTCGACGCTCGGGAAGCGTAGGCCACGTTTCTTGCATAACGGGCCCGCGATGATCGTCGCGATCTCCGGTTCAAGTGGTCTCATTGGCAGCGCGCTCGTGCGCATGTTCGAGCAGCGCAAGGACGAAGTGCGGCCGCTGGTTCGTCGCGAAACGCGCAGACCACGCGAGATCTCTTGGAATCCCGACGGTGAGGAGATCGAAGGCCCGAAGCTCGAAGGGGTCGACGTCGTCATCAACCTCGCCGGCGAGAGCCTCGCGCAGCATTGGTCGACCGGCGTGAAGCAGCGGATTCGCGATAGCCGCGTCAAAGGCACGGCCTTGCTCTCGCGCACCATCGCGTCGCTCGCCGCCAAGCCACGCGTGTTTCTGAGCGGATCGGCGATTGGTATCTATGGTAGTCGACGTGACGAACCCCTCGACGAAGCGAGCACCCTCGGCGACGACTTTCTCGCGAACGTCTGCAAGGATTGGGAGGCGGCGACATCCCCTGCGTCCGACGTTGGCGTGCAGGTGACACATCTCCGAACTGGCCTGGTGCTGTCGACCGACGGCGGACTCCTTCCAAAGCTGCTGCTACCTTTTCGACTCGGCGTCGGCGGCAAGTTGGGGAGGGGTCGGCAGTGGATGTCGTGGATCAGTCTCGACGACTACGTCGAGGCGGTCTGCCATCTTGTGACTGACCTTTCGCTCCCCGGACCGGTGAACATGGTCAGTCCATATCCGGTCACGAATGAAGAGTTCACCGATATCCTGGCGAACATTCTTCGGCGGCCCGCGATGATTTCGGTTCCCAGTTTCGCGCTCAAGTTCGCGATGGGAGAGATGGCCGAGGAGACGGCCCTGGCGAGCCAGCGGGTACGGCCGCATCGGTTGCTGGAAGCGAAATTCCACTACCAACAACCGACGCTGGACAAGGCGCTCCGGCATCTGCTGACGGCGCACTGAGCGCCCTCCAGTCATATAACCTCCGGATCGAGGTCACTCAGTCTCGAGGACTCGCGGAACTACCATCCCGATGGCTTACCTTTGAACGGATGAGGCCGGAGGAGCTTGAGGGGTGGCTCGAGCAGCTGCACACCGAGAGCTTCGGATGGGCACTCAGCTGTTGCGCGGGCGATGCTACTCGCGCCGAGGACGTGCTACAGACAGCGTATGTACGAGTCATATCCGGCCGTGCCGTTTACGGAGAGCGCTCGTCGTTCCGGACTTGGCTCTTCGGTGTAATCAGGCTCGTGGCGCTGGAGGAGCGTCGTCGGGTTCATCGAGAAGAGAAGCGCGCGGTCTGGCTGGACGATCCGAGGGCGGAGGCGGTGGCAGCCGAGGTCCCGCCGGACGAACGGGAATCCGCGGAGGCCTTGAGTGCGGCGCTCTCGCTGTTGCCCGAGCGACAGCGCGAGGTGCTGCACTTGGTGTTTTATGAAGACCTGTCGATCTCGGAGGCAGCAGCGGTGATGAAGATATCGGTCGGCTCGGCACGAACACACTATGAACGTGGCAAGGCGCGCGTGCGCGCCGTGTTGGGAGAGCGCCGCCGTGAGTGACGAGCTGCGCGACTCCGAGCTGCGCGCGCGTTTCGATGTGTTGAAGCGCATCGATGCCGAGCGCGCGCCAGCATTTGCCGAGATCATGGCGCGTTCGCGAGCGGAGCTTGCCGATGCGACGCCTGCAACAACGCGCAGCGAGTGGAGTCTGCTCGCGCGTCGCTACGGGTGGCTCGGTGGCTTGGCTGCCGCCGCGACGATTGTCGCACTGATCGCGCTGCCGCGCCGAGAATCCGAGGAAGCTGCGTTCGAGCGCGCGGTGCGGGCATTCCATTCTGATTCCGCGCTCGGGGCGTGGCGCTCGCCTACCGATGGTCTGTTGGATCTGCCGGGCGGCCGGTTGATCGCGACCACACCAAACATCAGTACCATTCGATAGCGATGCGATTTCAGTGGAACCGACGGCGGATTGTGCGATCGCTCCTCGTGGCTGGGGTGGTGACGGTGGGTCTGTTGCGCAGCGCGCAACCGCTTGCGGCGCAAGCGGCGCCAAAGCAAGAAGACGATCCCTTCGCGTCCGTCCTGTTTCCGCCCGAGCTGATCATGCAGCACGCGCGAGCGATCAACCTGGACGATCGTCAACGCGCTGCGATCACGAAACTCATCGAGCAGCTCCAGGGCCGCGCGGTCGCACTACAGTGGCAGCTGGCCGAGCAGGCGCAGGCATTGAAGCAGACGTTGAGCAGGGCGATGGTCGATCAGGATCGAGCCCTCGACCAGATGAACCGCGTGCTCGAGATCGAGAAGGCGATCAAGAAGGCTCATTTGGAGATGCTGATTCAGATCAAGAATCTGCTTCGGCCGGAGCAGCAGGCCGAGCTCACGCGATTGCGTGCCGCTGCGGTCGCAGGAAAGGCTCCGGAGCTCGAGTGATAGGTTTTTGTCGCCCGCGCGCGAGTGTAACGACTGTCGTCACGTCTGTCCTATGAACCCGAGGTGCCGGTCACTCATCCTGCAACAACCGACCTTCGATCTCAGGGAGGCAGTGATGACAAGGCACGTGATGCGAGGTACCGGCATGGTTCGCAGGCTGCCGATGGTGCTGCTGGCGATTGCTGCGGCGTGTAGCGGAACGACCGAGCCCCGGACGCCGGGCAAACTGAACACGGATGCTGCGCTGACCGACTACAGCGCGATGGACGGTGTCCTCCAGTCGACCGCCTGGAAGAATTTTCAGATGACGGCGAGCGGGATGACCGCGATGGGTGGCACAAGTGCGACGGCGAGCATCGCCGCCGGTGCACTCGCGAAACTCGCACCCGCCGGCGATTCTCGTGCTGCTGCAACGGCGATGGCGTCTTTCGTCGCGACCGGCACGGCCGGCATTCAACTCATCTCGGCCGGGAACCTCGGCAAGACATTCATTTACGATGGTCTGGGTCACAGGTGGGTCGTCGATTCCACCCGCACCGGTGCGCCCGCCAATGGCGTTCGGTTCATTACGTACGAACCGAACGGCGTGGAGCCCGATGCCACGAAGCCCACTGGATATGCGGACCTGATCGACTTGGGCGCCACAAGCGCCGGCATTGCGCTGCGATTGGTCGTCGTCGAGGGCACCTTCACCGTTCTGGATTATCACACGACGCTCGAAGGCGCGAACGGCATTGGCCATGTGACCGTCGATGGCTTCCTGCAGAACCGGAATGACAAACTCGAATTCGACGTCGACATCAAGGGCGGGAACACGAACGGTGTCGATCGCGGAGACATTACCTTCGGCCTGGCCATCGCCTCGCGCGCGTTCCATGTTGAAGGCCATGTCCATTCGGAGAAATCGAACGGGGCCGAGCACAGCACCGTCGACCTGAGCGTGAAGCACAGTTTCGCGTCGTTCGGCGTCCAGGTGGCGAACGACTTGGGCGCTTTGTCCGGCGTGGTCAAATTGAATGACGCCCCCTTCGCGACGGTGTCCGGCCGCGATGGCGCTCCGGTGTTCAAGACACCATCGGGTGGTGACTTGAGTGTCGCGGAAGGTCTCGTCTTGTGGAAAATCTTCGATGTCACCAAGGATGTCTTCGACCTGTTCGGGCACTTGATCGATCCGATCGACGACCTGATCATTCTGGCCTTCATCCTCTAGCGATAGAGAATGCTCTTATCACATTGCCTATGACATCACCTGCGGCCTTTCATCGGGCCGTCATGCTCGCCGCGTTCGCGGCGGGCATGACGGCATCGCCTGTTCTCGCCCAACGGTCCACGACGCGCGGTTGGGTGCTTGCCACCCATCTGCAGGGCGGGTCGCTCTCCGTCGATCACGATGATCCATCAGGTGGCGGCGGGCTTGGCATTCGTGCCGGCTACGGTGTCAATCGGTATTTCACGCCGTACCTCGAGGCCGATGCCATCCAGTTCGACGTGGCAAACACGGACCTCGGCGGCCAATGGGGCATGACGCACGTGGATCTCGGGGTGCGCTACAGTTTCGCCAATTCCTTGCGCCGCTGGGTGCCATTTCTCGAAGCAGCACTTGGTGTGCGCGCCGTGATTGTCGACGATGGAACGGTCAATGGCAACGACGTCGGCAGAGTGACCTTCAGCGGCGGCGCCTTTTCACTCGGTGGCGGCGTGGGCTTTTACGTGAAGCAGCACGTCGCCATCGAAACACTCATCAAGTTCACGAGCGGAACGTTCGAGAACGTCAACGTGGGCGACGTGACCGTGGGGAACCTCGACATACAGGCGCAGTCTACCCGACTGAAGTTCGGCGTTGCCTGGTGGCCCTAGCTGTAGTGATGCCGATCGACTGAAGGTTTCGACCGCCGACCATAGAAAGCCAGAACTCGACGTTGGCTGCGCGGAACAGGGCTTCGTGGTTCGACAACTCCTTGCCGCGCACAGCGTCCAGCGTGCGGATGATGTTCTCGGAGCGGTAAAGCCCACGCTGTCTGACAGCCTGGCTCGCGAAAAGGTCGCGCAGTGGCTCATAGAGGTCGCGTGCGAACCATTTTGCGGTCGGCGTCGGAAACCCCATCTTGTCCACTCGCGTTCTCACGATCTCCGGGATTCGGCCGCGCAACCCCTCACGGAGCGCGTGTTTATTCCATGGTCCCTGGATTCTCGCCTCCAGAGGAAGCGTGAGCGCATAGCTGACTAATCGGTGGTCGAGGAATGGCACGCGCGCCTCGACCCCATGAGCCATCGAGTTACGATCCTCGATGCGCAGGTATAACGGCAGCGGCGAAATGAACACCGAGTCACGCTGCACTGAGTCCATTCGAAGATTCTCGACGTGCCGATGCGGGGGCAGTTTGTCGACCAGCTCCGCCGAGAACCACTCGCTTGATCGAAGCGCTCGATGCCTCATGTGGCGCGCGAACGCTCTGTATCCCGGCACGCGGTTCAACCCGCGAAAGAGCATCGTCCTCAGCACGGACGCGCGGAGTGGAGCAGGCCGCTGCCCAAACGCTTGGGCGAACTTCGCGATCTCCGCCAGTGCCTCTGCCAAACGTCCGCTTGCGACGAGCGTCGTCCAGTAGTCGAGGTAGTAACTCGAGTACCCCGCAAGGGTCTCGTCAGCGCCTTGTCCATTGAGCAACACGATCGCGCCATGCTGGCGCGCAAGCCCCATGAGCTGAAACCCGACCAGGGCGTTCATCGAATGGACGGGTTCGTCATGGTAATGGAGAACGCGTGACAGGCTTCCCCAAAGGTCTCTAGGGTTGCCCTGCCACGACACGACGGTTGCCCCGGCCTGGCGGGCGGTTTCTTGGACGTATCGAGATTCGTCGAACTCGGGCGCGTTGTAATTGAACGCGAGCAACGGCGCCCGCAGGTTCGCCGCGCGGCGATGCCGCGCAAGCGCACAGATGATCGCGCTCGAGTCGATCCCTCCGGACAGGCAAACGCCGAGCGGCACGTCTGAGCGCATTTGCAGGCGTACGGCGTCTTCGAGGAGGTTGGCGACCGCGGTTGGTTCCTCTCGTGTCTCCTGACGGAGCTCGAGCGAGACGTCGAAGTACTTATACCATTGCAGCCTGTCAGGACTGAGGCGAAAGGCGTGTGCCGGAGGGATCTGCTCGATTCCTTCAAAGCAGGTGGCCGGACCTTCGTCGAGCTGGCCGTATACGACGTACCGCGAGATCACGGGCCAATTCTCGCGCATCTTGTAGAACCCAGACGCCTGGATGGCCTTGATCTCCGAGGCGAGGACGATGGCGTCGGGCCCCTGATGGACGTAGAGCGGCTTGATGCCGAACCGGTCACGAGCGCCGAAGAACTCGCCGCGTTTGCGATCCCAGATCACGAACGCGAACATGCCGACAAAGCGGTCGACGCATCGTTCGCCCCATGCGCGCCAGGATGCCAGCAAGACTTCAGTGTCGCTCGTGGACTGGAACACATGTCCCAGGCATTTCAGCTCATCGCGGATCTCAACATAGTTGAAGATCTCGCCGTTGAACGCGACGACTTGCGCGCCATCGCGTGCGACCATCGGCTGGTGTCCGCGCGGCGTAGTATCTATGATCGAAAGCCGCCGAAACCCGATTCCGACGGGCCCTTCGTACCAAAAGCCGCAGTCGTTCGGCCCGCGATGAGCGAGCGTCGCGGTCATTCGCTCCACGACGGCCGGATCGGCGGGAAGGCCGTTCCTTCCGACGAAAACAACAAAACCACACATGACGATGGCGTGGGTGGGAAGCCTCGAATGATCCGTCCCCAAACGAAGGATTCGAGGCGAGGTGGGCGCCTGGTCGTTAAAGCGGTTGCATTGTAGTGCTTGTACAGAGGTTTCGCCAGGCGCACTGGGTCACCGCTCGAACATCATCGCGCTCCGCTGACGACACGTGTTCGGGCACTTATCATTCGATACTCCTCGAGTGAATCCGCTGCAACAATGACCACCTCAGGCGCCGACGCCGAAACAGCTCCGCGAACGTCGCCCCGCGATCATACGGAGCTGGATAGTGCAGTGCGTTCGGGACTCGTCTGGACGAGTGCCGCAAAATGGGCCGTCCAGGCGATTAGTTGGGCGAGCACGATTCTCGTCGTTCGATTGCTCGCACCGCGCGACTACGGCGTGTTGGGAATGGCCGTGGTTTTTCTCTCGGCGCTCCAGCCATTGTGTGAGTGGGGTATCGCAGCGGCGATTGTGCGGGATCGCACGCTGTCACGCTTCCAGATCTCTCAACTCAACGGCCTCGCCCTGGTGCTCGGCATTCTCGGCTGGCTCGTCATCGCGGCTGCCGCGTCTCCCATCGCCGTTTTCTTCCACGAGCCCGAGCTCAGGAGAGCGATTCCTGTCATTGGCCTCACGTTCGTGCTCAGTGCTATTCGGACTGTTCCAGGCGCACTCCTCGTGCGACAGATGCGCTTCAGGAGTCTGGCCGTCGTCGAGACGTCGGAAGCGCTGTGCATGTCGATCATCACGCTGGCCGTTGCGTCCATCGGACAGGGGTATTGGGCCTTGGTTGCCGGCCAACTCGGAGGCCGTGCGATTGGTACACTGACAGCCGTCCTTCTGAGTCCCGTTCGCATATCGCTGACGCTGTCGGCGGCTGCGATCGGGAACAGTCTGCGCTTCGGAGGATGGGTGGCCGCATCGACACTCGCCTGGATGGCCTACTCGAATGCGGATCGCGCCATCGTGGGCCGCGTGATGGGCGAGACGGCGCTGGGCGCGTACGCCATCGCCATGACCTTCGCCGTGATGCCCGTGGAAAAGATCGGGCAGCTGTACCAGCGCGTCGCCGAAGCGGTGATCGCTCAGATTCAGAGCGACCGCGGCAGCGTCACGCGATATCTGTTGGGTATCACCGAGAGCGTCGCGGCGATCGCCTTTCCGTTGAGCGTCGGATTGGCGCTCGTCGCCGATCAATTCGTCGAGGTGATACTGGGTGAACAATGGCAACCGGCCATCGTTCCGCTCCAGCTCCTTGCCCTCGCGTCAGTCTCGCGATCAATCGACCCGCTGCTGGCCCAGATCCTCATCGTGACCGGTCACGCAAGAGAAAACGCGCGCTCCATGGTCATCGCGGTCGCGATACTCCCCGTCGCTTTCGTGCTTGCTGCACGTGCTGGCTGGGGAGTCGCCGGTGTAGCAGGCGTGTGGCTAGTTGGACATCCGGCGATTGTCGTCTCGCGACAACTTCGCATCGTCCTGAAGGTGACTGGCGCATCGGCCGGCGCGTACGCGCGCGCCCTGTGGCCGGCAACCAGCTCCACCGTCTTGATGGCCGTTGCCGTCGTTGGAATCCGCGCATTGACCAACGACTGGACATCGACAGGGGCTGCGCTGAGCGTAACGATCGCAGCAGGGGCGCTTGCGTACGCGGCTGCGCTCTATGGATTCCATCGCGCGCGCGTTGGAGCAGCCTGGGCGTTCGCACGGGGGCGCGCCTCGGTGACTCCCTCGGCGCGCCCCATGAGCGAGATGTCTGCCTAAGCGATCAACGCACTCAGTCGGTCGCTGAACACCCGGCTCGCCGTGAGACGCGTGCCGTCGCGCATGATCACGATGTACTCGCCGTGGAACCACGGCTCGAGCTCCTTGATGCGATCGATGTTCACGATCGCCGAGCGGTGAATGCGCACGAAGGTCTTCGGATCGAGCTTGAGCTCCATGTTCTTCATGCTTTCCCGAAGCAGATGGGCCTCGTTCTTCGCGTGGATCTTCACGTAGTTCCCGGACGCCTCGACCCAATCGATCTCCTCGGTCCGAATGAAGAAGACCCGGCCGCTCGATTTCACGATCAACCGCTCAGGATACTTTCGCTCCTCGCGCAACTCCTCGAGCAGCGACACGAGCCGAGAATCGATCGCAGCGCTCGTTCCCGTGGCGGTGGCTTTCTTGGCCGCGAGCTGCGTCCGCGCGCGCTCGAGCGCCTTCTCGAACCGCATCTGATCGAACGGCTTGAGCAGGAAGTCGAGTGCGTGGATCTCGAAGGCGCGGATGGCGTGTCCGTCGTGTGCCGTCACGAAAACGACGGCCGGCAGATGCGCGGGATCCAGATTCTCGATCACCTCGAAGCCATCCATGCCGGGCATCTGGACGTCGAGGAAGACGAGATCGGGCTGGGTGCGCTCGATCGTCTCCACCGCGCTGGCGCCGTCGGCGCACACGCCGATGATCTCGACGTCGGACTGCTGCTCCAGCAGCGACTGGATGCGATCGCGCCCGAGCTCTTCGTCGTCCACGATGAGGGCGCGAATCTTCGTCGCCTCCGGCGACATCGTCGAAGGAAAGACAGGATTTGTGGAAGTCATCAGTCGGCCGCCGTCAGCTCAAAGGGGTGAAAGGGAATGGCCATGGTGACGTGTACGCCCTCACCGGGCGCGCCACGGAGCGTGAATACTTGCCGATCGCCGTACAGGTGGGCGAGCCGCTGGCGAGTCGTCGCCAACCCGACGCCCTCCTTGTGGCCGGCACGCAGACCGCGCCCGTCGTCGACGACGTCGCACCGCAGCATGTCGCCATCTCGGCGAACGGAGATCGTGATCGATCCAGCGCCGACGTCCCCGAAGCCGTGACGGAACGAGTTCTCGACGAGCGGCTGGAGGAACAAGTTCGGCACGCGTGCGTCGCGCGTCTCGGGATCGATGTCGAGCGAGACGCGAAGCCGATCGCCGAAGCGCAGACTCATGATCTCGACGTAGCGCTGAAGGAACTCGAGCTCCGATTGGAGCGCAACTTCCTGCGCGCCGATGTTCTGCAGCGACATACGCAGCAGATCGCTCAAGGCCGCGACCATCGAGTCCGCGCGGCGAACGTCCTTGTGCATCAACGCCGAGATGGAGTGCAGCGTGTTGAACAAGAAGTGCGGCTGGAGCTGCATGCGCAGCATCTGAAGTTGCGCCTGCGCCAAGCGCGTCTCGAGCTGCGA
>Ga0126377_10003064_pt1 | contig 11709 bp, 10 predicted proteins | sample PanSoiMetPlot_22_FD_92647 | JGI IMG/M metagenome (GOLD analysis project Ga0126377, IMG submission 92647) | Tropical forest soil microbial communities from Panama - MetaG Plot_22 | ecosystem: Environmental > Terrestrial > Soil > Tropical forest > Bulk soil | place: Panama | collected 2016-02-17
AAGGCCATCGTGAGCCACATCGGTCTGAACGCCGAGACGCAGCGCCAGATGATGGCGGGTGAGCTCGAGGTCGAACTCGTCCCGCAAGGCACGCTCATCGAGCGCATTCGAGCCGGCGGCTTTGGACTGGGCGGCGTCCTGACGCAGACCGGCATTGGCACTCCCGTCGAAGCTGGCAAGCAGCGCGTTGAAGTCGCAGGCAAGCCCTATCTGCTTGAAATCGCACTCCGGGCTGACTTCGCCTTGGTGCAGGCGTTCATCGCCGACTATCTGGGCAATTTGGGCTATGCGCTGACCGCTCGCAATTTCAATCCGGTGATCGCAATGGCCGCTGGGACCGTTATCGCCAGTGCCGACAATATCGTTCCCGTCGGCGTGATGTCGCCCGATCATGTCGTAACGCCTGCACCGGTTGTCGATTATCTCGTCGTCAATGCATGAGATCGACATGGAACCGCATACGATCATTGCGCGCCGGATTGCCAGAGAGCTCTCGCCCGGCATGCTCGTGAACCTCGGCATTGGCATTCCAACACAGGTCGCAAACTTTGTCCCGCCGGGCATGCATGTATTCTTTCAGTCCGAAAATGGCCTGATCGGTACCGGGTCGGTCCCCGAAGAAGGAATGGCACATCCGACGCTGACAGACGCTGCCGGTCGTCCCGTCATGGCCCTCCCCGGTGCCAGCACATTCGACAGCGCCATGTCGTTTGGGCTCATTCGTGGCGGCCATCTTGATCTGACCGTGCTCGGCGGTTTGCAGGTCGATCAGTCTGGAAAACTCGCCAACTGGACAATTCCCAACAGGATGGTGCCGGGAATGGGCGGAGCGATGGACCTGGTGTCCGGCGCCAAGCGCGTCATCGTGGCCATGCAACACACCGCCAAGGGCGCTTCGAAGATCGTCAAGAAATGCACGCTCCCGATCACATCGACACGTCCAGTGGATCTGTTGGTCACCGAATTGGCGGTGATCGCTTTTCGCGACGGCCAAGCGATCCTGCTGGAGACTGGCCCGGGAATTTCCACCGCACAAGTGGTCGCGGCCACGGACGCCGAACTCGTTACGCCGAGCAATATCAAGGAAATGTCGCTATGAACGTTCACTCGATCATCGGCTGCTGTCGACAAGGACGCTCTCCAGCTCGACGTTGCGTTCCACCGGAAGGGCCGTCGAGCGGCGCGAGGTACGCGCTATGATACCGATCGCAAAAGCGAAATTGCTGGAACCGAAGAAAGGCCTCATCGTCGGCATCGCCAACGATCAATCGATCGCCTGGGGATGTGCCAAGGCCTTTCGGGCGCTGGGTGCCGAGCTCGCAGTCACCTATCTCAATGACAAAGCAAAAAAGTATGTCGAACCCTTAGCGCGCGAGCTCGAAGCGTCGCTCTTGATGCCTCTCGATGTCAGCAAGCCCGGCGAAATGGAAGCCGTGTTCGAGCACATCGAGAGGGAGTGGGGTGAGCTCGACTTTCTCCTCCATTCCATCGCCTTCTCACCCAAGGAAGCGCTGCAAGGACGGGTGGTAGACGTGCCGCGCGACGGCTTCTTGACCACCATGGACATATCTTGCTGGTCGTTCATCCGCATGGCCCATCTTGCTGAGCCGTTGATGAAGAACGGAGGCACCCTGTTCACCATGAGCTACTACGGCAGCCAGATGGTGGTGAAGAATTACAATGTGATGGGTGTCGCCAAGGCCGCGCTCGAGAGCGCAGTGCGCTATATTGCAGCCGAGCTGGGACCAAAAGGCATCCGTGTTCACGCGATCTCTCCTGGTCCACTGGCCACACGCGCCGCTTCAGGAATCCCCGAATTCGATGAGCTGCTCGAGAAGGCCAAGGGCAAGGCCCCTGCCCGCAGCCTTGTCAGCATCGATGACGTCGGCATTGCAACCGCATTTCTGGCTCACGACGCCGCACGCCTGATCACTGGCGAAACTCTTTATGTGGACGGAGGCTATCACATCATCGATTAGCATCCGTGACTGGCCGAAAGAGTGGATGCGATGCGTCTCTGGCTCATTCCAACCGGTTATGTGGTGACTGCCATTCTCGCCGCGCTCACGCTTCCAAGAATTGAGCACGCGTATATGGGGTCGTATGCCATCGGCTTATCCGTCTCGTCGGTGCAGGCCTATCTGTCCGCCGCGGCCTCCGGCATGATGGCGTTGACCGCAATTGTTTTTTCCGTTGCGTTCATAATGGTGCAATTTAGCGCCATTGCCTATTCGCCGCGACTGGCCCTCCTATTTGTCCGCAACCCGGCGCTCTTTCACACACTCGGAATATTTGTGGCGACCTTCGTCTATTCTCTCGCCACGCTTGCCTGGACCGACCGTGACCGATCCGGCTTTGTTCCGCTGTTTTCGACTGCATTTGTCGTGATCATGGTCGTTGTGAGCGTCGTCCTCTTTTCGCTTTTGGTTCAGCGTCTCAACGATCTTCAAATCTCGAACGTTCTTCATCTCATTGGCAACAAGGGCCGTCGGGTTATTCGCGAGATGTATCCGCCTCGCGACCAAACGAAAGTTGATATGCAAAAGCTCGAACGCGATATTGGTGGCCACCCGCACCTTGAAGCAGTCACACAAGTACTCACCTACTCGGGGGAACCACGGACAATCGCAAGCTCCGACATCCGCGCACTGGTTCGGGAGGCGCAGAAAGCCAACGCTGTGATCTTCCTGGCAAGCGCTGTTGGCGACACGCTCGTCGAGAATGCACTTATCCTTCGCGTCCATGGCGGCAGGCTGACGATTCCGGAAGACCGGCTGATTTGCGGGTTTCAACTCAAGAAAGAACGTACGTTCGATCAGGATCCCAAATTTGCGCTCCGCCTGCTCGTTGATATCGCCATCAAGGCGCTCTCTCCGGCAATCAACGATCCCACCACAGCCGTCCAAACGCTCGATCAAATCGAGGATATTCTGCACCACTTGGGACAGTGCGAATTGGATGTCGGCCACGTCAGAGATAGCATGGGGCAGCTACGTTTGATTTTCCCTGTACCTACATGGGACGATTATCTGGCGCTTGCTTTTGATGAAATTCGCCAATTCGGCGCGACCTCTGTGCAAGTCATGCGGCGCTTGCGGTCGGCACTCATCGCTGTAGCGGAAGCGTTGCCAGACCCGGCTCAAGCCGACGCAACCCGTCGATATCTAAAGCACCTCGACGCGGCAATTGATCGCTCCTCATTCGACTCAGAAGACCGCATTGCCGCGCGACAGGAGGATCGACAGGGCCTTGGCTTATCTCGCTTTCATGTTGAAGAAAAGGCGCTCGCTGGCAGCCGACAATGAAAAACCTGCTGCTTGGCGGCGGATTTGTTTAGGATGTTTTGCTTTTAGAAGATTGCCAGGACTAACACATCAGCGACTAACACATCAAAGACCAACACATCAAAGGCTAACACATGCGGCGTTCACGCCGAATTGCAGCGATCCTGGTCACGTCAGCAAAACCACAACAATCGTCATAAGGGCGGCTGCGAGCCCAACAATATGTATGATCATGACCAGCACTCCCCAGCCCGCATGGCGTCAGAAATGAGAGGCGCGATCATGTGTATTCCTGAGCGCACCAGGAACGATCACTGCCGGCGCAACCTGGTATTGTCAGAGCCGGACCTGGTCCAAACCGTCAGCATTTCTGTCCAGGATTTGTGCCATTGTTCCGCGATTTGCATCCAGAACTGCATGGGATTCGTCGTTCCCATTTGAAATGCGTCAGAGCTGGGCCAACTGCCAGACCAACTGGAGTTGTGCGAGGATTTGAGGTTCTGCGGCGTCGTCGACAGCACACTCGAGCTTTGCCGCTTAAGCAGCTCTTCCCAGGCGTCCATGACGTGATCCACGCCTTTGATCTGCGCCTCGGTGATGCTCTGCATTTGCGTACGAGCGGCATCGATCATTTGCTCCGGCCATCCGAGCTCCGCCGCTGCGACTGTCATTTTTTCGATGACCCGCTTTACGTTTTTCTCGTTGCTGTCGGAGAGTTCGCTGCGCCAAGCCGACATTGCTTCGAAGGCCGCATTCATCGCACTGCGCGCCTTGTGGGAAAGCCCAGGAATTGACCCGAGATCGAAATTGCGGGGCACTTCTATGGGCCTGTTTTGTGAATTCATGGCGGACTCTCCTCTTACTCATGCTTGCGAAAGTGCTCTAAGGGTGTGTCGATTGACGAACCGTTCACTGGGCCTCGTCAAAGACTGCCGAATCCCCGACAGCGTTTGATAGGCCGACCACAAACGAAATGCACAACCCACAGGCAGGAAGGTGCGTGAACGCCGACCGCGCACACGTTGGCACTAGATCTCGGGCACTGGATCTCGATCGATCATCCGTTAGCGCCGAGAAGTAACAAGGGCGGCGGAGCGGCTCGCCGCCCTCACGTGCCGACTTTTGCGCATGCGCTATGGGCACGAAACCCTTTGACCCCCGTACGAAAGGTACGTCTGGCTTGCCGGATCGTACGAACGGAACCGGCGGGCGCAATCCGCGATGGCGTCGGACCCATAAGAACCCGCAGTCGCATCGTATGCGGGCGCGTATGAACCATATCCGTACGAGCCATATCCGTTATTGCAATAGCCACCGGATGCGTAATAGGGATCGCAGTAATCCGCACTGGTTGCTGCGCCATAGGCCAAGCCGGCGCCTACAGCGGCCGCACCCCAGCCCCAACCATATCCTGGCCCCCAATTATCGCCGGCCCATCCGCCGCCCCAGCCAGGCCTGTTGCCGGGTCTGCCAGGCAGACCGATGTCGGGCCTGTTGCCAGGCCTGCCGGGTAGACCCATGTCAGGCCTGCCAGGCCGGCCGAGGTCGGCCCGGCTTGCGATCGGATTCGAAACGCGCGCGAAAGACCCACCATTTCCAACACGGTTTCCCGCAAACGAACCCCTGTTAATGCCACCTGCACGCAATGCGCCGCCCCCACCCAAACCGCCTGCACGCATCCCACCTCCACCAATGCCACCTGCACGCATGCCGCCGCCGCCGCCCCCGCCGCCGCGACGTGCGTCCGCGGTGTCGATCACAATCACGCTCGCAATTGCTGATGCTATGACCGCAGCGCCAATATGCTTGAGTGTGAGCATTGCAACCTCCTTTACTTTGCTTGACAAGAGACAGCGCATCCGGCGATTTCGCAGACCCCTTGAGCAATGTGCCCACGCGCGGTGCCCACGCGCGCCAGTGTTTGTCCGCTGCTCATGTCACGTCGCTAACATGCTTGAGCAATGAATGGGATGCGATTTAGGTTTACGTACTGTGGGGCAGAAGCGACAGCGATTAACGAATGCGACAAGAGGCCCGGGTCGTTTCTGAATGAACGAACGTATCAATGGCTATCCTTGCAGATAGTCCCGAGGCGCGACGTATCGCGCGCCGAACTGACGACGCGCACAACGCGCGCAGTGGCTCGAGGTCTTGTGCCGGTCATCCGGCTGGTGCGGGTGCGTTGCCCTGGTAGGCGAGACCGTGTCGCTTTGGCGAGCTTGACTCCTTCAAGCGGGGACGCTTTGTGGCAGAGGCTCGGACGTTGTCGATGTCACGTCAAATTAAGCCTTCCTATGGTTCCGCAATCGTGCTGGACTGATGCACCAGCTTGGTTGAGTTCGGCACTGCGAAACGATGGAAATGTACGATCTGCCAATTGGCGTCACGTTGCACTGGACGAACATTCAGCGCTGTGGGATTAGGATTTTCCCCGCCTTTGCTCTCGCATGCACGCCCGCCCTCTCCCCATCGTGCCGAAAATAACCTGGGACCGTTGATCGATGAGCTCCAATAATCCGGTGTTGGTCGTCGAAGACGACGTGTGGACTCGTTTGATCGGCGTCGTGCTAGATCCATCGACGAGCCAGGAGAGATATGACGCTTTTGCCGATTTTATGTCGCCCGACCTGCCTGATTTCCGAGGTTGGTGCAGCAAAGTCCAAACAACCGCAGGCCGCCTTTATCCGAGCGACGTCCGGCTCGTATCGTCCAAGGCGGAGCTGCTCAGCAATCTCGAATCGGCAGAAGCAATCGTGACCGAGGCTTTGAGGATCGGCAGAGAAGAGTTGGCTTTAGCGCCACGCCTGAAAGTAATCCATAAATACGGTGCGCTTTTTCGGAATATTGATGTCGCTGCATGCAAGGCGCGTGGCGTCGAGGTGTTGGGTGTACGCCGCCGCGCCAATATCGCTTGCGCCGAACATGCCTTTGCACTGATGCTTGCGCTTGTCAGGCGAATAGAGGAACTGAATGGATTGATCAGCATTGACCATCTTGCTGCTCTCAACCGGCCTTACATCGCATTTGATAGACGACATACCCCAGGCGCGAATTGGGGGCGCTTCTCTGGCATGCGAACTCTGAGCGGCAGTACACTTGGCATTATTGGTCTCGGTGAGATTGGCCGCGAAATTGCGGTCCGCGCCCATGCATTCGGAATGACCCTCCTTTATTTTCAACGGACCAGACTTTCCGCTTCTGAGGAGCATGCTTTAGGGACATCGTATTGCTCGTTGGAATCGCTCCTGGCGGAAAGCGATGTGATCATACCACAGCTTCCACTCGACCCTTCGACGTTAAACTTCCTCAACAGTGAACGCTTGGCCCTGATGAAAGCTGGAGCCTGCATCGTGAATGTTTCGCGGGCGGAAGTCATCGACCGCGAGGCCGTGCTGAAGGCGCTACGATCCGGCCATCTGGGCGGCTTCGCGCTCGACTCTTTATATGAGGAGCCCGGCCGGCCTGATGACGAATTGCTCTCCTTCGACAATGTCATTCTGACTCCCCACATGGCGGGCTCTCCCCGATTTAACGGACTGAGAGATATTGAGGAGCTGATCGGGGGTCTCGCGAATGTCCTTGCGGCGAAGCCGTAGCGGTCTTGTCATCTGCCACCCTTGACTGCTCGTAGTCGCGCGCCACCGATCCGATATTGTCGCCGGCGTGTTGGGCCAGATTTGCAGTGCCAATATCGGATCGGCTCGCGTCCGAACGTATTATTGCCTTGGGATGCCAGCCTTCTCGATCACGTTGCGCCACTTGCGGCCATCGCGATCCATGCGCTCCCACATTTCTTCTCGCGTGGTTCCGCTTGGATCGATGCCTAGGACGCGGAACCGTTCCTTCAGATCCGGCGACGCCAAGGCGCGATTGATCTCGACGTTGAGATATTGAAGAATCTGGTCAGGCACGCCTGCTCGCGCTCCGATTCCATTCCAGCCGATGACGACGTAGTTCGGATAGCCGCTTTCCTTGACCGTAGGCGCTTCCATCAGCAACGGCTCGCGCTTGTCGCCGGTCGTGGCAAGCACCCTCACCTTTCCGGGACCGATCACTGCCTGGAAAGCCGCGTAGTAGTCGAAGCCGAGATCAACGTCGCCGCGCAACAAGGCTGTCACCAAATCGGGCGAAGTCCGATAAGGAACGACCGTAAAGTTGCTTCCGGTGACCTCTTGAAACAGATGCGTCGACAGGTTTTGCGTGCTGCCGGGATTGATCGCACCGATATTGAGCTTGCCGGGCTGGCTGCGTGCGGCTTGTATCAATTGCTCCAGCGATTTGTAGGGTGAGTTATCAGGCACTGCGAGCAATATCGAAAAAGCGCCGGCGACCGAGATTGGAACGAAGTCCCGCAGCAGCTCATAGGGAAGCTTGGTGAACAATGACATGCTGATGGCCTGCCCATTGCCCATCTCAGCGAGTGTATAGCCATCGGGCGCGGCCCTGAGCGACTCCGACATTGAGGCAATCCCACCTGCACCGGGGCGGTTCTCGATCACAATCTGCTGCTTGACCTGCTCAGACACCTTGTTGGCGAGCAGACGCATGGTTTGATCACCAACGCCCCCAGCTCCGTAGGGAACCATGAGGCGAATGGGCTTATTGGGATAGCCGCTCGGACCCTGCGCGTTGCCCGCCGGAGCAAAGGCCAAGAAAAGCACTGCGCAACCGGCGAGCAGCCCAAGCCAGCGAATCGGGGAGGCTCGATCGAGGCCTCGTCTTAACCAAATCGAGTGCATGCGGGGCATCCTCCCTTTTCCAAGCTGGCATGGTCCGCGGAGCGGGGCCGCGACATGACCATTCCAATATTCTCATTCGGCATCAGCGTGACACAGCGCCCCATTAGCCTCTAATCGAAACAGTGCGTGCTCATATAAGATTTTGCTATACTGAACTTCTCCCGAGACCGCCTCCGAGGGGCGCCATGTCCATGAGTCACCACAATTTTCCCTCGCTCCGCCAGCTTCGCGCGTTCGAGGCCGTCGCCCGCTTGCAAAGCATGAGCGGGGCCGCAAGGGAGATCAATTTGTCGCAGCCCGGCGTCACTCAGTCAGTCGAAGCCCTCGAGCGCCAGCTGAAGGGCAAATTGCTGCAGCGGCGGCGCTCCGGGTGCTATCCGACGAAGCTCGGCACGATACTTCTGCCCCGCGTGCAATGCTTCTTCGATCACGTGCGCTCTGCTCTTGGCGAGTTGATCGTCGGTAATCCGGCCATGAGCCGGCAAACGATGGACATGACTCACAAGATCACCAAGCCTCAGATTCGCAGCCTGCTGGCGATCTATGAAAGCGAATCGTTCGACGCAGCAGCGCGCCTCCTTAAAATCTCTCAACCTTCGCTTCATCGATCTGCCAAGGATCTCGAACGCGAGCTGCACCGCGGTCTCTATCATCGAACCGCAAAGGGCATGACCACAAACGCGCGCGGGTCCGAGCTCGCAAGGCGAATTCAGGTCGGGCTGCGCGAGATTCACTATGGCGTGGAGGAAATGAAGGCCGCGCAAGGCAATGTTGTTTCGCGAATCGCAATCGGCAATATCCCACACTCTGATGCACAGATCATGTCGGCCGCGATCAAAGAATTGCTCTCCATCCATCCCAATGCATTCGTTCAAGTTGTCGATGGGCATTACGAGGCTCTCTTGAATGATCTGCGAGCCGCGCGGCTTGACCTGCTTTGGGGGACGCTTAGAACTCCGATTTGGGCACGCGATGTTCGCGAGGAAAAGCTGTTTCAGAATCCTTATGTCATCGTCGCTCGACGATGGCATCCTTTGACACGGCTCAAGAGGATTGCACCAGGCGATTTGGCCCAATTCGACTGGATCACGCCAGGGCCGACCACACCCAGGCAGCAAGCGCTTGAGCAGCTGTTCAAGGGCACGAGCCGCACACCCAGAATTACAGTCGAGACAACCTCGCTGCAACTTCACCGCAATCTCATAGCGTCGAGCGACAGATTGGCGCTCATGTCGCTATTCGAATCGCGATTGAACGATCCAAGCGTTTTTACAACCCTGCCATTCCAGTCATCGCATCTCAAGCGCTCGGATGGGGTGGTCAGAAGGGCCGATTGGCGACCGACCAAGATCCATCTGGAGTTCTTGGATATGTTGCGAGCTCATGCAAGACGGATGTCGCACACTGGACCGGAACTGTTTGTCCCAGCTGCAGCATCACGCCAACTCACGGCGGTTTCCTGACTGCTCGCTTTCAGCCCTGTCATTTTCAGGCTCGCCAAGGAAGACCAGATCAAGGACGCAACGCCTGCATGCTCTTGTCGAAGAGATCGTCCATCTCATAGCGGCGTGGAATGATCTTCTGCTCGTGCGCGTACTGGCTCACGATCGAGAGCGATTTGTTGACCGCTTCGACGCCGAATGGCAGCGGGTCGATGGCCTTGCCTGTCAGCCCGGCTGCCTTCTTGCTCTCGGCGAGCATCCGGAAGATCTCCTCGATCACGTCTGGTCGCGACTTCGCCAGCTCGGAACTGACCACGAACAAATGGTTGACCTGAGTGCAGCCATATTTCTTGTGCCACTCGGAAGCTGCTGCGTCCGGATTAGAGATCAACCGGCGCGCATCCGGGTGCTTGGGCGCATCGAGCCCAATGATCCCGACATCCGCCTCGCCGTCGATCATGCGCTGGTCGAGCGACTTCTGCTTCTTGTCGACACGGATGACGTTGGCCGGGTCGGTGTATTCGGCCAGGTGCGGATCATCGGTCGTGAGCCAAGTGATCCTGGAAAGATCGACGCCGTACTCGTGCTGCAGGATACCGCGCGCCCAAACGCCAGTCGTCTGCGTGTAGGCGCGCACGACGGCCTTGCGCCCCTCCAGATCCTTCGGCGCGAGCTCCTTGTCCCGATGCATGTAGGAGATGGTGCCATGCTGGAATTTGCCGACGACGCAAGCGGGCAGCAGCGTAAGCGGCTTGTTGTAGGCCTTCGCCTGCAGAAAGGTGACAATGGCGAGCTCGCCGGCGTCGAAAGCGCCGTCGCGCACCATCGGCTTGAAGCCCTGGTTGGCGGTCTTGGGGCCGGAAAAATCAAACTTGACAATGGGTGAGCTGACCTTGCCGGCCTTCAGCGCCGCAGCGAGCGCGCTGTCAGCGAGATTGGTCGTGAGCGTGACAGGGCCGGTCTTCGGAAAAGGAGCTGGCATGGGAACCTCGTTAGTCCTTGAGGGTCGGATAAAGAACCTGGGCCGTCTTGGCGAGAATCCAGTCCTGATCGTTCCGGGACAGGATCGAGAGACCCTTCTTGGCGTGCGCCAAGTGCTCCTTGAGATGACCGGCGGAGGCCGGGAAGTTCGAGCCCCAGGCAATGCGCTTTGACGTGAACTCCTGGATCAGCTTGGGGAAGAAGGTTTCCTCCCTGCCCTTGCCGACATTCGTGCGCTCGAACGCATGCGTCGACATCTTGAGATAGACGTTGGGGTATTGCGCGAGGCTCCACAGCGGCTTGGCGGCATCGTAGGGCGGACCGTCGCTCACATTGGGCCGACCCAAATGATCCATGATGATCTTCACCTTGGGAAAACGCTTCGCCAGCGTGATGGTGGCAGGAATCCCGGTCGGATCGGACTGTACGCAGATCGACATTCCCTCGTCGCCGACCAGCTCCCACACCGGGAACGACTTGGGATCGGCAAGCGAGCTCGGGTCGACTTCTTTCGTGCTGCCGCCGGTGAAGATGCGGAAGCCGGTAAAGCCGCGGTCGATCCAGTGCTGGGCCTTCTGCACGTTGTCGGGGGCCAGCATGTCGATCGAGCCAACGCCCGTGAAGCGGGCAGGAAACCGTGCAAGCGAATCCGCCAGGTATGAGCAGTCGTAGCCGTAGCACGTGGAGGAGTGCACGATCGCCGACTTGTCGACACCAGCCTCGTCCATTGCTTTGATCATCGCCTCGATCGGAGTGGGACGCTCGGCCGACCATTTCGATTGGATGCCGAACAGCGGGCTCTCCGGATATTTGACCTTGTCGGGCGAAATGATGTGCGGGTGGATGTCGATCACCTTGCTAACCACAGTAGATTCTCCTCACTCAACCTCATTCGAATGGGCCGCGCTTGTCGGCTCACGCCGCTTGCGGATCAACAAACAACTCAGGGATGGTCATGCGCCTGAGCGTCAGGCGCTGTTTGAAGGCGTAGCTCTCAAGCGCCTCGATGGTCGCCTTGTTGGCCGCCATGCCAAACGGCAGCGGGTCCGGGCCAACGATGCTGGTCAGGTCGCGATACTTCTTATCAGTCGCGGCCGCAGCCTTGCCCGAGGCAAGATCGGCGAGCCATTCAGCCTTGGCGGCGGAGTAGGCGTCGAACAGCGACCGCGCCACCCACGGGTGCGCCTGCAGGACGCTGTCCTTGACGACGATCGTGCCGTGCATCGGGTAGATGCCGGTCTTCTTGTGCCACGCCGCCTCGAG
>Ga0126377_10003065_pt1 | contig 11709 bp, 9 predicted proteins | sample PanSoiMetPlot_22_FD_92647 | JGI IMG/M metagenome (GOLD analysis project Ga0126377, IMG submission 92647) | Tropical forest soil microbial communities from Panama - MetaG Plot_22 | ecosystem: Environmental > Terrestrial > Soil > Tropical forest > Bulk soil | place: Panama | collected 2016-02-17
ACGCCCTCCACCTTGTCGGTGATGACGATCAATGCCTGGGTCCCACAGGAATAAGAAGAAGAGACTGATGCCGGGGAGCTCCTACCTCCCCGGCACCGGTCCCACTAACTACCCGCGGTGGCCACGCCAGTGGCGGCGGTGCTTGACCACCCTCACCTGGACCGACTGCGTCAGCGTATTGCCCGCCGCATCCGAGCCCTCGACCTCGATGGTGTAGATCCGGTCGTCGTCGTGCCGGTTGGTTTCGGCACGCAGCAACACCTCGAGCGGCCCCACGATCCTGAAATCCGGCTTGTCGTTGCCATGCCCGTGCCCGTGGCCATGTTCGTCATCCATGGGCGCATCGCTGGTGACGTTCACGATGCGCGCCGTGGGCGCGGCATCCAGCAGGTCCACCAGCTCCGCGCGGATCTTCACGCGCTCCAGCTGGTTGTTGGCCGGTGACAGGATGTGCGGATGCGCCGCCAGCTTGCTGAACGCCGGCGCCTCCGTGTCGAGATGCGTGATGCGGGGCACCGGCGGCGCGGCCATGCCATCGCCGATGAAGAACGACGGGTGCGGCGGCTGGTTGTAGCCCACGTTCTGCCACGCGATCCCTTCGCGATACTGCGGATCGTGCATCAGCGTGTACATCCGGTTGGTGGCCGGTATCGTCGTCGAGTAGATGCGCAGCGACTGGTTGTCGGCCGCGCGGAACACGACTTCCTCGCGCCAGTCACCGAGCAGGTCGCCGGTGAGCGAGGCATTCTGCTTGGTGCCGTTGTTGGACGCGGCGCCGTCCGCCGTCAGCAGCCGCACCAGCGTCGAGGTGTTCCAGTCCCACTTGCTGATCCAGTTGGCGTCCTCGAGCTCGCGCAGCGGATCGGCATCCCACCAGACGGCGTGGTTCACCGTGGTGGGCGCTTCGGCAATCCGATTTCCCTGGCCGTCCAGCAGGCCAGCCGCCACGTTCGAGCTCCAGAACTCATCTCCCGGTGTGCGCGGGTCGATGTCGGCCTCCATGCCGCGGCCCACGTCCACGCCCGGCACCCTGCTCCAGAGGATTTCGCCGGTCGCAGCGTCGTAGAGCGCCATGCCCGGCGAGTTCAGTGTCAACGTGTTGCCTTCGCTTTCGTGCACGCCGTACACCTCGAGACCCGGCCGCGACGGCACCAGGTCGCCCACGTGCAGCGCGTCGCCGTGGCGCAAGCCCGTGGAGAACAGACCCGTGCCGTTGTCGTCGACCACCATCGAGCCGTAGATGATCTCGTCCTTGCCGTCATGATCGACGTCGGCCACGGAGAGATTGTGATTACCCTGGCCATTGAAGGGATTCGATCCGGTCCACGGGAAACCCGTGCCCACCGAGCGCCCGGAGTCGAACACCCAGCGTGACGTCAGCTGCCCGCCACGCCAGTCCCAGGCCGCGAGCACCGTGCGGCCGTAATAGCCGCGCGCCATGACCACGCTGGGCAGGTGGCCGTCGAGATAGGCGACGGCGGCCAGGAAACGGTCGGCGCGATTGCCGTTGTTGTCGTTGTTGCCGTTGCCGCCGATGCCGCCCCAGCCGTCCAGCGGATCGCGCGACGGAATGTAGTTAGTCGTGGCCAGCGCCTTGCCGGTCAGGCCGTCGAACACGGTCAGGAACTCGGGGCCGGCCAGCACCTTGCCATAGCGTGCGTCGTTGGTGGCCGGCACCTGGATGCCGTCGTTGGGAACGGTCAGCGAGCGGTAGTCCTTGCTCGCGTCGCCGATGACCGTGCCCACGCCGTCGACCGTGCCATCAGCCGTCTTGCAGACCAGCTCGGCTTTGCCATCGCCGTCCAGGTCGTAGACCATGAACTGCGTGTAGTGCGCGCCGGCACGGATGTTCTTGCCCAGGTTGATGCGCCACAGGCGGGTGCCGTCGAGCTTGTAGGCGTCCAGGATCGCCGGGCCCGACAGGCCCTGCGACGCGCTGTCACGCGAATTGGTCGGGTCCCACTTGAGGATGATCTCGTACTCGCCATCGCCGTCGAGGTCGGCGACGCTGGCGTCGTTGGCCGTGTACGTGAAGGCCTGCGTCGGCGCGCCCGCCGGGACGTCGACATTGCCGCCCGGGGGCTGCTGCAACGGCACGTTCAGGTACTGCTGCACCGGGGCGTTGGCCGGCAGCACGAAGGCCTTGCCGGCGGGTAGTTCGACGCCCCTCAACAGCGGGCGAATCGTGTAGGAATTCGCCTGCGTGAGATCGGCCGTGGAATCGACGAAGTCGGTCGTGGTCAGCAGTGGCGCGTCGTTCAGCTTCAGCGGCGCCTCGCTGCCGGTGGCGCGGTAGAGATTGAAGGCCAGGTCGGCGGGATCGGTGCCCAGCAGGCGCCAACCCAGGTAGACGCTGGTATCGCCGGTTCGCAGCGCAATCAGGCCGCGGCCCAGGTTTTCGACCTGGTATCTGTCGGCGGGAAGGTCTGCGGCGGCGGAAATGACGGGAACACACAGGCACGCCAGGGCGGCGGCCAGAAGCACTCGTGTCTTCATGACAGGGAATCCTCTCGAGGGCGAGTTGTTCCGCGCGCCGCGGCGGAGAATAGCGCCGTGCGTTGCGGCGCTCAATGAAGAAATCGTTATGGGTCGTTGTGGAAAATAGCTAGGCGGGAACAACCACCGCGCTCACATCGACGTGCGAACCTGCCACAGCTCGGGAAAGAACTTCAGCTCCAGCGCCTTGGCGAGATACGACACGCCACCGGTTCCGCCGGTGCCGGGCTTGTAGCCGATGACACGCTCCACGGTCTTGAGGTGATGGAAGCGCCAGAGCTGGAACTTCTGATCCAGGTCGACCAGCCGTTCCGCCATTTCGTAGAGATCCCAATCCTTCTCGGCATTGTGATAGACGCCCAGCCAGGCCGCGGTCACCGCCTTCGACGGCGTGTAGGGCTCGGCGAAATCACGCTCGAGGTATTCCTCCGGGATGCCATAGCCGCGTCGTGACAGCACGCGCAGCACTTCGTCATACAACGAGGGTGCATGCAGCGCACGTTCGAGACGCTCGTAACCCTCCGGGTCGCGCTTGTGCACGGCGATGACGTCGCGGTTCTTGTTGCCCAGCCCGAACTCCAGCAGGCGGTATTGCAGCGACTGGAAACCGGATGAACGGCCGAGCGTATTGCGGAACGCCGAGTACTCGAAAGGCGTGAGCGTCGACAGCACGGTCCAGGCTCCGAGCAACTCCTCCTGCAGTCGCGAAATGCGCGCCAGCATCTTGAACGACGGATCCAGGCTGTCGCGCCGTACGCACTCGAACACGTGCGACAGCTCGTGCAGGAACAGCCGCATCCACAATTCCGACACCTGGTGGACGATGATGAACAGCATCTCGTCCTGCTCGACGGAATTCGGCTTCTGCGCGCCCAGGAGCTTGTCGAGCTGCAGATACTCCCCGTAGGACTGCGATGCACCCAGGTCCCAGTGCACACTCTCGTTGCGCAGATCGACGCGGCGCGCCGGTTCCTTTTCGTCGTTCATGAGTGGTCCGAGAATACCCAGCGCGGCACGTGCCGCCAGCCCTGCAACAGTTCGCGATCCAGCGCGCGCCAGTCCGCGCAATGCTTTTCCACCAGCTGCCAGAAACGCGCCGAGTGGTTCATGTGCTTCACGTGCGCGAGCTCGTGGACGATGAGGTAGTCGACCACCTCGGGCCGTTGGAACAACAGGCAGGCATTGAGCGAGATGGTACCTCGCACCGAACAACTTCCCCAGCGCGAGCGCTGCCGGCGTATCGAGACCTTCGAGTAGCGGATGCCGGTGGCCGCCGACAGTGTCGCCACGCGCGGTTCCAGCCGGCGCAGCGCCGCCTTGAGCAGCCAGGTGCGCAATGACTTGCGCAGCGACGCCGGCGTCCACGCGCCGGATACCTCGAGGAGGCCATCGCCCTTCTCCGCCAGTCGCAAACGACTGCTGCCGCCCGCGAGATGCAGGCGCAGGCTCTCCCCCGCCGCCGCAAGCTCGACGCGCACCGGAGGAAAGGGCTCGGGTGCCGGGCGATTGCGCAGCGCCTTGGCGCGCTTGTCTTCGATCCATTCCCGGTGGGCCGCGATGAAGTGCTCGACCTCGCGGGGCCGCGCGCGCGGCGGCACGACCACTTCCACGCGCGCATCCGGATACACGCGCACGGCAAGCCGGCGCGCGCGACGGCTGATCCTGATCCGCGGCGCCGCGCCGTCGGCCTCTTCCTCGCCGCGCACGCCGCCCAGGAGATCCATCTGAAGATCGTCGTTCATATCCTCGCCGCGAGCTGCGTGCCCTCGCGAATGGCTCTTTCGGCATCGAGCTCGGCCGCGAGCAATGCGCCGCCGATCACGTGCACGGGTTTGCCGGTGCCGGCCAGCTCACCGGCGAGCTGGTTCACGGACTCCTGCCCGGCGCAGATGATGACATGATCCACGGCGAGGAGTTCCGGCCCGCGCTCGCTGCGGATGTGCAGGCCCTGGTCGTCGATGCGTTCGTAGCTGATGCCGCCGCGCATCTCCACGCCGCGCATCTTCAATGCGGCGCGATGGATCCAGCCGGTGGTCTTGCCCAGGGTCGCGCCGGGACGGCCCGGCTTGCGCTGCAGTAGATAGACACGCCGCGCCGCCGCCGCGGGCTTGGCCGGCAGCAGTCCGCCGCGCGTGGTCAGCGTGCGATCGATGCCCCACTCGGCCAGGTAATCCTCGCCCTGGCGGTGCGTGAGAAACGTGGCGACGTCGAAGCCGATGCCGCCGGCCCCGATGATGGCAACGCGCTCGCCGGCGCGGCGCGCGCCCGACAGCAGATCGGGATACGGAACGGCCTTCGGATGATCGATGCCGGGGATGTCGGGGACGCGCGCCGTGACGCCGCTCGAGATCACGACTTCGTCGAAACCATTCGCCAGCCGCGCGGCATCGGCGCGCGTGTTCAACGCGAGCTGTACGCCGAGCAGCTCGAGGCGCCGCTGGAAATAGCGCAGCGTGTCGCGGAAATCCTCCTTGCCGGGAATCTCGCGCGCGTAGCGGAACTGCCCGCCGATCTCCCGGGCCTGCTCGAACAGCGTGACGCGATGGCCGCGCTCGGCCAGCGCCGTAGCGCAGGCCAGTCCGGCCGGGCCGCCGCCCACCACGGCGACGTGCTTCGGAGCGGCCACGGGCGTCAACACCAGTTCGGTTTCGAAGGCGGCGCGCGGATTCACCAGGCAAGTCGCGCGATCGCCTTCGAAGACGCGATCGAGGCAGCCCTGGTTGCAGGCGATGCAGGTATTGATTTCGGCGACGCGGCCCTCGAGGGCCTTGCGCGGCAGTTCGGGATCCGCGAGCAGCGGCCGCGCCATGGACACCAGGTCCGCGACGCCGCTGGCCAGCAGCGTCTCCGCATCGGCGGGCATGTTGAGACGATTGGTGGCGATGACCGGCAACCGCGTCGCCGCCTTGATGCGCGCAGAAACCCAGCCGAATGCGCCGCGCGGCACCATGCCCGCAATGGTGGGAATGCGCGCCTCGTGCCAGCCGATGCCGGTGTTGAGAATCGAGGCGCCCGCGCCTTCCATCTGCGAGGCCAGCCATTCGACCTCGGCGCCGGTGCAGCCGCCTTCGACCAGGTCGAGGCCGGACACCCGGTAGATGATGATGAATTCGCGCCCCACGGCCGCGCGGGTCTTTCGCACCACTTCGAGTGCCAGCCGCGCACGATTCTCCAGCGAGCCGCCCCACTCGTCGGTGCGCAGGTTGGTCCTGGGCGCGAGGAATTCGTTGATGAAGTATCCCTCGGATCCCATGATCTCGACGCCATCGTAGCCGGCGGCGCGCGCCAGCTCCGCGCAGCGCACGAAGTCCGCGATCTGGTCGCGAACACCGTCCGACGACAGCGCGCGCGGTTTGTAACGGTTGATCGGCGCGCGCAGCGCACTCGGCGCCACCACCAGCGGGTGATAGCCGTAGCGCCCGGTGTGCAGGATCTGCATGCAGATCTTGCCGCCGGCCTCGTGCACGGCCTCCGTGACCAGCCGGTGACGCGCGACTTCGCGCTCGCTGCTCAGCTTGCCCGCGAAGGGTTTGCCCCAGGCGGCGCGGTTCGGCGCGATCCCGCCACTGACCAGGAGCCCGGCACCGCCGCGTGCGCGCGCCGCAAAGTACGCCGCGAGCTTGGGGAAGTCGCGCGCGCGGTCCTCGAGCCCGGTGTGCATCGAGCCCATCACGATGCGGTTCGCGAGTTGCGTGAACCCGAGATCGAGCGGGGCAAACAAGTGCCCGAATGTCATCGGCGGAGTGTAGCGACCTAACGCGTGATTTGTGACATCTGGCGCCTGGCGAACGCATAGTCGGGTGCGATCAGCAGGGCCCGCTCCAGGGCCTCGCGTGCACCGACGATGTCGCGCTGGTCGAACAGCGCGCGGCCCAGGTAGGCATAGGCTTCCGCGGCGCCCCACTCCGGCGTCGTCGAGGCGCCGGCACGCGCCGCTTCGAACATCGTGGTCACGCCGCGCAGCTTCTGCACGGCCGCCGACCTGGCCGCGGCATCCTTGCCCGCACGCTCCAGCGCCGCCAGTGCTTCGACCAGGCGCACGCGCGGATTCTTGGGCTCGAGCTTCACGGCCTCGTCGATGCGCGAGCCGATGCGGTTTCCGCCGGCGATGGCGCAGGCCGTGCCCAGGGAATACGCCTCGGCACGGTTGTGGCGGTTCTCCGGCGTCTCGTCGAGTCCGAGCGCAATCTTCGGCAGCGCCTCGACGGCCTTGTCGACTTCCTTGCCGCAGTTGTCGACGGCGTCGTGGGCTTGGGACTTCTTCGTGGTCATCAGTACCTGCGCCAGGCGGTACTGCGTGAGCGCACGGAAGTATGCGCGTGTGCCCGCGTCGGCCGGCGCCGAGGCTTCCTCGCCTTCAACGGGCTTGGGATTGAGCGCGGCCAGCACGCCGTTCAGCGCGCGGGCATCATCCGTGTAGTACGCGTACTGGATGCGTCCTTCGACGTCGGCCCAGTCCGTGGGCATGGGTTGCGCGAAGGCCGGCGTGTATCCGCCGGCCACCAAGATCGCACCGCAACTCCCGAGAAATCTACCTCGCCATTTCTTTGACTTCACAACTCTCGCAAGCCTGCCGTGATGGGCAGCCTTGCCGCCCGGACGCCCGGCAGAATACCCGCAAGCAGGCACAAGAGCAGCCCGTAGACGATTCCGAGCAATAGGAGCATGGGAGTCACGGTGAACGCGTAGGTGATCTGGCTGAATGAGGCGAAGTTGAGCGTCGAGGTGGTCATGCCGTTCAGGAACACATAGGCAAACACCCCACCCACCAGGCCGCCGATGGCGCCCAGGATCATGGCCTCCACCAGCACGGAGAACACCACGGGGCCGGCGCCGAAGCCCATGGCGCGCAGCGTGGCGATTTCACGCACACGGCTGGCGACGGCACTCTCGAGCGTGTTCAGCGCCGCGAATAACGCCGCCAGTCCCATGATGACGCCGATCCACACGCCAACCTTGTTGATGATGTCCGACATGGCCTTCTGCTGGTCGGCGTAGAACTGCTTCTCGCTCATCACGTCCACCGAGAAGCGCGAGTCCTTCGAGAGCGCGTCCTTGAGCGTTTTCAGCGGCACGCCATCGGCGAGTCGCGCACGCACGGTCTGCACGACCGGGCCGCGCTGCCAGGCCTGCTGTACCACGGGCGCGTCCGCCCAGGCTTCGGACTCGGCCATGCCGCCGTCATCGGTGAATCGCCCGACGATCTGCCAGTCCGTATTCAGCCAGCGCACCTTGTTGCCGACGTCAAAAGGCAGGATGCGCATGGCTGCTCCCTTGCCCTCGACGATCACGAACTGCTCCGCGGCCCCTTCGCCGACGATGATCTCGCTGGTGCCCGGCTTGAACATGCGGCCTTTCACCAGTTTGAAATGTTTGCGCAGAAGGAATGCGTTTGGCCCTACGCCGCGCAGCGGCAGGTTTGCCGACGAGTCCTTGGTTTTCATTTGCGCGCTGACCACGCCGAACACCTCGCCGGAGATCAACGGCTCCTTCTTGTCATTGCGCGCGATGCCATTGATGTCGTTGAGCGCGGTGACCTGCTCGGGGCCGAAGTAGCTCTGCATCTCGCTAGCCGAACCCGAGCGCATGATCATCGCCGTGTCGGCCGAGCCCGAGCCTTCCAGCGCCTTGCTGAAGCCCGCGCCGATCGACAGCAACGACACCAGCACCAGCGTGACGCCGCCGATTCCCAGCACCGCCACCAGCGACGACGACCAGCGCTCCGGGATGTTGCGCAGGTTCATCGCCGTCACGGCGCCGATCTGTTCGATTGCATTGGCCATGCTGTTACCTCTTATGCGCGACGCAAAGCGTCTCTTTTCATCCGCGACGCAAAGCGTCGACGACCTTCAGGCGCAGAGCCATCATCGAAGGCCACAAGCCGGCGACCAGCCCGAAGGCAATCATCAGCACCAGCGCCACGAGGAAGGTGCTGCCATGGATCGCGAACCCCGGCAGGGTCTCCTTGAGGAAGAACGCCAGGCCCAGTGACAGCAATTTCGCGAGCCCGAAACCCACGAGCCCGCCCGAGAGCGTCAGCATCAGCGACTCGAGCAGCACCAGGAACACGATCAGGCCGGCGCCGAAACCCAGCGTCTTCATGACGCCAATCTCGTTGGTGCGTTCGCGCACCGATTGCGCCATGCGATTCGCCGTCACCAGCAGCATGGTGAAGAACACCGCGAGCGTCACCGACGTGACGATGATGGTCATGTCGCCGATCTGCGCGATCCAGTGCTTGACCCAGTCGCGCTCGCTCAGGGTTTCCGTTTCCGCGGTGGAGTTCGCGAACATCGCGTCGACCTTCTTGCCGATGGCCGCGGAGTCATCCGCGTTTTGCACGCGGATGTTCACCGAACCGATCATGTCCTTGCCGAACAGCAGCGGCTCGTTGTAGTAGTCGAATTGCATGTAGGCGCTGCCGTCGAGGAACGGCGAACCGCTCTCGTAAGTGGCGACGATGTTGAATTGCCAGGTGTCGGTGTTGTCCTTCTTGCGCCAGATCTGCGAGCGGATCGGGATGTGGTCGCCGACCTTCCAGCCGTACTTGCGCGCCAGGATGTAGCCCACCATCAGGCCCTGGCGATCGTTCTCCCAGCGCTTGACGCCGTCCGCTGGTGTCACCTTGATATTCGGATACACCTCGAACATCTCCGCGGGCTGGGTCGCGAACATCGGGAACGATTCATGGGGATTCTGCGGTGTGCGCCACTCGGCCCCATACCAGCTGTTCGAAGCCGCGGCGCGCACACCCGGCATGGCCTTGATCTTCTCGTAGTACGCGTACGGCAGCGGCTGCGTGAGGCCCGCCTTGTTACGCAGCACCATGCGGTCGGCGCCGGCCATGCTCACGCCGGCCGTCATGCTGGTGCGCAGTGCCTCGAGCAGTCCGTACAGCAGGAAGGCAACCAGGATGGATGCGAACGTGAGGAACAGGCGCAGCTTGCGCCGCCGCAGGTTCGCCCAGACCAGCGGTATCCAGCGAAACATCAGGAGGTCTCCCGTTCCAGCCGGCCTTTCTCCAGGTGCAGCGTGCGATTGGCGCGCTCGGCGGCGCGCGGATCGTGCGTCACCATGACGATGGTCTTGCCGTGCTGCTTGTTCAGCGCCTGCAGCAGGTCCAGGATTTCATCGCCGGACTTGCGGTCCAGGTCGCCGGTGGGCTCGTCGCACAACAGCAGCGTGGGATCCGTGACGATGGCGCGCGCGATGCCGACGCGCTGCTCCTGGCCGCCCGAGAGCTCGCGCGGCTTGTGTTTCATGCGGTCGCCCAGCCCCACCAGCTGCAAGGCCGTGTGCACGTGGTTCAGGCGCTCCGCGCGGCCGAGATGCGTCAACAACAGGGGTAGTTCGACGTTGCGCTCCGCCGTGAGCACGGGCAGCAGGTTGTACATCTGGAACACGAAGCCCACGTGCGTGCCGCGCCACTTCGCGAGCGCAGAATCCGACAGCCGGTCGATGGCCAGCCCGTCGACTTCGACGCTGCCCACCGTCGGCCGGTCGAGTCCGCCGAGAAGATTCAGCAGCGTGGTCTTGCCGGAGCCGGACGGTCCCATCAGCGCCACGAAATCCCCGCGTGGCAGGTCCAGGTCCAGCTTCTCGAGCACGGGCACCACTTCGTTGCCGCGCTTGTATTGCTTCGCCACGCCGCGCAGTCGCGCTACGACCGACTTGTCCTGCTGCCCTCTCGCCAGGGCTTGTTCAACTGCCGACATGCTGCACTCCTCTCGCTAACCGTTGCTTTCTTTCAGCTTGACCTTGCCGCCGTCCTGCAGTCCTTCGACCAGCGGCGCGACCAGTTCTTCACCCTCGTGCACACCGGCCAGCACTTCGGTCTGGCCGTCGTTCTCGGCGCCGGTGGTGATGGCGCGGCGCTCGACGCGGCCACCACTGACCACCCACACGTAGGATTCGCTGCCCTGGCGTTGCACGGCCGAGCTGGGCACGCGGATGCGCGGGGCATTCGACGTGCTCGCCGCTACCGGCTGGTCGTCGAGGAAGCGCACCTTGATGCCCATGTCGGGCAGGATCTGCGATTCGAGCTTGTCGAAGCCGATGCGCACCTTGACCGTGGCCTTGGTGCGATCTGCGGTGGGCACGATGTTGATGACGTGCGCCGCCAGCGGCTGATCCGGGTAGGCATCGAGCTTGGCCTCGACGCGCTGGTTGGGCTTCACGCGGTAGATGTACGCCTCGTTGACGTCCACCTCGACTTCGCGCGAATCCATGTCGACGATGGTGGCGATGCCCGTGCGCGTGAATCCGCCGCCGGCGGACATCGGCGAAATGATTTCGCCGGGCTGCGCGTCCTTGGAGATGACCACGCCCGAGAACGGCGCGCGCACCTGCAGATCGTCGTAGTCGATCTTGCGCATCGCGACCTGGCTCTCGGACACTTTGACCTGCGCCTTCGAGGCCTCGAGCCGTGCGTCCAACGCGTTCACGTCGGCACGCGACGTGTCGAGCGCCGCCTCGCTGACCAGTTTCTGCTTCACCAGCTCTTCGTTGCGCGCCAGCTGGCGGCGCGCGTCGGCCAGGCGCACTTCGGTCTCGGCGAGATTGCGGCGCGAAGCGTCGAGCTCGCGCTCCGCCATGGTCAGCACGGTCTGGATGTTGATGGGATCCAGGCGCGCCAGGACCTGGTCCTTCTTCACGGCCATGCCTTCTTCGACGTAGGTCTCCAGCAGCTTGCCGGTGACCTTCGCGGAGACCGTGGCCATGCGCCGCGCGACCACGTAGCCCGACGCATTCAGCACGGAGTTGCCGAGACTGGGCCCCGAGCTTTCCACTTCGGCGGTGACCGTGGTCACTTCGGTGGTCGTGCCGCCAAGCCATAGCCACAGGCCCACGCCCACGGCGCCCACCAGCACCACCGCGACCGCTATATAAATGAGCCGCTTGCCGATGCCGCCTTCCTCGGGCTGAACCGAGCGGTCGATGCGCAGAGAACCGAGTGAATCTGAATCGAGAGGCATGTGCCGTAAGTCCCTGAGTTCCCTTGAGTTACTAGCCGGTGCATGGCAGCCTGATTCGAGGCTGGCTGGAAGACTAATGGAATTCGGAAAGGCAGACACCTGTCAGGTGTCATGCGGCGCTGCTGACTACATCCATGCGCAGTGCCGTGGGCAGCCGGTTTCGAATGCCGCGACGATCGTGCTGACATCTGCCGCCGTAAAGGTCGTCAGCGCGAGATGAACAGTCTGGTGTTTTCCG
>Ga0126377_10003066_pt1 | contig 11706 bp, 16 predicted proteins | sample PanSoiMetPlot_22_FD_92647 | JGI IMG/M metagenome (GOLD analysis project Ga0126377, IMG submission 92647) | Tropical forest soil microbial communities from Panama - MetaG Plot_22 | ecosystem: Environmental > Terrestrial > Soil > Tropical forest > Bulk soil | place: Panama | collected 2016-02-17
GCCCGATTGCCGCATTGCCAATCTCGCGCTGGCGGGGCTCGACACGGTCGCGGTACGCGTGCCCGCGCATCCGGTTGCGCGCGCATTGCTTGCCGCCTTCGGCGGCCCGATCGTCGCGCCTTCAGCCAACCGCTCCGGCCACGTCTCGCCGACAAGCGCCGCGCACGTGCTCGCCGATCTGCGCGGGCGGATCGATCTCATCGTCGATGCGGGGCCATGCAAGGTCGGCGTTGAGTCGACGATCGTGTCCTGCGCCGGCGAGCCGACGCTGCTTCGGCCCGGGGGGGTTCCGCGCGAAGCGTTCGAAAGGGTCCTCGGTGCTCCGCTGGCGATAGCCTCGAGCGATGAAGAAGCGCCGCCCGCGCCGGGCATGCTGGCTTCGCACTATGCGCCGAAGGCATTGCTGCGCCTCGAGGCCGATGGCGCCGAGCCGGGCGAGGCCCTGCTCGCTTTCGGGCGAGCGCCGGAATTCTCCGGTCCGGTGCTGAATTTGTCGGCGCGTGGAGACCTGATCGAGGCTGCCACCAACCTGTTCTCGCACTTGCGGGCGCTGGACGCTTCCGGTGCGAGGCGCATCGCGGTAATGAAGGTGCCGCATGACGGCCTGGGCGAGGCGATCAACGACCGCCTCAAGCGTGCCGCGGCACCGCGACAAGGACAGTCCGTGAATGAATGAGCAGCTGCGCCGCGCGCCCTCCCCCGACCTGCTGCCGCGCTTTGCGGCCATCGTCGGCGACAGATATGCGATCACCGACCCGGCCGCGCTCGAGCCTTATCTGATCGAAGGCCGCGGCCTCTATCGGGGCCGCTCGTCGATGCTGTTGCGTCCCGGCTCGGTCGCCGAAGTGCAGGCGATCCTCAAGCTCGCGAACGAAACCAAGACGCCGCTGGTCCCGCAGGGCGGCAATACCGGACTGGTCGGAGGGCAGATCCCGTTCGACGGCGAGCTCCTCCTCTCGCTCACACGCCTCGACAAGATCCGCGAAGTAGACGCCGCATCGAACACAATGACCTGCGAAGCCGGCGTCGTGCTGGCCAAAGCGCAGGATGCGGCAACGGCGGTCGACCGGCTGTTCCCGCTCTCGCTCGGCGCGGAAGGCAGCTGCACGATCGGCGGCAACCTTTCCACCAATGCCGGCGGCACCGGAGCCGTAGCCTACGGCATCGCGCGAGACCTCGTGATGGGGATCGAGGTGGTGCTGGCCGACGGCCGCATCATGAACCTGCTGTCGAAACTGAAAAAGAACAACACCGGCTACGATCTGCGGCACATCTTCGTCGGCGCCGAAGGCACGCTCGGCGTCATCACCGCCGCGGTGGTCAAGCTGTTCCCGCGCCCACGCGCGGTTGAGACAGCGTTCATCGGCGTGCCCTCGCCGGCTGCCGCGGTGAAACTGCTTAACCAGGCGCAGGCCCGCGTCGGCGGCACGGTAACGAGCTTCGAGCTGATCGTCCGCGACGTCATCGAGTTCGCGCTCAAGCACGCCCATGGCGCGCGCGACCCGCTCGCGACCAGGCATCCGTGGTACGTGCTGATGGAAGTCTCGTCACAGCACAGCGACGGACTGCGCGAGAGCGTCGAGCAATTGCTTGCCGATGCAAGCGCCGAAGGACTGGTCCGGGATGCAACGATTGCCGCGAGCCTCGACCAGGCAAAGACTTTCTGGCACCTGCGTCACGTCCTTCCGGAAGCGCAGAAACCCGAGGGCGGATCGATCAAAGCCGATGTATCGGTCCCGGTCGCATCGGTGCCGCAATTCCTGGAAGAGGCCGCCGCCGCGGCAAAAGCCATAGTTGCGGGCTGCCGGCCGGTGCCCTTCGGTCACCTGGGAGACGGCAACGTGCATTTCAATGTCAGCCAGCCGGTCGGCGCCGACAGCGCGCAATTTCTCGCGCGCTGGGGCGAGATCAACGATGCCGTCAACAAGATCGTGCTGAAATACAATGGCTCGATTTCCGCCGAGCACGGTATCGGCAAGCTCAAACGGGATTCCCTGCCAAAGGTGAAGGATCCGGTCGCGCTCGAGTTGATGCGCGGCCTCAAGCGCATGCTCGATCCGAACGGAATCCTCAATCCCGGCAAGGTGCTCTAGGCACACCCTCAGGGCGTGACGACCACGCGACCCTTCATGTTCGGGTGATACTTGCAGAAATAGTCGACCGCGCCCGCTTTCTTCAGAACGACGCGGCCGCTCTGCTTGGGTCCCGTGACGACATTCCAGTCGCCGTTCGTTGCCGTGGCGGTGTGGGCGAGTGCATCCTTGTTCACCCACTCCACCGTGTCGCCGACCTTGGCATTCACCTCAACCGGCGCAAAAACCAGCTTGTCGATCGTGACCTGAATCGTCTCCGCCTGCGCCGGGGCGGACAGGAGCGCACATATTGCAAGCCCGGCGATCCGTCCCGGCGTCATCGCATGCATTGCGGTTACTTGACGTCAACCGCGACGTGCTCGGCGTGCTGCTGGTGGCCCTGGAACAGCTTCAGGCCGGTCTGCAGCAGGCTTTTGAGCTCGGAATTGTTCGCCGAGGGGATGAGCGTGCTTTCTAGCGCGCCGTTGACGGTCTTGTGGTAGGCGACCTCGTTGTCGACATAGGCCTTGTCGAATGCCGTGCCCTTGAGCTTCGCGAGTTCGGCGCGCTTCGCCGAAGCTTGCTTGGTGAGGGCGCGGCTTGTGTCGTTATCCTCCGGCTTGACGTTCAGTTTCTTGACCAGGGCAAGCGCCTGCTTGTTCACCGCGGTATGGTCGCGCACCATGTCGTTGGCGAATTCGCGTACTTCCTTGTTTTTCGATTTTTCGAGCGCCTGCTTGGCCGCCTCGATGTCGAGCTGGCCGGCGGTGTAGGCAATGTGCGCAATTTGTGGATCGGTAGGCTTTGCGCCTTGAGCGAGAGCGGGCGCGGACAGCAGGCACAGCGCGATCACGCCTGCGGACAATCTTGTAATCATGAGGGACCTCCCTTTCATGGGCCGTGCACCGTTTGATGCAGCGGCGCGGCGGAGGTTCCCGAAATTCAGTTAGCGCAGATGCGCTGGACGATCGTTTCCGTCATGCGCTCGCAGCGCCGGCCATCGAAAGGAAAACTGTTGGTGAGCGCCGGCCCAAGCTGCTTGTCGAGCTCCGCGCGCAACAGGACGCGCGCACGATGCAGGCGCGTCTTCACGGTCTCCGGTTGCAGGCCGAAGAGATCCGCCGTTTCATCAACGCTCATGCCCTCGACAATGCGCGCGACGAACACGGATCGGAACGCATCGGGGAGTTCGTCAATCGCGTGCTCCAGCACCGCACGGATTTCGCTTTGCGCCATCGCTTTCTCCGGATCGATTCCCGCCGCCGAGACCGGAAAGTTGATGATCTCGGCCTCGTTGCGGTTGCCGCCATATGTCTCCCAGTCGACCGTGGGCCGCCGCCGCCGCAGCCGCCCAAGCGCTTCATTCATTGCAATGCGCGTGATCCAGGTTCCGAATGCGGCATCGCCCCGGAACATATCGAGGCCCGTGAAGGCGCGGACATAGGTCTCCTGCACGACGTCTTCGGCCTCGGCGTCGTTGCGCACAATACTCCGCGCGATCCGGAACAGCCGGCGATTGTAGCGGTTGGTGATGGCCCGGACGGCGGCTTCATTGCGCGCACGCGCCATGCGCACCAGGTCTTCATCACCCAGCGCTTCGGCTGCTTGCGTCGGTTGCACCACGGACATGAGCATCATCCTCGGTTTCGATACATTTGATGCCGCAAGGCCCTATAGGTTCCCGGGGACGGCTTAGAACAGGACGCCCTGCCCGTCATCTTTCTTGGCCCGCCTGGCCGCCTGCCGTTGCTGGGCGGATTTTTGCTCCAGTGCGGCCTCCTCGCCGGGCGGCCGGGGTTCCAACAGCGCCGGATTGTCGTTCGCGGTACGGTTGACCGCACTTGAGACCGTGTAGGCCTCGAGCACGGCGTCGGGCGCCGGCGCGACCAACGTCATGGCTGTCTCGACATCGACATTGGCGCAGTCGAGCCACAGGTTGAAGGCTTCGGGCGGAACGACCACCGGCATGCGGTCATGGATTTCATCCAGCGTGCGGTTGGCGCGCGTGGTCACAATCGCCGCTGTCTCAAGCTCTTCGCCGTTTGGCCCCATCCAGGTCTCCCAAAGACCGGCAAACGCAATCGGTCCGCCGGATTTCGCACGCACGAAGTAGGGCTGCTTGCCCACCCTGCTTGTCTTCCACTCGTAGAAGCCGTCGGCTGGAACGAGGCAGCGCCGCCGTTTCACCGCAGCGCTGAACGCGGGCTTGTCCGTTAACGATTCACCTCTCGCATTGATCAGCAGTGAGAAATTTTTCGGGTCCTTGACCCAGGACGGCAGCAGTCCCCACCGCACCAGCGCAAACTGACGCTTGCCGTCGATCAGCCTCACGATCGCGATCGGCTGGGTCGGCGCAACATTGTAGCGCGGCGGGAAATTGGGCTGCTCGGGATACCCGAACAGGGCCCGGATCGCTTCCGGCGCCGACGTCACGGCATAACGGCCGCACATCAAACAAGCCCTAAATATCGGGAGCTTAAGCGCAATTTAACCCCGCATCGTGACACTGCCGCCCGATCCGTTTCGGGAAGGGGCTCGATGAAATATCAGAACTGCGCCGCCCTGGCGCAAGCGCCTGACGAGCCGCTCGATCTCGGCGCGGGCCTGCGGCTCGAGGATGCCAATATCAATCCGGCAACGGGTCTTGCGACCGACTACCTCAACCGCTTCAACGAGGCCGTCATGCTGCTCGACATGCTGGCGACCTGCCCGGAATTCCGCGACGACTTTCTGTCCTGGGAACCGATGAGCTATCGCGACCATTTTCGTGCTTCCCGCTCCCGGACCCGTGATCTCGCCGTTGCCGCCTACGAGACGGCCGATCCGAACGTGCGCGGCGGCCTCGACACGCTGGCCGCGACGATGACCGTCGTGCTAGAGGCGACACGGGCGGCGATGACCTCCGACCTGAAGCCGGACACAATCGCTGCGCTTGCGGGCAATGCCGTCGGATGGCTGAAGCCGATGATCGCGCGCGCCGGCGGGATCATCAATGGCGATGAAGAGGTCACGGGCGCGGCATCGCCGCAGGCAATCGTCGATCAACTGATGAAACGATAGAGCGCGTGGCTGACGAGCGATCCTATCCGCAACGCCCCTTCCTCGCGGTGAGCGCAGCCATCGTCCGCGATGGCAAGGTGCTGATCGTGCGGCGCGCGCGCAAACCGGCGCTCAACCTTTACACATTGCCGGGCGGCGTCGTTGAGGTCGGCGAGCAGCTTGCCGATGCGGTCGTTCGCGAGGTGCGCGAAGAGACTTCGCTCGATATCGAGCCCCTTGCGCTTGCCGGGCACCGCGAAGCGATCATGCGCGACAAGGAAGGCCGGGTCGAACGTCATTTCGTCATTTTGAGTTTTGCCTCGCGGTGGCTCAAAGGCGAGCCGGTCCTCAACCACGAACTCGACGACGCACGCTGGATCGATCCGGCTGCGATTTCCGGCTATAAAACGACCGAGGGCCTGGCCGAAATCGTCACGGCCGCGGTCGCGCTGGTCACAGTCGCGCGGTGATCCGTCCGCCTTGCGATTACCTTCGGGCCGGCGCATATGTTCGAAACCATTCCGGCTGGATTTCCGTGAAAAAGCTGCTCCTCATCGTCTCGATCTTTTTTTGTCTTGCTGCGCCCGCCCGCGCGCAAAGCGATGCGCCGGCGCCGTTCGATGGCGATCTTGCACGCCTGAGCGAAATCCTCGGCGCCCTGCACTATCTGCGCGCGGTCTGCGGTGCCAACGACGGCGCGAAGTGGCGCAATGAGATGCAGGCACTGATTGACGCCGAGGCGCCGAGCGGGGAGCGGCGGCGCAAGATCGTTGCAAGCTTCAATCGTGGTTATCGGGGATTCCAGCAGACCTATCGGACTTGCACACCCGCCGCCGATCTCGCCATCCGGCGCTATCTCGACGAAGGTGCGAAGATCGCCCGCGATATCACGGCGCGATACGCCAACTAGCGCGGTTAACCTTCTCTTAATTGTCGGCTATTGCGATCCGAACCGCGTGCTAACGTCGCTCTGGGACGTGTTGGGCGTCCGCTGGACGCCTGGGGACTCATGCGAAAAATGCCGGTCATCGAAAATCCTATGTACGCGCGCGAACCTGTTTCCGACCGCGAGCAGAAGCTGGTGGCATTGGGCTACCTTCACGAAGCTTGGGCGGAAGCGCGCCATGAAGGCGTTGACGGCGATTGCCTGGCGCAGGCCTGCCTGTTCGCGGCGCTCGCTGAGTTCGTCACCACCTACGGCGAAGAGGCGGCTGCAACATTCGCCGATGGCCTGAGCGCCCGCATTCGCAACGGTGAATTCACACTCGAGCAGCCGCGTCAATAACGGCTCGGCGTATTTTCAACTCGCCAGCGTTTCCAGAAATCTGACGCGCTCGCCCTGGGCCGGCTTCACGAGCGCGCCCTGCCACATAACCTTGCGCCCACGTACGAAGGTCCCGACCGGCCAGCCGGTGACTGTCACCCCGTCATAGGGCGTCCAGCCCGCGCGTGATGCCGTCCATTTGTCGGTGATCGTTTCGCGGCGTTTGAGATCGACAATGGTCAGGTCGGCGTCATATCCGACCGCAATGCGACCCTTCGTGGCGATCCCAAACAGCCGCGCCGGACCGGCGCTGGTCAGATCGACGAAACGCAACAGCGACAACCTGCCCGCGTTGACATGGTCAAGCATGATCGGCACGAGCGTCTGCACGCCAGTCATGCCTGACGGACTTGCCGGATAGACCTTGGCCTTTTCCTCGCGCGTGTGCGGCGCGTGATCCGAGCCGAGCACATCGACGATGCCCTGGGCAATGCCACTCCAGATTCCAGCGCGATGTGCCGCATCGCGCACCGGCGGATTCATCTGCGCACGGGTGCCGAGCCGCTCGTAACAGGCCGGCGCCTCCAGCGTCAGGTGATGGGGCGTCGTCTCGACAGTTGCCACGTTCTTGTGACCGGCGAGATATTCCATCTCCTGTACGGTCGAAATATGCAGCACGTGCACGCGCGCGCCGGTTTCGTGCGCGATCGTGACCAGGCGTTGCGTCGCCTTGAGCGCCGCAATCTCGTCGCGCCAGACCGGATGCGAGCGGGCGTCGCCCTCGATACGCAGGTTTTTGCGCTCGTTGAGCCGCGGCTCGTCCTCGGCGTGGAACGACGCGCGGCGGCGGATGACCTTGAGCACACCGCGCAGGCCTGCATCATCGGCAACCAGCAGCGAGCCGGTGGACGAGCCCATGAAGACCTTGATGCCGGCGCAGCCGGGCAACCGCTCCAGTTCGGCGAGGTGCTTCGTATTGTCGACGGTCGCCCCGACAAAAAAGGCGAAGTCGCAATGCATGCGATGATGGCCGCGCTTGACCTTGTCGGCGAGCGTCTCGGCGCTCACGGTCAGGGGGTCGGTGTTCGGCATCTCGAACACCGCAGTGACGCCGCCCATCACCGCCGAAAGCGAACCGCTCTCAAGGTCTTCCTTGTGGGTCAGGCCCGGCTCGCGAAAATGGACCTGGCTGTCGATGACGCCCGGCAGGAGATGCAGCCCCCGGCAGTCGAGCACTTCGCCCGCAGATGCACGCGACAAATCGCCGATTGCCTGAAAACGACCGCCGCGAACACCGAGATCGCGCACGCCCTCACCATCATGATTGACGACCGTGCCGCCTTTGAGGATCAGATCGTAGGTATCAGCCATGCGCGAAAGTGCCCGGGACCGGACTTGAGGCCAGTCCGACAGCGCTTACGTTCCGCCGCGAGTTCTGGCAAGAGATTATCGAAACAGACCCCAGAGAACCGATATGCAGGCAGCTCTTCTCCCCGAACGCGGCGTGGTCAAAGTCGCCGGTGACGACGCCCGGCGCTTCCTCAACGGGCTGGTGACCGGCGACATGGCCAAAGTCGCGGCAGGCAAGGCGTGCTTTGCGGCGCTGCTAACGCCGCAGGGCAAGATCATTGCGGACTTCATCATCGCGGAGGCCCCGGCCGAGGACGGCGGCGGCTTCTTCCTTGACTGCCCACGGGCACTGGCCTCCACGCTGGTGGAAAAGCTGAACTTCTACAAATTGCGCGCCAAGGTGATCTGCGAGGATCTCTCGGATGTGCTCGGCGTAATGGCAGTCTGGAATGGGGCGGCCGACAGCGAATACGGGTTGAGCTATTCAGACCCGCGGCTGCCGGCGCTCGGCTCACGCATCATGCTGCCCCCGCATCTTGCGGCAGCCGCTGCCGCCGACGTCGGTGCGGTGTTAACCAACGCCGACGATTACGAAATCCATCGCATCGCGCACGGCGTGCCGCGTGGCGGCCTCGACTTCATCTATGGCGACACATTTCCGCACGAAGCCAATATGGATCAGCTCAACGGTGTCGATTTCGACAAGGGCTGTTATGTCGGCCAGGAGGTCGTTTCGCGCGTCGAGCACCGGGCCAGTGCCCGCAACCGCGTCGTGCCGGTTGCTTATGAAGAGTTTGCGCCGAGTTCGGGTCTGCCGATCATGGCCGGCGAGAAGCAGGTCGGCACGCTTGGCTCGACTGCCAGAGGCCGGGGCCTTGCGCTCATGCGGCTCGACCGGATCGCGGACGCGCTGGCTACGAAAACCGCGCTGGAAGCGGGTGGCATTGCCGTGCGAGCCGTGAAACCGACCTGGGCGAAGTTCGACTGGCCGGGCGAGGCGAAAGCAGTCCCATGAGCAAGACGATCGTCCATATCGACGGGCTCGCGCGCTGCCCCTGGCCGAAACAGGACCCGCTCTACGTCGCCTATCACGATGACGAGTGGGGCGTACCCGAATATGACGATCGTGCGCTGTTTGAAAAACTTGTTCTCGACGGCTTTCAGGCGGGCCTGTCGTGGATCACGATCCTGCGCAAACGCGACAATTTCCGCCGCGCATTTAACGACTTCGATCCGGAAAAAATAGCGCGCTATCCCAAACGCAAGGTCGAGTCGCTGATGAAGGACGCCGGCATTGTGCGCAATCGCGCCAAGATCGAGGGCGCGGTGTCGTCCGCGCGCGCGTGGATCAAAATCATGGAGAGCGGCCCCGGCTTCTCGAACTTTCTTTGGGACCATCTCGAGGGCAGGCCGCGGCAGAACAGGTTTACCTCGACCAGGCAGGTGCCGGCGGAGACGCCGCTCTCGCAAAAAATATCAAAGGACCTCGTGGCGCAGAGTTTCAAATTCGTGGGCCCCACCATCGTCTACGCCTTCATGCAAGCCGTCGGCATGGTCAATGATCATCTCGTGACATGCCATCGCCATGCAGCCGTGTCGAAACTCGCCCGCAAACGATGACCAGAGCGATCACCGGACGCGTTTCAAAGGTGGCGCCGCGCGCATGGCAGCGGATGCTGTCAGGCCGACGGCTGGATCTTCTCGATCCCTCCCCGCTCGACGTCGAAGTCGATGACATTGCGCACGGTCTTGCGCGCGTCGCGCGCTGGAATGGGCAGACACAAGGCAGTCACATCTTTTCGGTTGCGCAGCACTCTCTGCTCGTGGAAGCGCTCGCACGCACGAAAGCTCCCCGGCTCGACCACAAAGGCCGCCTTGCGGTCCTGCTCCACGATGCGCCCGAATATGTCATCGGAGACATGATCTCACCGTTCAAAGCGGTGATCGGCGACAGCTACAAAGCCGTGGAGAAGCGGCTGCTCGCCGCCATTCATCTGCGCTTCGGACTGCCTGCAAAACTGCCGGAAACGCTGCAGGCGCTCATCAAATCCGCAGACCGCAGTGCGGCTTATCTCGAGGCGACCAGGCTCGCGGGCTTCGCCGAAGCCGAAGCGCGCAAATTTTTTGGGCCACCGCCGAAATTTTCCGCCGCTCTCGAACGCGACCATCTCAAGCCTTGGGCCGCCGGAACCGCGCAGGCGCGCTACCAGGAGCGCTTCAAAAAATTGCTGAGTAGTTGAGGCTTCCCACAACGCGATCAAGCGCCTACATATCAGCAGAGAATTGCACGAACGATCCATGATTCACGTCTGCTCACTTTCGCGCCTGAATGCCACGGTTGATGAGACCGGCGCACAACACATCGTAACCTTGCTTCGGCTCGTCGAGCGGGTTCAGCGGCCAAGCCATATAGCGCCTCAGAACCACCTGGTGCTCTCCGTCGACGACATCACCATGCCAATGGACGGCTATACGCTGCCCGCCCACGAGCATGTGCAGCGGCTGATCAATTTCGTCACCGTCTGGGATCGTAAAACGCCTATGGTGATGCACTGCTTCGCGGGAATAAGCCGCTCGACGGCGGCAGCCTATGTCACCGCTTGCGCGCTCAACCCGCATCGCGACGAAATGCAGATCGCCTGGGACATCAGGCGCTCCTCGCCCACCGCGCAGCCGAATTCGCGCATCGTCTCGGTCGCCGACCGTCTGCTCAACCGCGACGGCCGCATGATCCGGGCGATCGACGCCATCGGTCTCGGCGATGCGGCGACCGAAGGTCATCCGTTCCGGCTAGATTTGCTTTAGAGATCCCCGCCCACAGGACTGCGTCTCGCCCCCGCCGCGGTCGTCGCCCTGACAATCCGCTCGCAGGAACGCTATAACGTCGGGATAGCCGACGCGGGGAATTGTATGAACAAGAGCGCGAAGACCTACGGTGTCGTCACGCCGGACGTCCTGAAAACATACGATGGACTTACGTTTCTCAAGGCGATCATCGCCGGCGAATTACCCAATCCGCCGATCAGCGAGCTGATGGGCTTTCACCTTGCCGAGGTGGAAGACGGCCGTGCGGTCTTTGAAGGCCTGCCGGACTTCCGGCATTACAACCCGATTGGGACCGTGCATGGCGGCTTTGCGGCTACCCTTCTCGACTCGGCGCTTGGCTGTGCGATCTTTTCTACGATCACCAAGGGCGACACCTGGACAACGCTCGAGCTGAAATTCAATCTTGTGCGGCCCTTGAGCAAGGACACGGGCCCTGTTCGCGCGGAAGGTCGCATCGTGCACCGCGGTCGCACGGTCGCAACATCGGAAGGCGACCTCAAGGACCGCGCGGGCAAGCTTTATGCCCACGCCACGACGACGTGCATGATCTTCCCTGCTAAAGGCTGATGCTCAGTTATTGTTTTCGGCGGCAAGCGACGGTCGCAAGCCCAGCGGCTGCGGGGCCTGCGGACGTATGCTGTGCGCGACGGTCGTCCGGGCGCCGTGCCGCGTGAAGTCGCAATAGGCAAACCCAAGCCCCGATACCGATCCGCGGAAGCTGTTCGCGCTCGTGCGCTCCAGGTTGAAGCAGGGCTGCATCGGCAGGCCACGCAGCGAAGCGCAGACCGACTCGCCTCTGACTTGCAGCGTATTGGCCGGTAGATACGCGTGGCGGACCTCGCCTGCACCCTGGAACTGGATGGAGCCGGTGACGGAGCCATCGGCGTTCACGCGGCCCAACCCGCGCGTGCCCTCGAAGCAGGTGTAATTGAACATTTTTCCGATGACGAAGCGGCGGGCTTCCTCAGCGGACATCTCGCCCGCAACTGCCGGCACCGCGGCCAAAAGGCCGACCGTCAAAGCAAAACTACGCACCATCCCCGTACTCCAACTGACGCAACGCTTTACTGCACTCTCGGCACGAAAATTAGGCCTAACAAATTATGCACGGCTTTCGTCGACAAATCCTGAACGTGTTTACCCGATTTTGACTAC
>Ga0126377_10003067_pt1 | contig 11706 bp, 9 predicted proteins | sample PanSoiMetPlot_22_FD_92647 | JGI IMG/M metagenome (GOLD analysis project Ga0126377, IMG submission 92647) | Tropical forest soil microbial communities from Panama - MetaG Plot_22 | ecosystem: Environmental > Terrestrial > Soil > Tropical forest > Bulk soil | place: Panama | collected 2016-02-17
GGCCGACTATGAATTCGCGCGGCAGTCACTCGCGGCCGGGGTGGCCAAGGCGTGGTTCACCGCCATCCAGCTCACGCAGCAGGCGAAGCTCACCGGCGAGATGGTCGACTCGTCCACGACGCTGGCCAATCTCGCGGGTGACCGCGAACGCGTGGGCGCCGGAAGCGACGTCGACACCGCGCTGGCTCGCGCCAACGCACACACTCTCGAGGACGCGCGTGCGCAGGCGGAGTTCGCGCGCGACCAGGCGCTGCGCGCGCTGGAACTCCTGTTAGGCCGCTACCCGGCGGCCGAGATCGCGGCCAGCTCCGACTTCAGCGCCCTGCCGCCGGCGCCGCCGGCGGGAGTGCCGTTGTCCATGCTCGAGCGCCGGCCGGACGTCATCGCCGCGGAACGCCGCGTCGCCGCGGCCTTCAACCGCATGGGCCAGGCCAAGGCGGCGATGTTTCCGACCATCAACCTGAGCCTGAACTTCGGCTATTTCAGCAGCGAAATCCTCCAGCTCAAGCAGGATTTCGAGAATCCCGTCGGCGGCCTCGGCGGCACACTGCTCGCGCCCATCTTCCAGGGCGGTGCGCTGCGGGCGCAGGTTCGCATCCGCACGCTGCAGCAGGAGGAAGCGGCGGCCAACTACGCGGGCGTGGCGCTGCGTGCGTTGAACGATGTCGAAAACGCACTTTCGGCCGGCCGCACGCTGGCCACGCGGGTGCGCAGTCTCAACGACGCCTTCAACGAACAGCAGCGCGCGCTCACGCTGACCGAGCACTCGCTGGAGGTCGGCCGCGCCGACCGCCGCGGCCTCGAGCAGCAGCGCCTGAACACGGCCAACGCACGCATCGCGCTGCTGTCCGTGCGTGCCGAGGAACTGACCCAGCGCGTCAACCTGCATCTCGCTCTCGGCGGCAGCTTCGAGACCGCACCGCCACCGCCGCCGCGGTAAGCGTCATGGCGGTGCGCAAATCCATCGAGATCCCGCGCGCCGCGCTCCGGCGCGTGTTCTTCCAGCGCTGCTTCTACCTGTTCATCGTGTTGCTCGCATTGATCGGCGTGTCGCCGTTCCTCGAGGGCGCTCGTGGCAACTATCTGCTGGCCGGGCTCAATGCGTTCATCGTGCTGGCGGCCGCTGCCGCGCTGGGCCGCACGGCGCTGTCGTTTCTCATCGTGTTCTGCCTGATCGGCGGTGCCGTCGGGCTGAGATTCGCGTCTCTGGAGGAAGGACGGGCGGCGCTGTTCAACTGGGCGCTGCTGCTGCACGCGCTGGTCTACGTCTCGGTCCTCGTGCTGCTGCTGCGTTACGTGTTCGGTCCGGAAGTCATGGACGGCGATCGCCTGTGGGGCGCCGCGTCCGCCTACCTGATGATCGGCATCCTCTGGTGTTTCGTGTATGCGCTGATCGAGCTCGAGAAAGGGCAGACGTTCTTCGTGCGCGGCGACCCCGCCAACCTGCAGCTCATCGACCTGCTCTACTTCAGTTTCTCCACGCTCACCACCATCGGCTTCGGCGACATCGTGCCCGCGACGCGCGGCGCGCAGCTCGCCGCGATCTTCGAAGGCATCGTGGGCACGCTGTTCCTCGCCATCCTGATTGCCAAGCTGGTCGGCATCTATCCACCGCCGCAGCAGCGACCCAGTGAGAAGCAACCATGAACCGCCCCGGCGACATCACGCGCATCGTCTTCCTGGTCCTGTTCATCGTCGCGCTGCTGACCGGCAGCCTCTGGACGCTGCTGCCCTTCCTCGGCGGCCTGATCTGGGCCGCGACCGTGGTCATCGCCACCTGGCCGCTGCTGATGAAACTGCGTGCGCGTACCGGCAAGCCCTGGCTGGCCGTGGTGATCATGACGGGCGTCACGCTGCTGGCGGTGATCCTGCCGTTCGCCTTCGCCGTCAGCACGCTGCTCGATTTCGCGGAGCGCGGACCCGAGGTGGTCGCCAAGTTCCTGACCAAGGGCCTCGGACCCCCTCCCGACTGGCTGGAAAAGATTCCTGCCGTCGGCAAGGAGCTCACGGCGCGCTGGCAGGAGCTCTCAGCGGGAGGACACGACGCGCTGGTCGAAGCCGTGCGCCCGTACGCCGGCGCCGCCGCGCACTGGGCCATCTCCGTCACCGGCGGCCTCGGCGTGGTGATGGTCAACATCCTGCTGACCATCGTCATGGTCGCCATCCTGTATTCGCAGGGCGAAATCGCGGCGCGCGGCGCGCTGGCATTCGGTTATCGCCTGGGCGGTGACCGCGGCATGGAAGTGATGCGACTCGCCGCGCAGGCGGTGCGCAGCGTGGCGCTCGGCGTGGTGGTCACGGCGCTGGTGCAGTCGGTGCTCGCCGGACTCGCACTGTGGATCTGCGGCATTCCCGCGGCCGGCGTGCTCGCGGCACTGGTGTTCATGCTGGGCATCGCGCAGCTCGGTCCTCTGCCCGTGATGCTGCCCGCCATCGGCTGGCTCTACTGGACCGATGAGCCGGTCTGGGGCACGGTGCTGCTGATCCTCGCCATTCCCATCGGCGCGCTCGACAACGTGCTCCGGCCCATCCTGATCCGCCGCGGCGTCCAACTACCCATGCTGCTGATCATCGCCGGCGTCATCGGCGGACTCATCGGCTTCGGCGTCATGGGCCTGTTCGTCGGCCCCGTGGTGCTGGCGGCCAGCTACACGCTGATCAAATCCTGGGTTGCCGAAGGCAACCCGCCCCAGGCCGCCTCGTGAAGTTCTCGATCAACTGGCTGCTGGTATTCATCCCGGTCGCGCTGGCGGTCGAGCACCTGCACGTATCGCCGCCGGTGATCTTTTTCTGTGCGGCGCTGGCCATCGTGCCCATCGCCGCGCTCATCGTGCGCTCGACGGGACAGCTTTCCACGTACACGGGCGATGCCGTGGGCGGGCTGCTGAATGCCACCTTCGGGAATGCGCCCGAGCTCATCATCGCGCTGGTGGCCCTGCACGCGGGCCAGCTCGAGATGGTGCGTGCCTCCATCATCGGCGCAATCCTCGCCAACCTGCTGCTGGCGCTGGGCATCGCCTTCCTGCTCGGCGGGCTCAAGCACCACGACCAGACCTACAACCGCGTGGCCGCGCGCACCTACGCGACCATGATGCTGCTGGCCGCGATGAGTCTCGCGATTCCCAGCGCCTTCAGCCGCGTGCTCGCCCCCACCGAAACCGTGCGCCAGGAAGCCCTGCTCAATGTCGGCGTCGCGGCCGCGCTGCTGGCGATCTACGTGCTCTACCTCATCTATTCGTTGCGCACTCACAAGGGCAGCTTCGCCAGCGAAGGCGGCGACGGCGGCCACGGCCACGGCGACGAGGGCCCGCGCTGGAGCCTGTCACGCGCGCTGATCAGCCTGGTCGTGGCGTCGCTGCTGGCTGCGTGGATGAGCGAAGTGCTGGTCGGCGCCGCCGATGGCACGGGCAAGGCGCTGGGCATGTCGTCGGTATTCATCGGCATCGTCTTTCTTGCCGTGGTTGGCGGCGCAGCCGAGAGCGGCTCCGCCATCGCCATGGGCGCGAAGAACAAGCTCGACCTGTCGATCGGCATCGCGCTGGGTAGTTCGATCCAGATCGCGCTGTTCATCGCGCCCGTGCTGGTCTTCGCCAGCTATTTCATCGCGCCAACGCCGCTCGAGCTTTCCTTCAGTCCCGCGGAGGTGGGCACGCTGTCCATCGGCGTGATCATCGGCGCGATGGTGTACGGCGACGGCCAGGCCAACTGGTTCAAGGGCGTCCAGCTCATCACTATCTACCTGATCATCGCGATGATGTTCTATTTCATGCCGGGTGCACAATGAATACACAAACCGCCCTCGCCGACGCCTCGCAGACGGCGCTCGATCCCGTCTACCGAGCCTCCGAAGTCATCTTCGGACTGCTCATGGCCATGAGCTTCATCGGTTCCATCAGCGTGGCCACCGACGGACGCGAGGAAGTGCGCACGCTGCTCGTGGCCGCGCTCGGCTGCAACCTCGCCTGGGGCCTGGTCGATGCCGTGATGCTGCTGGTGGCTGTCAAGACCGAAAAGCGCCGCAACCGCGTGCTGCTGGAAAAGCTGCAGGGCAGCAGCGATCACGCGGCCGGGCGCGCGGCGGTGGCCGACGAACTACCCAATGCCATGGCCAGGAGCCTCGGTGACGACGGCCTCGAACTGCTGCGGGCGCGACTTCGGCGACGCGTTCGTCGTGTTCCTGCTGGTGGTGCTGTCCACGTTTCCGCTGGTCATTCCGTTCATGGTCATCGACGAGACGGCGCGCGCGCTGCTGTGGTCGCGGCTGGTCGCGGTGGGAATGCTGTTCCTCGCGGGTGCGCTGCTGGCGCGCTACTCCGGCGGCAATGTGCTGCTCCATGGGATCGTCATGGCCGCGATCGGCGCGCTGCTCATGGCAGCCATCATGGCGCTCGGCGGTTGAACAGGAGGGCCGGCGCGTATGACACGGTATGTAACCTCAGGCCACTTCCGCGTCCCGGAAGCGGCATGAATCATCGGCCACTCGCAGGGCGAACAGCGATGCCGCATTCGGACAACGACGACGCCGGGCGAGCAGACACGGCTCGGGCGGAGGCCTGTATGAAACTTTTGCTGGAACGTTTTCCCTACGTGCAGGCCCTGGCGCTGAAGCGTTGCGAGAAGCAGGAGTCATTCCGCGAGCTGTGCGAGGAGTACTGGGCCTGCACCGAAGTGCTCACGCGGCTGGAACGCCCGGGCGCGGAAGAAAGCCTGCGCAGCGAATACGGCGCCCTGCGCCTGCGCCTCGAGGGCGAACTGCTGCGCTACATCGCCGAGCAGAGCTCGCGCGCCGGATCGGCACATCCCTAGACCAGGAGACCGACATGGAATTCGCATCCACTCCGCACCTCACGCGCCACGTACTCATCGTCGACAGCGGGCTGAACGGCAACGGGCACGCCACCGCGGCCACGCGCAGCGTGCGCGCGCTGGCCAGCGAGCTGCACGGACGGGGCATGGACGTGATCGAATCGACTTCCTGCGAGGACGGCATCGCCACGGCGAAGTCGGACGCCAGCATCGACTGCATCCTCATCAACTGGACGCAGGGCGACAACGATTCGAAGGTGCATTCCGAAGCCACGGAACTCATGCGCTCGGTGCGCAGCCGCAATTCGCGCCTGCCGATATTCCTGATGGCCAACCGGCAGGTGGCCGGCTCGGTCAGCGTCGAGGTCGCGCAACTCAGCGACGAGTTCATCTTCATCCCGGAAGACACCGCGCCCTTCATCGCCGGCCGCGTCACGGCCGCCGTCGACCGCTATCGCGCGCAGCTGCTGCCGCCCTACGCCAAGGCGCTGGCCACCTACAACCGCGACGCCGAGTACTCCTGGGCCGCACCCGGCCACCAGGGCGGCGTCGCGTTCCTGAAGTCGCCCGTCGGGCGCGTGTTCTTCGATTTCTTCGGCGAGAACCTGTTCCGCACCGACATGGGCATCGAGCGCGGCGCGCTCGGTAGTTTGCTCGGCCACAGCGGGCCCGTGGGCGAGAGCGAGCGTTACGCCGCGCGCGTGTTCGGCGCGCATCGCAGCTACACGGTGCTGAACGGCACCTCGGCGTCGAATCGCACCATCATGACGGCCTGCGTGGGCGACGGTGACATCGCGCTCTGCGACCGCAATTGCCACAAGTCCATCGAGCAGGGCCTCGCGCTCACCGGCGGCATCCCGGTGTTCATCACGCCGACGCGCAATCGCTACGGCATCATCGGCCCGGCCGCGCCGGCGTCGCTGGAACCGGCCGCCATCAACGCCTCCATCGCGGCGAATCCGCTGGCGAAAGACGCGAAGAACAAGAAGCCCGTGTACGCGGTGCTCACCAACTGCACCTACGACGGCATGTGCTACGACTCGGCGCAGGTGGAGATGCGCCTCGGCCAGAGCAGCGATCGCGTGCACCTGGACGAGGCCTGGTACGGCTACGCGCGCTTCAATCCACTGTACAAGAGCCGATTTGCCATGCGCGGCGAGCCGTCGAGCCATCCCAAGGACGGCCCGACCGTGTTCGCGACGCACTCGACGCACAAACTACTGGCCGCGCTGTCGCAGACCTCGTGGATCCACATCCGCGATGGCAAGGGCGCCATCGATCATGGCCGCTTCAACGAGGCCTATTGCACGCAGGCCTCCACCTCGCCTCTCTACCTGCTGATCGCGTCCAACGACGTGGCCGCCGCGATGATGGACGGCCCCGGTGGCCATGCGCTCACGCAGGAGACCATCGACGAGGCCGTGGCCTGCCGGCTCGCCACCGCGCGCGTCGCCCGTGAATTCAAGGACAAGGGCGACTGGTTCTTCGAACCCTGGAATGCGCCGGAGATCAAGGACGGGAAATCGGGCAAGAAGATCCCGTTCCACCAGGCCTCGGCCGAACAGCTGGCTACCGACCCCGAGTGCTGGGTGCTGCATCCGGGCGAGAAGTGGCATGGCTTCGACGCCATCCCCGACGGCTGGTGCATGCTCGACCCCATCAAGTTCGGCATCGTCTGCCCCGGCATGCAGGAAGACGGCAAGCTCGCCGAACACGGCATTCCCGCCGACATCGTCACGGCCTATATCGGGCGCCACGGCATCGTGCCCTCGCGCACCACCGACCACATGGTGCTGTTCCTGTTCTCGGTGGGCATCACCAAGGGCAAGTGGGGCACGTTGCTCAACACGCTCCTCGACTTCAAGACCGACTACGACCGCAACGCGCCGTTGAGCGAGGTGCTGCCGGGCATCGCCGCCGCCGGTGGCGAGCGCTACGCCGGCATGGGTCTCAAGGATCTCGGCGACCAGATGTGGGAACAGCTGCGCACCAGCCAGCAGGGCCACTGGCAGGCGCAGGCCTATGCGACGCTGCCGAAGCCGGAGATGGCGCCGCGCAAGGCCTTCCAGAAACTGATGGCGGGCGAGGCCGAGAAGGTGCCGCTCGCGAAGCTCGCCAATCGCACCGTCGGCGTGGGCGTGATCCCCTATCCACCCGGCATCCCCATCGTGATGCCCGGCGAGAACATCGGCGCCGCCGATGGTCCGTGGATCAGGTATCTGCACACGCTCGAGGAATGGGGCCACAAGTTCCCGGGGTTTGCGAAGGAAGTCGAAGGCACCGAGGAGAAGGACGGCACCTTCTATGTCTATTGTCTGAAGAAGTCCGGCTAGCGCCGGCACGCATCTATCTACCTAACAAGGGTTTCACACCTACGTAGTCAGGGAGTAGGAGTACCTATATGGCTGAACCAAAAGAAGATGAATCTCGTGCAGCTCACGTTCATCGTCGCGGTGAACATGATGGGCTCGGGGATCATCATGTTGCCCACCAACATGGCCAAGGTCGGCGCGATCTCGCTGCTGTCGTGGATAGTGACAGCCTTGGGATCGATGGCGCTCGCCTATGGATTCGCGCAGGCGGGTATCTTCAACCAGCGCACCGGCGGCCTCGCGGCCTACGCCGAGGACGCGTACGGCAAGGATGGCTACTTCCAGGCCTTCTTCCTGTACTTCCTGTCGCTGGCCATCGGCAACGTGGCCATCGCCATTTCGGCGGTGGGCTATCTCGCCACGTTCTTCCCCGGCATGTCGGCCACGCCGATCGCCACCTGCGTGAGCGTGATCGCGCTCCTGTGGCTGACCACCGTCGCGAACTTCGGTGGACCCAGCATCACGGGCAAGATCGGCTCCATCACCGTGTGGGGCGTGATCATCCCGGTGGGCTCGCTGTCGTTCATCGGCTGGTTCTGGTTCAGCAGCGATACCTTCGCGCAGGCCTGGAATCCGCAGGGCCTGTCGCTGGGCCAGGGCATGGGCTCGAGCATCGCGCTCACGCTCTGGGCGTTCCTCGGCATGGAGTCCGCGGCGCAGAACTCGGACGCAGTCGAGAACCCCAAGCGCGACGTGCCCCTCGCCTGCCTGTTCGGCACGCTGGGCGCCGCCGTCATCTACGTGCTGTCCACCGCGGTCATCCAGGGCATCGTGCCCAATGCGGAGCTGGCGGAATCCACCGGCCCCTTCGGCCTGGCGTTCGCCAAGATGTTCAACCCCACGATCGGCTCCATCATCATGGCGCTGGCGGTCGCGGCCTGCGTGGGTAGTTTGCTCGGCTGGCAGTTCACGCTGTCGTCCACGGCCAAGTCGGCCGCCGACGGCAACATGTTTCCCAAGGCCTTCGCCAAGGTGAACAGCCTGGGCGCGCCCATCACCGGCATGATCATCCTCGGTGTGGTACAGACCCTGCTGGCGCTGTCGACCATCTCGCCATCGCTGTCCGAGCAGTTCGGCGCGCTGGTGAACCTGGCGGTGGTGACCAACGTCATCCCGTACATCCTGGCGCTGTCGGCGCTGCCGGTGATGATGAAAGCCGCGAACGTGGCCAGCAACGTGTACACGCGCAACATGATCATCACGGTCATCGCGATGCTCTACAGCGTCTACGCGCTGTACGCCTCGGGCGGCAGCGCCGTCATGGGCGGCATGCTGGTGCTCGGCCTCACCTACGTCATCTGGGGCTTCATCTCGAACCGCTTCACGGCCGGCGCGGCCCGGGCCTGAAGGAGAAACTCATGAACAAGAAACATCTTGGCGCCGTCCTGCTCGCGGCCTGCATCTCGGGCACGGCACTGGCCGGCGGCACCCTCGACCAGATCCGCGACAGCGGCCACATCCGCTTCGCCTATCTACCCAACGCGAAACCGTTCACCTCCGGCGCCGGCGGCGCGGTGGATGGCTACAGCGCCGACCTCTGCAAGCGCGTCGCCGACCAGGTGAAGTCCAGCCTGGGACTGCAGCAGCTCACCGTCGACTGGGTCGAGGTGAACGCCGGCAACGTGTTCAGCTCGGTGTCGGGCGGCCAGGCGGACGTGCTCTGCACGCCTTCCAACGCCACGCTCGAGCGGCGCAAGTCGCTGTCGTACTCGCTGCCGGTGTTCGCGGCCGGCGTCCGTGCCGTGGTGCGTAGCGACGCGCCCATGGCGCTGCGCGACGTGCTCGAGGCCAACCCGGCGACACGCAACGTCTGGCGCGGCTCGCCGGCGATGAACCTGATCGAGAAGACCCGGTTCGCGGCGGTGACCAACACCTCGTCCGAGCGCTGGCTGCAGAGCAAGGTCAAGGGTCTGAAACTGAACACCACGACGAAGTCGGTGCCGAACTACCAGGCCGGCATCCAGGCGCTGGTGAACCGCGACGTCGACGTGTTCCTCGCGGAACGCGACGTGGTGCTGGCCGCCATGGATCCGAAGACGCAGTCGGGCCTGCTGGTGCTCAACCGGCAGATCACCAACGAGCCCCTGTCGCTGGCCCTGCCGCGCAACGACGAGGACTTCCGCCTGGTGGTGGATACCGCGCTCACGGCGGCCTACAACTCGAACGAGTTCTCGTCCATGTACGTGAAGTACTTCGGCAAGTACGACGATGCCAGCCGCAACTTCTTCGCCTGGGTGACGCCGGCGGATTGACCTCGGCGAGCCGACGCCGGCCCTGATTTACAAACGGAGACCCCACGATGATTTCACGCAGCATCAAGCGTATTTCCCTGCGCGCCCTGATCGTCGACGACGAGCTGGGCACGCCGACCGCCGAAGGTCGCGCCGCCCGCGCGCTGGTGACGGAAATGCAGGGTCGCGGCATCGAGGTCGTGGAGGCGCTCTCGGCGGAAGACGGCCAGGCGGTGATCACCTCGGACTCGGCGATCCACGCGTTGCTGATCGACTGGTCGCTGGGCGACGACCGGAACCACGCCAGGTCGCGCGGCCTGATCGAATACGTCCGCTCGCGCAACGACAAGATCCCGATCTTCCTGCTGGCGGAGCGCGGTGAGGCCTCGAGCATCCCGGTCGAGGTCATGGGCCAGGTGGACGAGTTCATCTGGACACTCGAGGACACCGCGGCCTTCGTCGGCGGACGCGTGCTGGCCGCGACCCGCCGTTATCTCGAGGTCATGATGCCGCCGCTGGCGGCGGCGATGATGAAATTCACGCTGGACTTCGAATATTCCTGGCACACGCCCGGCCACCAGGGTGGCACCGCCTTCCTGAAATCACCGGTCGGCCGCATCTTCTTCGACTTCTACGGCGAGAACATGCTGCGCTCGGACCTCTCCATCAGCGTGGGTAGCCTGGGATCGCTGCTGGATCACTCGGGCCCGATGGGCGCGCACGAGCGCTACTGCGCGCGCGTGTTCGGCGCGCACCGCAGCTACTCGGTGACCAACGGCACTTCGATGTCGAACCGCGTGATCTTCATGGCCGCGGTGGCGCGCGACCAGATCGCACTCTGCGACCGCAACTGCCACAAGTCCATCGAGCACAGCCTCGTGATGACGGGCGGCATCCCCCAGTACCTGGTACCGCTGCGCAATCGCTACGGCATCATCGGCCCCATCCCGCCGGATCGCCTGTCGAAGGCCGCGATCGCCAACGGCATCAGGAACAATCCGCTGGTGGGGCGCGGGGTGGGCACGCGTCCCGTGCACTCCATCGTCACCAACTCCACCTACGACGGCCTGTGCTACGACGCGCGCCGCGTCCAGGAACTGCTGGATCCCAGCGTCGACCGCATCCACTTCGACGAGGCCTGGTACGCCTACGCGCGCTTCAATCCCATCTACGAGGGCCGCCATGCCATGCACGGCGATCCCGCGGATCACAAGGGCCCGACCATCTTCGCGACCCACTCGACGCACAAGCTGCTCGCCGCGCTGTCGCAGGCCTCGCTGCTGCACATCCGCGACGGCCGCAGCCCGATCCCGCATTCGCGTTTCAACGAGTCGTACATGCTGCATGCGTCGACCTCGCCGTTCTATCCCATCATCGTGTCGAACGACATCACCGCCGCGATGATGGACGGACCTGGCGGCCCCGCGCTCACCGGCGAATGCATCGCCGAGGCCGTGGCGTTCCGCCAGACGATGGGACGCGCGTACCGGCAGTTCGCGGCGAAGAAGACCTGGTTCTTCAAGACCTGGAATGCGGACTTCGTCAAAGCCAAGGGGAAGAAGGTGCGCTTCGAGGACGCCAGTCCCGACCAGCTCGCGACCGATCCGGACTGCTGGGTGCTGCACCCGAAAGAAAGCTGGCACGGCTTCGGCGATCTCGAAGACGGCTACTGCATGCTGGACCCGATCAAGGTGTCCATCGTCACGCCCGGGGTCGCCGACAAGGGCGGCCTCGAGAAGACCGGCATCCCCGCGACGCTGGTCACGGCCTATCTACATTACAAGGGTGTCGAGGTCGAGAAGACCACGGACTTCACCGTGCTGGTCCTCTTCTCCATGGGCATCACCAAGGGCAAGTGGGGCACGCTGCTGAACGCACTGCTGGAATTCAAGAAGGACTACGACAACAACGCCCCTCTCGAGCAGGTGCTGCCGGGCCTGGTCGACGACTACGGCGCCACCTACGGCGGCATGGGCCTGCGCACGCTCGCCGACCAGATGTTCGACCAGCTCAAGACCTCGAAGCAGACGCAGTGCCTGGCGGAGGCTTTCTCGACGCTGCCCGAACCGAAACTCTCGCCGAACGCCGCGTTCCAGTACCTGGTGCGAGACGAGATCGAGCACGTGCCGCTGGAAGAGCTGGCGGACCGCGTGCTGGCCACCAGCGTGGTGCCCTATCCACCCGGCATCCCGATGCTGATGCCCGGCGAAGACACAGGCCCCGATGACGGCCCGTACCTCGGTTACCTGCGCGCGCTGCAGAACTGACAAGCGTTTCCCGGGCTTCGGCCACGACAC
>Ga0126377_10003068_pt1 | contig 11705 bp, 10 predicted proteins | sample PanSoiMetPlot_22_FD_92647 | JGI IMG/M metagenome (GOLD analysis project Ga0126377, IMG submission 92647) | Tropical forest soil microbial communities from Panama - MetaG Plot_22 | ecosystem: Environmental > Terrestrial > Soil > Tropical forest > Bulk soil | place: Panama | collected 2016-02-17
CAGCCACAGCGAGGATTCCACTTCCATATCGAACTTCATCCACCGTTGCGCCGGCCCAACTTGTTGAAGTATCTGGCTGGACCTGAAGTGGGCGGCGGAAATTTTCTTAGCGACACAGCTCCGGAAGAAAAGGCTGCTGAGTTGCGAGTACAATCTGAACTGCACTACAAGGCACAAACACATCTTTCCGAATCTAAAGGCGAATCAAGGAGAACTGCATGAGGCCTCGGCTCACGCGCTTAGTCACAATCCTGGCAATACTGTGCTTGTGGTTGTCTGGTCAGCAGATTGTACTGGCCCAGCAGACTGTGGCGCGTATCAAGGTGGACACCGATCGGACCATCGGCGAAGTGGATCCGCTGCTGTTCGGAAATTTTAGCGAGCATTTGGGCCGCATGATCTACGGGGGCATTTATGAAGAAGGCAGTCCGCTCTCAGACGCGAACGGTTACCGCCTGGATGTCATGGAAGCGGTCAAGCAACTCAACGTTTCAATTCTTCGCTGGCCCGGGGGAAATTTTGCCTCGGGCTACAACTGGACAGATGGCCTTGGGCCAAAGGATCAGCGCCCGGTGCGCATCGATCTGGCGTGGAACGATCTGGAAAGCAATCGCTTCGGTACGGATGAGTTTCTACGTTACTGCGAACTCCTGAAGACTGAACCCTACATCTGCATTAATGCCGGCCTGGGATCCGTAGACGACGCGCGTCATTGGGTCGAGTATTGCAACGAGTCGCGTCACACGTACTGGGCGGACCAGCGCCGCAAGAACGGCCGCGAAGAACCGTACAAGGTCAAGTATTGGGCCCTGGGCAATGAGATCGACGGTCCGTGGCAGCTTGGTAACAAGAGCGCGGAAGAATATTCAAAGTTTGCCCTCGAAACAGCCAAGGCGATGCGCCTGGTCGATCGCAGTATCAAACTGGTGGCTTCGGGCTCGAGCAATTATGGCGCTGATTGGATCGCCTGGAACCGTATCGTGTTACAAACGCTCCGCAACCAGGTTGACTACATCGCCATTCACACCTACATCAACAACCGGGACAACGACCTGGAGAGATTCCTGGCGTGGTCCCAAACAATCGATAATTACATCGAAGTCACTGCGGCGCTGATCAGGCAAGCTCAGTCGGGTCAGGCAAACCCGCGTCCGATCTATGTCGCTTACGATGAGTGGAATGTTTGGTATCGAACCGGGAATCGCGAGAAGCTCGAGGAGATCTACAACTTCGAAGATGCTTTGGCAATGGGCGTGTTTTTCAACTCCTTCTTCCGCCATGCAAACGTTGTCAAGATGGCCAACCTGGCGCAAATGGTTAATGTGATTGCGCCTATCATGACCAATAAACAGGGGCTCTTTCTGCAGCCCACTTATTTCCCGATCGTGGAATATGGGAAACAACGAGGGAACCAGGCGCTGGATGTTTGGGTGTCAGCCCCCACTTACCAGCTGCAGAATCGTCCCCCGTTGCGCTACCTCGATGTCTCCGCCAGCTATAGCGCGAAGGATGGTTTGCTCTATCTGAATGTGCTCAACCGCAGCAAAGACAAGGACCTGGCCACGCGAATCGAAAATCAGCAAGGCAAGCTTGAGGGTGAAGTGGGCGTCTGGCAGATGAACAATGCAGACTTAAAGGCCACGCATACTTTTGGTGATGACAAGAAAGTGCGACCAGCCACGAGTAGTTTTGCCGCCACAGTGCAGAACAATTCGTTCAGCTACACGTTCCCCGCGCACTCGTTGACGATTTTGAAGTTGAGGGTGAAGTAGAGGCCTAGGCCCGCAACACCACAATATCCTTCGCAGTGAATGGCGCGATTGCTTCGTCCGTGGTCGACTTGTCCACCACTAACTTGTCGAGATCGCTCGTTGGCCAGATAAGTGACCGGCCAATCGTACCAATCTTGCGATGGTCGGCAAGCACGATGCGCTGCCGTGCCTGGCGCATCATCGCCCGGTGGATGGCGGCTTGGTCGGGGTAGTTGGTAGTGAGGCCATGTTCGGCGTGGGCCCCATCAACGCCAATGAAGGCCTTATCAAAAAACATCTCGCTAATGTTGCGTTGGGCCACATCTCCTACGAGTGCGAACCAGTCGCCGCTCAGAGAGCCCCCGGTCATGGACACCTGGATTTCCGGCAGGTGGCTGAGTTCCATGGCGATGTTGATGGCGTTGGTGATGATCGTGATCCCCTTACGATGACGAATGCACCGTGCCAGCTGGGTGGTGGTGGTGCCCGTACCAATCGCAATCGTTTCCCCGTCTGAGATCAGGCTCGCGGCAGTGAGACCGATTTGACGCTTCTCCGCGGCACACTTCTCTTCCTGTTCCTGGAAAGAGGAGAGGTGGCGAAAGGGCTCGTAAAGCATCGGGGCGACCGGGCCGGCACCGCCGTGATTGCGACGGAGCAAACCTTGCCGTTCGAGCTCGCTCAAATCACGGCGGATGGTGGCGGCCGACACTTTGAAGTGTTTCGCCAGGCTGTCTACAGAGACTTCGCCGTTACGCAGTAGTTCCTGCAGAATCTGTTCTGATCGGCCCGCGGCCGTCGAGGCTTCGCTACTCATCAGGAATATATCAATCGGGTTGGTAGTATTTACGATCGTTCAAATCGTCGGGGATTATATAACAGAAACTCTATGATGGGTCATGAGGCAGCCAGCGTCCGGAGAATGAGCATGAGATTTGGCCTGGGTCTGATTATTACCGCATTACTGTCCCTTTCGACAGCGATGCCGTCATTAACTCTCAGCGCGAGCAACAACTTTGTAGTTCAGGTCAAGGTCGACGCTTCTCGCCGTACGGGACAACTAAAACCAGTGTGGCGTTTCTTTGGTGCTGACGAACCAAATTTCGCCTACATGAAGGATGGCCAGAAGCTCCTGGGAGAGCTTGGCCAGTTGCGACCTGGCGCCGTCTACTTCCGCACCCACAATCTCTTGACTAGCGGCGACGGCACTCCTGCCCTGAAATGGGGCAGCACAAACGCCTACGCAGAAGATGCTCAAGGCAATCCGGTCTACGACTGGACTATTGTTGATAAGATTTTCGACACGTACTTAAAGCACGGCCTGAAACCTTATGTGCAGCTTGGCTTCATGCCCAGGGCACTCTCAGTCAAGCCGGATCCTTATCAACATCACTGGACTCCTACCGCAAAGTACGACGAGATTTATACCGGTTGGTCATATCCGCCCAGCGATTACAAAAAGTGGGGCGAACTTGTCTACCAGTGGGCCAGGCATTGTGTCGCGCGTTATGGTCGCCGCGAAGTCGAGTCGTGGTACTGGGAAACCTGGAACGAAGCAAACATTGGTTACTGGCGCGGCTCCCCGGATGAGTTTCGCAAGCTCCATGACTACGCGGTGACTGCAGTACGACGCGCATTGCCTACCGCACGCGTTGGTGGTCCAGATACCGCAGGGAGTGGGGGCCAGTTCACCCGCGATTTTGTTGAGCACAATCTGCGCGGCACAAATTACGCAACCGGCCAGCCGGGCACACCGTTCGATTTCATTTCCTTTCATGCCAAGGGAGCCCCGCGCTTCGTTAATGGTCACGTGCAGATGGGGATCGCGAATCAGCTTCGGACTATTGACCAGGGATTCGCCTTGGTGGCTGCTTACCCGGAACTAAAGAAGAAACCGATTGTGATTGGTGAGTCTGATCCCGATGGCTGCGCTGCTTGTCAGGGGTCACAGCTGGGATATCGCAACACCACCATGTACTCGAGTTATACCGCCGCTAGCTTCACGCGTGCTTACGAGTTGGCGGAGAAACATGGGGTAAACCTCGAGGGAGTGTTGACCTGGGCATTTGAGTTTGAGAATCAGCCATACTTTGCAGGTTTTCGCGTGCTGGCGACGAATGGGATTGATTTACCGGTACTGAATGTGTTTCGCATGTTTGCCAAAATGCAGGGCGAGCGAGTGCCGGTTGAAAGTGATGGTGGCGTTGCACTCGAGACAATTGTTAAGGACGGTGTACGCGAAAAAGCAGATGTCTCGGGCTTTGCCAGCGCAGACGACAAAAGGCTCTATCTTTTGTTGTGGCACTACCATGATGACGATCTGCCGGGTCCAGATGCGGCAGTACAACTCACCGTCAACGGACTACCGTCAGGCGCAAAGAGGCTGGTTTTCGAGGAGTATCGCATCGATGCTGATCACAGCAACGCGTTTACCTACTGGAAGAAATTGGGCTCGCCTGCCAATCCCTCGCCGGCAGAGTACGCTCAAATAGAAAAAGCGGGACAATTAGCAAAGTTAGCGACTGCTGGACCGATTGATGTTCAAGCTGGCGTGGCGCATATGAATGTGACGTTACCCCGCCAGGCTGTCTCGCTGTTGGTGTTTAGGTGGTAGCCCCGATGCCACGGCCTTGCGCCGTGGTACTTCACGTTGACTGCTAACAAAAGGCTGCGCTCGTACTTTGGATGCCACGGCCTTGCGCCGTGGTACCTCACGTTCACCGCTAGCAAAAGGCTGCATCTTTACCTCCGAGGCCGTGGCATAAGATCACTGTAAAAAGTAATAGTATTCCGTCAAGCCATTCTAAATTACTGTATTAGCGAACGGGAAAAACCGTCTTAGGCTTTCTTCTGTCTGCCTTAGGAAAAAGCTGAATAGCGGATAAAACTGATTAACGCCCTAAAGCGGTGGTGTGCTGCTGTCGAATACTTAGCTTGGAGGAGTGACTAATGATTCGTCGTCTCTCAGTTTGGCTAATGCCTCTGTGCTTGCTTGCAAGTGTGTCTGCTCAGACTCCACCAGCCGGGCAAACTGCCGCTCTGAAAAATTCCGCCACGATAGCGCGACCAAAAATCGGTCTCGTACTCAGTGGCGGCGGCGCCCGCGGTTGGGCCCACGTCGGCGTACTGCGCTGGTTTGAAGAGCATCACATTCCGGTTGACTATGTCGCCGGCACCAGCATGGGCGGTCTTGTCGGCGCCATGTACGCGATGGGTTCGTCACCAAACGAGATTCGAGAGATTGGTAGTGAGCTCGATTGGGACAAAGCGTTGAGTGGACCACCAAGCTTCGCTGAATTGAGCTATCGGCGCAAAGAAGATCAGCGCATGTATCCGAGCGACATCGAGTTGGGCGCGGGGAGGGACGGCATCAGGTTGCCGAGCGGTGTTAATCCAGGACACAACATCGGTCTGATTTTCGATCGTCTGACGCTGCCCTATGCGACCCTGCGGGATTTTGACGAGCTTCCGATCCCGTTCCGCTGTGTCGCCACAGATATGCTCGACGCCAGGGAAGTAGTTTTTAAAAGTGGCCCACTGGCGAAAGCGTTGCGGGCGACGATGTCGATCCCCGGCGTCTTCACTCCAGTGGAGATCGACGACAAGATTCTTGCCGATGGCGGGTTGCTCAACAACATTCCGACTGATGTGGCTAAAGAGATGGGCGCGGATGTGATCATCGCGGTAAATGTCGGTACGCCTTTGGGAACTCGCGAAGACATACAGTCACTGGGCGGAATGTTGAGCCAGATCATCGGCGTGGCCACTATCGAAAGCGATCGTCGCCATTTGCAATTGGCAAATCTGGTTATCACTCCCGATCTTGGCAAATACACACTACTTGATTTCAAGGCGGTGAATGCCATTTCGGATCTTGGTTATGAAGCGGCGAAACAAAACGGCCAAGCTCTTGAGCAGTACGCCCTGAATGATGCGGACTGGCAATCTTACCTGGCAGCTCGAGAGGCGAAACGCCGCAGCACCATTCCGACCCCCACTGCTCTCAACGTTGGGGGCACGAATGAGCAAAACGCGCGTTCCATCAGTCAGACTTTGAGCCCTAACCTGGGCCAGCCTATCGATCCAGCGAGGTTAGGCACTCAGTTGAGCGAAATTCGGGGCGGCGGCAGGTACTCGAGTCTTAACTACACGGTTGAGAAAAACCTTGAACAGAATCGACTGCTGATTCATGTGCGTGACAAAGGCTATGGTCCAGTTTTGGTCCTTCCTATTGTGCAGCTACGAAGCTCAAACATTTCGGATGTCAAATTTTCCCTGGGCGGGCGCTTCACAATGTTCGATGTTGGTGGGTTTGGTTTGGAGGTGCGCATCGACGGGGTTGTTGGGTTTGACGTCCTCTTAGGAGCGGAATATTACCGACCGGTAGGGCAAAAGGGTTTCTTCCTGGCTCCCCGAGCCTTTTACTCGTCGAATTCGGTCAACCTGTTTTCGGATGGCGATACCATCGCGGAATACCGGCAACACAGAGTTGCGGCCGGACTGGATGCGGGCTACATCTTTAACCGCCGAGCGCAGTTGCGAGTTGGTTATGAAGTCGGTCATGACACCGCGAAGATCTCAATCGGTGATCCGCAATCGTTACCAACAGTCAAAGGGCTAGTCAGCGTAGCGCGGACTCAATTTGTTTACGAAGCACACGATAATGCCATGGTACCCACCAGGGGCTTCAGCCTTAACACAGAAGGTCGCTGGTTCTTCAAAGCACCAGGCTCGACCGAGGCGTTCCCACAAGCTGAGATAAGAGGATCGTGGCTGAAGCCGTTGAACGAGAAGAGTTCGTTCTTCACCTATGGCGCCGGCGGCACTACGTTCTCGAAGTCGGCCTCAACGCTTGAGCAATTCACCCTTGGTGGACCGTTCCGTTTAGGCGCCTTTGGTTTTCAGGAGTTTCGTGGCGACCACTATGTCCTGGTCAGTGGGGGATATCTACGGCGGGTAGGATACTTGCCCGAATTTCTTGGTCGTAAGATTTATGGCGCGGGCTGGTACGAGGTCGGGAGTGCCTTTTTCGACAGTTCCTCGGCGGACTTTCGCAGTAGCGTGTCTGGCGCTTTGATCATGGAGACACGACTTGGCCCGCTGACAATTGGTGGCGCTGTCGGGTCAGGCTCGCGCGGTAAGATTTTTATTTCGATGGGTCGACTTTTTTGAGACAGTCCAACGTCCAAGGTCGAACGTCCAAACGTACCACGGGCATATCTGCACTTGGGAAACAGACGTTAGACGTTGGACTTTGAGACGTATCTATATGCCTAGATCAACAGGTGACGAGTTCAGTGCCTTGCACAGTTTGACGGCAACTTCGTAGGTGACCTTCTTTCTCCGTTCACCATTTGATAGTCGCTCCAAACCGAAGTACTGATTGACCCGATGCACATCAGGCTTAACCCGCATCCAGTTCATTCGCCGGGCCAACTCTGACTTCGAGAGTCCACTACGCCTGAGCGCCTGCTGAAGTTTTGCCACATCAACCTCACCGCGGACTACCAGGTTTTCCGGATGAGGCGAGAGATTCGCAATGCTATTTGGGTGAATAGCTCTTTTCCATGGATGGATCAACTCCGCTTGGCTATCATCATTCCTGTTTGCCATAAGCCCCCCTATTTGCGGACAGTACTAGCGGCAAAGACGTAAGCGCACCACGTCCGATTAGACTAATCAATGTGGTTTAAACTGTCGGGGTTACTGACCGAGGCGGGGTTGCCGGTCAAAAATAGTCAGTGTCATGCCGCGCGCAAACTATTCTAGGTGGAGCCGTGCTGCCGACAAATCAGGTGGACTTTGTAGTTTAATGGGTAATTCTCTTGTAGAGCGAATTACGGGAAATGGTAATGTGCGTAAGACACTTGTTGAATGATTGCCAAGTGCGGCTTACTGCGTTTGGTCATTGTTTGCTACGCAGATAGACTCAAACAAAAGTTTGACTTTAACCTCAACCCTGTGGTGCGTGACAGAACTACTTGCCAAGCTTAACTTTACTGACCAGCTTGCCATCATGCCACATATCAATCTGCCCGCCGGCTTTCCCGGCATAACCGGACCACTACGAGCGTATCCGGAAACAGCGCGACACCTTAACGGACTTGCTGAGGCACTTTTGCGCGCACCCTCTTCCCTGACTCCAGCCGAGCGTGAGTTGATTGCCGCCAGGGTGTCGGCAGTGAACGAGTGCCACTTCTGCACTCAATCGCATGCTGCTGCCGCTCGCGAATTGTATGGCAATGAATCCGCGGTGGTGGATCTAGTTTTGCGAGACGAGGCGAGTGACACGTTATCCGAAAAAATGCTGGTGCTGTTAACCATCGCTGAGAAAGTTAGCCGCGACGGCAGACTCGTCACCAGTCAAGACGTTGAGCAAGCGCGACTGGCTGGCGCCGACGACCGGGCAATTCATGACACCGTGCTCATCGCGGCGGCCTTCTGCATGTTCAACCGCTATGTCGATGGGCTGGCGACCTTCGCTCCTCCAGAGCCCGACGACTATAAAGATGCAGGTAAGCGCCTCGCGACTGAGGGGTACTTAACCAGCATCTACGAACGCTGATCTCAATTCAATATGAAACGTCTTAAACAGTTTCGCACGCTTTATCTTTCTTTTCTTCTGATCCTGGCGCTGCCTGTCTTTAATTACTCGCAGGTTCAAACCAGTTCGAGTAGCTGTGGGCTGCGCTTCCAGGTGGAGCTTGGGCCAGGCCTGACAACAACTCCTGTTTCCGGTCGCTTGTTGATCTTCATGACGAAAGGCAGTGAGGCTAAGGAGTTGGTGAAGCCTTCACTTTTCGATATCGACAAGTACTGGATCGCAGCGCAGGAGATTCACAATGTTTCATCAGGCGGAATGGTGGAGGTCAACGCTGACACCATGGTTTATCCGGCTGCTTTTTCGACTGCCCCGGCGGGCGACTATCTGGTCATGGCGCTGCTGGATGTGGATCACTCCTTTACTTACTCAGACATGGGGGCAGGCGATTTGCGCAGCGAACCCGTTTCGGTTCGTGACCTGAAGCCGGCAGAATCGGCCCCAGTGAAGTTAACCCTGTCAAAACTGGTAACTGATGAACATCCAGTGGCTGAGACCGACTCGATAAAGCTGATTACCTTTCAGAGTCCCGTGCTGAGTGCGTTCTGGGGACGGCCCATCACCATGCGGGCAGCGGTGGTACTGCCGCCTAGTTATGCATCCTCCGGTAAGACGCGCTATCCGACTGTCTACAAGATCCATGGTTTTGGCGGATCACATTTGCGAGCCTGGCGTGATACGCCCACGTTACTCAAAAAGATGAGCGACGGCACTCTGCCTGAAATGATCAACGTCTATCTTGACGGAACCTGTCCAATGGGCCATCACGAGTTTGCGGATTCCGCGAATAACGGTCCCTGGGGTAAGGCCTTGACGACGGAGTTCATTCCCTATCTCGAGAGCAAGTTTCGCATGGATGCGGTGCCCCGCGGCAGATTCCTCACGGGACACTCCTCAGGTGGTTGGTCCACCCTCTGGTTACAGGTAACTTATCCGGATGTGTTTGGCGGTACCTGGTCCACCTCTCCCGATCCGGTGGACTTCCGCAGCTTCAGCGGTACCGATCTGACGAGAGTTCCGGCCGAGAATTTCTACCAGGGTGTTAGCGGCAAGCCGCACAATATCTTTCGCTACAAAGGCCAGGACGTCTTTTCCTGGCAGCAATATGCGCGTTATGAGCGAGTGGTTGGTGAGTACGGTGGCCAAGTTAGATCGTTCGAAGCGGTATTCAGTCCGCGGGGCGAAGATGGGCGCCCGCAGCACTTGTTTGATCGCGATACGGGGGTGATTGATGCGAAGGTGGCGGCAGCCTGGGAGCGTTACGACATTTCGCGCCTCCTGGCAGATCATTGGAAAACTTTGGGGCCGCGGCTGCGGGGAAAACTACACCTCGTGGTTGGTACTGCGGACAACTTTCATCTGGAAGAGGCGGTCTACCTGTTGCGAGACCGCTTGAAAGATCTGGGTAGTGATGCAACCTTTGAGTTTGTCGAAGGCCGCGATCATATGGATCTTTACCAGGGTGACTTGGCTGATCGCATTGCGCGCGACATGTACAAGGTAGCAAGGCCGGAGAGAAATAGCGGGACGTCGCAAAAAACGAGATAGCAAGATTTCTACGATTTAGCCTTCACCAATTGCTTGCCGCGAAATGAAATCGTTTCACCCGGCTTCATCTCGTAAAAATCAATCTTCAACCTTTTAAGTTCGGCCGCAAAGCTAGCAGCATTCTGAGCGATGCCCGGAAACGTGCCAAAGTGCTGCGGAATGGCCAATTTTGCGTGTACCGATTGTGCTGCCCTGGCGGCCATCTTTGGCTCCATACCGAAGTGGCCACCGATGTTGAGTAAGGCGACATCGATTGCGTAGCTCTCGCCGATCGTTTCCATGTCCTTGAAGTAGGCGGTGTCGCCTGAATGATAGATAGTGGGACCATTCTTAATCGCGATCACAAAACCTGCTGCATTTCCGCCGTAAGCACGTTCAGGTTCATTGGGTCCAGCCTGCGGATTGAAAACACTACTCGAATGAACCGCTGGTGTCATTGCTACTGTCACTTCACCGTCAGCAATTTGAATTTCTCCACCGATTCCCATGATCGCGTCAGTCTCTGCTTGCTTGCTGGGAAAATTTGCCAGCTTCACCAGATTTCCCGCGAGTTCCGGGTTACAGACCAGGGCTGCTCCAGTCTTCTTCGCGATCTCCACCGCGTCGCCAACATGATCGCGATGGCCATGCGTAATCAAGATGTAATCGACCTTTTGCAGTGAGGGTATCGGGTCCTTGCCGTCCCTGGCGTCGGGGTTGGTGGGGTTCTTTAACCACGGGTCAATCAGTAATACTTTGCCGTTGGGGGTGGTGATTGAAAACGCTGCGTGCCCGAACCACTTGAGTTTGGTTTCCTGCGCCGAAGAGTTGGCAACCGCACCAAGCAGTAAGAGAAGTATGGCAAGAAATCTGGTACTGGCAGTTTTCATCTCAAGCCTTGGTAGCAATCACTTCGAGGTACTGAGATTCGACGTCCGTGGTCCCATCGGTAGCGCGATTATGTGCGCTCCAGAGCTGTTCGAGGTCACGGCGCAGCGCGGCTTGTCCGTTTTCATCAAGCGCTCCGAACGCCTTCTGGGTTGGTCCATAATAGTTGCGGAAGTGCTCAACCACATCGGCAGGTGGAAAAGGAAAGGCGAAAGTGATGTTGCGCGGGGTGGTCTCAAGCTGCGATACGCCCGATCCAAATCGTTCCCTCACTGTGTCTTCAACACCCCACAGAACTGGAGACGGCATACCGGGTGCTGGTGGTACATGGGCAGCTGTGGTCTTGAACATCTGTCCGACAAAGCCACTGGGCGTCCAGTTGGCCATCGCGATCCGTCCTCCAGACTTGCACACTCTCAGCAGTTCGCTGGCCGTTAGTTCCGGACGAGGAGCGAACATCGCGCCGAACATGGTGGCGACCACCTCGAAACTTTGGTCTTCGAATTCGAGCGCCTCGACGTCACCTTCGGCGAACTGAACGTCCAAACCATCCTGCCGGGCCCGTTCGCGGGCCTGCTGGACCATTTCAGGTGCCAGATCCATTCCGGTAACAATCGCGCCAGCTCGAGCTGCCGGGATAGCCATGTTTCCCGAGCCGCAAGCCACATCCAAAAACCTAAGTCCTGGTTGCAGTTTGAGACGCTCAACAAACTGTTCCGCTCCTTTTGTATAGGCTTTGGCAATTTGTCCGAAATCTCCGGCGGTCCAGGTCGCTCGTAACTTAGACTTCAAGGCTTCTAGTTCTGGAGTCATTTTTCAAGCCCTCGCAGGTTTCGTCGATTGAGTTGATTCTTTTCAACTCGGTTCGGGTTGCGCGTGTTGTAGCGCGCCGCGGTTATTGGCAGAAACTATAGACATCAAGCTCAACGGTAGCAATG
>Ga0126377_10003069_pt1 | contig 11703 bp, 12 predicted proteins | sample PanSoiMetPlot_22_FD_92647 | JGI IMG/M metagenome (GOLD analysis project Ga0126377, IMG submission 92647) | Tropical forest soil microbial communities from Panama - MetaG Plot_22 | ecosystem: Environmental > Terrestrial > Soil > Tropical forest > Bulk soil | place: Panama | collected 2016-02-17
AGGTTGGCACGTCGTGGCTGCGGCCGGAAGACGCGGACGGCACCTCGCTGGCGCGCATGGAATCCTTCGGGCGGCCGCTCTACCAGGAGGTCGAGGACATCACGGGCCGGGTCTATGCGACCGCCACCGACCAGCTCACGGCGCGACTTCCGACCCGGGAGGAGTGCGAGATCCTCGCCATCCGGCCGGACACGCCGGTGCTGCACCTCGTGCACGTCGCGTACGACCGGTCGCACCGGCCGATCGAGGTCGCCGTGGCGACATGGCCCGGCCCGATGACCGTACTGACCGAGCAGTACGCGATCCCGCCGCGACGCGACGCCCCGATCGACACGGATCCCGACTTCTTCGTTGGCTAGCACCCGCGGTTGCCCCGTCAATCGCGTGACCTCACGCCCTGCCGACACCTGTCAGACTGACGTCGTGAAGTTCCTCGGTGAGGTGATCCTGGCCGGCAAGACGGCGACCGGCATCCGGGTGCCGGACGAGGTCGTCGACGCGCTCGGTGCTGGCAAGCGGCCAGCGGTACGCGTGACGCTGCATGGCTACACGTACCGCACGACGATCGCGCCGATGGGCGGTGCGTTCTGGATCGGGGTGAGCGCCGAGCACCGTGGTAACGCCGGTGTCGCGGCGGGCGACGTGCTGGACGTCGCCGTAGAGGTGGACAACGCGCCCCGGACCGTGGCGGTGCCCGACGATCTCGCCGTCGCACTGAGCGCCGAACCCGCCGCGCGAGCGTTCTTCGAGTCGCTGTCCTACACCAACCAGAACACGTACGCACAGTGGATAAACGATGCGAAGAAGGCGGAAACGCGAGCCGACCGCGTCGCGAAGTCGATCGAGGCGCTGCGTGCCGCGAAGAAGCGCCGCTAAGCACCGCAATCTCGCGGCGCGCTGTCCGGCCGCGCGGGCGTCTACTTGCGCGGCAAGGACCGGCCCGGCAATGTGAGCCGGTGAGTCGCCGACCATCGATACCCGCCACCGGCGACCGATCCCCCGCCGGGAGCAGCGCATGTTCGAACCGTTCCAGTCACATCCGGTCGACCCGCGTCCGGACGACACCATGCAGTTGCCGGCCGCTCCGTCCTCGCGGCGACCGGTCCTGCTCATGATCGCTGCCGGCGCGGTCGCGGTGGCCGTGCTGGTCGGCATCGGCTTCCTAGCGTTCGGCACGCTCGGCAGCGGACCCGGAGGCGGCGGCATCCAACAGCCCGGCCTGTTGCCGGCGTTGCCACCGAGCACCGACGCGACGGCAGCGGCACCCTCCGACACGCCGACCGCACAACCGACCACAACAACGGTCGGCGCGCCGCCCGCCATCAAGCTGACGATCGCGAAGACCTCCATGCAGCCGCCGTCCTACCAGGGTGCGGACTGCCCCGGCAGCACGACCGCCTTCGCGACTGTCGTGGTCAAGGCACCAGTCACCATCACGTACCAGTGGGCCGTCGCCGCGCTCCCGGGGCAGGCCGGCGGTCCGGCGACGTACACGTTTCCGACGGCCGGCTCGCACGTGTTCAGCCTGCCGCTGACGAACATCAAGCTTCCGGCCGGACAGGTCCAGGCGACGTTTATCGTCAGTGCGCCGGTCGCCCGCAGCGCCTCGACGCGGTACACGCAGAAGTGCGGCGCCAGCGTCTCCGCGATCACCCCGATCCGCCAGGCTCCGCTCGCGTGCCCGGTCGGACTGACCGCGACGCTCACCGCGGGCGTCGGACCGATGACCGTCCGGTATCACTGGGTGATCAACGGAACGAACCGGGAAGGCAATCCCCCATCACCGTGGCGCGTGCCGGCCGGCGGCGGCAAGCTCGTGGTCAACATCAACATCAAAGACGCCTTAGGCTCGGTCCCGACGAAGATCAATGCGGATCTGGTCGTCGAGTCGCCGGTACACACCAAGACCAAATCTCTGACCGTGACCTGCACAAAGTAATCGCGAAGGTCGGTGCTGGCGCTCGGTGCTGGCGGACGGTGAGCGGCTACAGCGCGACGCCGAGCAGCGCGTCCACCGTGGCGGCCATCAAGGCGGGCGCGGCAGTGTCGGTCCGGTCGCCGGCGAGCGTGGCTTCCGCCCAGTCGTCCACGGCGGCGAGCGCGCCGGGCGTATTGAGGCCGTCGGCGAGGCGGGCTCGGACCGCGGCGAGCAGGTCGTCGCCGCGCGGACCGGCCGCCGCGGCGGCCGCCTCACGCCATCGGGCAAGCCGCTGCTCCGCGGTTTTGAGCAGGTCGTCGGTCCATTCGCGGTCGCAACGGTAGTGATCGGCGAGCAAGGCCAGTCGAACCGCCATGGAGTCCACGTGATCGGCGCGCAGCCGTGACACGAAGACCAGGTTGCCGCGGCTCTTGCTCATCTTCTCGCCGTCCAGGCCGATCATGCCCGCGTGCACGTAGTGCGACGCGAACGGTGCCTCCCCGGTCAGTGTCTCGGCATGCGCGGCCGACATCTCGTGGTGCGGGAAGACCAGATCGTTGCCGCCGCCCTGGATGTCGATGCGCGCGCCGAGCAGGTTGAGCGCGATGACCGCGCATTCGATGTGCCAGCCCGGCCGGCCAGGCCCGAGCGCGCCGCCCGACCACGCCGGCTCGCCGTCGCGAGCGCCGCGCCACAACAGCGCGTCGAGCGCGTCGCGTTTGCCGGCACGATCCGGATCGCCGCCGCGCTCGGCAAAATACGCCAGCATCTGCGCGCGGTCGAGATGTGACTCGTACCCGAACCGGTCGGCCACGGCGACGTCGAAATACACATCGCCGGTGCCGTCGTCGACGCGGTACGCCACGTCCGCGTCCAGCAGGTCGACGACCTGGTCGGCGATCGCCGGGATGGACTCAACGGCGCCAACGTAGTGCGCGGGCGCAAGGATCCGCAGCGCCTCCATGTCCTCTCGGAACAGCGCGGTTTCCCGCATCGCGAGCACGATCCAGTCCTCGCCGTCCCGCGCCGCCCGCTCCAGCAACGGGTCGTCGACGTCGGTCACGTTCTGCACGTAGGTGACGGCGAGCCGGTTGTCTCGCCACACGCGGTTGATCACGTCGAAGGTGATCATGGTGGCCGCGTGACCGAGGTGCGTCGCGTCGTACGGTGTGATGCCGCACACGTACATCGTGGCCCGACCGCCCTGTCCGCTAGCGGTGAAGACGCCCTGGCGCGCGGAGTCGTACAGCTTGAGCGCTACGCCGGCGCCCGGCAACACGGGCAGGTCGGGGGATGACCACGAATCCATATGGCAGAGAGTAACGAGCCACCGGCGCCGGCACACATCGGCAGGGCGCCCGCTCGCGATATCGCGGGTGTCAGTTCGTGGGTCTCAGATCGTGGGTCTCAGATGGGCGGCCACGGCACGGCCGGCCATGCGCCGGTCGGTGTCGGAAAGCAACCGTTGCGCAGCAGCATGTCGATGCGCGTGCCGACCTCGGCGACCTCGGCGATCGTGAGGTGCTCGTGCAGCGCCTCGCCGAGCGTGCCGTCCAGGTCGGCGTGGAGCTTGCGCAACACCTCCGCGATGTCGTCGGGCAGCGGCTCGCCGACGAAGCCCCACAACACGGTCCGCAACTTCGGATCGACGTGGAAACACACGCCGTGATCGACGCCGTACACGTGATCGTCGGCGACCAGGACGTGTCCGCCCTTCCGGTCGGCGTTGTTGATCACCACGTCGAGTGCAGCGAGACGTGCGAGGCGCGGATCGTCGGCGTGCGCGAGAACGTATGGGCGGTCGTTCTCGTCGCGCGCCGACGCGATCCGGCGCCACCCCTTGGGTACCCGCCGGGCCGGTACGAAGCCGAGCAGTGCCACCGCGTCCTCGTCGTCGTCGGTCTCGTCGATCCACAGCTGGCAGGCGCCCGGGCCGTAGGGTCCGTCCCGCAGCACCGTGGGTGGAACCGGCGACCAACCGGTCGCGTCGCCGACCAGGAATGCGCTCACCTCACGACCGGCCAATGTCCCGTCCGGGAAGTCCCACAGTGGACGCTCGCCACGCACCGGCTTATACACGCATCGCGCGGTCAGGCCGTCGCAGCTGATGGTTGCCCGGAGCGTGGTATTCGACGCGTCCACAAGCCGGCCCTCGATGTCGAGCTCACCGCGGCTGAGCAGGTCCAGCGCCTCGGTAGTGGCAAGCGTCGCCATCGGCTACCGGTGGTAGCCGTTGTGGCGCGGGCACAGGTGACCGGTCGGGTCCAATGGTTGGCCGCACAATGGGCACGGCGGTCGGCCGGCCGCGACAACTCGCTTCGCGCGTTCGATGAACGCGCGCGTTTCGGACGGAGTGAGCCGGACGCGGAGCCGGTCGAGATCGGACGTCGACGCCTCGAAGTCCTCCACCTCGATCTCGTCCTCGTCGACCGCTTCCTCGGTCTCCTCGTCCTCGTTCTCGCCCACCGCGATCGCTTCGATCACCACGGTTGCCGTGTCGACGTCGTACGCAAGGCCAAGGGTTCCGACCCGGAACTCCTCGTCGACCGGGCTGTCGAGCGGCTCGTTGTCGGACAGCGTGCTCGCGTCGATATCGGGGATCTCCAGACCGAACCGGCGATTCGCCTCGACCAACAACTCGTCGAGCTTCTCGGCCAACAAGCTGACCTGGACCTTCTCGAGTGCAACGCTGATCAGCCGGCCGGCGCCGCGGGCCTGTAGATAGAACGTACGCTCGCCGGGCGCACCCACCGTTCCGACCACGAACCGCTCCGGCGGCTCGAACTCGTACACCTGATGGGTCATGTCTTCGACACTATCCGGTCGGCGGGCGCGTCGCTTCCACGCCCGGGTCGCGTGGCACGTGTGGCCGGTGGGACGGCCGGTCCGTCCGCACCAGCGCCGCCGCCGACCTCCGCGTCGGACGTCGCGCGTCGGCCCCGGCGCCCACGCCGCTTCGGCGGCTTGAGGCCGGCGAGGTCGCCGCCGACATCGTTGAGGCGCAAGAGAAACGGCCGCACCGGCGTGTAGCGGATCGCGGTCAGCGATGCGGGATCGACCGACAACCGCTGGAACAGGTCGAGGTGCAGGCCCAACGCATCGGCGACGATCGCTTTGATGACGTCACCGTGGCTGCACGCGAGCACCAGGGCCTCCGGGCCGTACGCCTGCGTGGCCCGCGCGTCGGCATCGCGGATCGCGGCGATCGCCCGTGCCGACATCGCCGCCATCGACTCGCCGCCGGGGAATGTCGCGGCCGACGGATGCGCCTGTACGACCTGCCACAGCGGCTGTTTCGCGAGGTTCTTGAGCGGCTGGCCGGACCAGTCGCCGTAGTCGCACTCGACGAGCCGGGCATCGTCCACGTACGTCGTGCCCGGCAACGCCGCCTCGACAGTCTGCCGGCACCGCACCAACGGGCTGGACACCACGAGGTGCGGCACGAGCCCGGCGGCGCTTAGACGTGCACCGACTGCCGCCGCCTGCGCCCGGCCGACGTCGTCCAGCTCGGTGGGCTGGTGTCCGGCAAGCGTCCCGCCCGCGTTCGCGGTGGTACGACCGTGCCGCAGCAGGAGAACGGTGGCCACGACTGCCTACGTTACTGGCAACGCGCGGGCTCAAAGGTCATGAGCTCAACGACGTCCCGCCGATCACGAGCGCGGCGATGATCACGGCGCCGAGCGCGAGCCGGTACGGCACGAACCACACGATCGAGTGGCGCGCTACGAACCGCAGCAGCCAAGCGATCGAGATGTACCCGACGATGAAGCTCACCACGAGCCCGACCGCGGTGGGTGCCCAGCCGACGGTGTCGGCGATCTGATGACTGTCGCTGATCGCCTCCAGTCCACCGGCCGCGGCGAGCGCCGGGATGCCGAGCAGGAAGGACATGCGCGTTGCCGTGACCCGGTCGATGTCGCGCAGCAGGCCACCGCTGATCGTGGCGCCCGACCGGGACACGCCGGGAATCAGCGAGAACACCTGGAAGACGCCGAGCACGATGGCGTCGGAGTTGGTGAGGCGATCCTCGTGCCGGGTCTGCGTGGCGGCGTGCTCCGCGAAGACCATCACGGCGCTCCACGCGATCAGCCCGACCGCCACCACCCAAAGGCTGCGCAGGTCGTTTTCGATGAAGTGCTTCAGCGCGAGACCGACGATTGCGATCGGGATCGTACCGATGATGACGAAGATGGCCAGCCGCCAGTCCGGCGAGCGCCGAGCCTCCGCGCTGAAGAGACCCGCGACGAAACCGCGGATGATGCGCCAGATGTCGCGCCGGAAATAGATGATCGCGGCGATGATCGCGCCGACCTGGATGATCGCCGTGAACGCGGTCGGACCCGGACCGGAGATGTCCATGTGCAACAGCTTCTCGGTGATCGTGAGGTGACCGGTCGAACTCACCGGGAGGAATTCGGTGAGGCCCTCGACGATGCCCAGGACGATGGCCTTCCACAGCGCGAGCGGCACGGACTACTCCCCTACTCCGGACATGTCGAGCGCGTCGGCGGCGGCGCGCAGTGCGCGTAGGCCATCCTCGACATCGCCGACGAACAGTGACACTGACAACGTGGTGACCCCGGCGGCGGCGTAGTCGCGCATGCGTGCCGCGATCCGATCAACGGGACCGAGCAGGCTGGTGCGGTCGAGAAACTCGAACGGTACGGCGGCGGCCGCTTCCGCTTGCCGCTTGGCGAGATAGAGATCCTGGATGTCGCGCGCCGCGTCGGCGTACCCCATCCGGACCGCCAGCGCGTTGTAGAAGTTCTGCTCCCGGCTGCCCATTCCGCCCACGTAGAGCGCGGCATACCAGCGCACCAGCGCGGCACACGCGTCGAGGTCGTCGCCGATCACCAGCGGCGCGCTCGCCACCACGTCGAAGGCGTCCGGCGTCGCACCGACTGGTGGCGGACCGACCGGCGACCGGCCGGCCCGCGAGCGGCCGACGGAGATCGAGGCGAGCAGGTCGTCGGCGAACTCGGGCGCGAAGAAGATCGCGAGCCAGCCGTCCGCGATCTCACCGGTCAGTTCGAGATTGCGCGGACCGACCGCGGCGAGGTAGATCGGGATCCGGTCGCGCACCGGATGCAGCGTCAGGCGCAGCGCCTTGCCGGCGCCGTCCGGCAACGGCAACTGATAGTGCTGGCCCTGGTACGACACCGGTTGGCGAGCCAGCGCCATCCGTACGATGTCGACGTATTCGCGGGTACGCGCAAGCGGCGCGCCGAACCGTACGCCGTGCCATCCCTCGGATACCTGCGGACCGGAGACGCCGAGCCCGAGCCGGAATCGTCCACCGGACAACGCGTCGAGGGTGGCCGCCGTCATCGCGGTCATCGCCGGAGTGCGGGCCGGGATCTGCATCACCGCCGCGCCGACGTCGATGCGGCTCGTCTGCCCGGCGATCCAGGCCAGCATGGTCGGGGAATCCGAGCCGTACGCTTCCGCGGTCCACACCACCGAGAAGCCGAGCCGATCGGCTTCTTGCGCGAGCCGGAGATGGTCCGCGGGTGTCGTCCAGGCGGCCTGATAGCCGAGGTTCAGTCCGAGGCGCACGCGTCGTCCCTTCTGTCCAACGGCTCGCGAGACCCTTGCACTGGAGGCGGTGCGCGCTGGAGGCGGTGCGCGCGGGTCGCATCAGGGTAGCCGCCCCGACCCGGTACGTGTCCGCCGGCCGCGCCGCGCCCAGCGGGCACCGTCCGGCACGCCTCCACCTCCGTCGACGCAGCCGCGCGTAGTTTCAGTGGCAATGCAGCAGCGCCCGCTCGGCCACTCGGGACTCCTGGTCTCGCGGTTTGCGCTGGGCACCATGACGTGGGGCGCGGACACCGACTCGGACGATGCGGCCGCACAGCTCAAGACGTACGTGGAGGTCGGCGGCAACCTGCTGGACACCGCGGATGTCTACGCCGACGGCGTGGCCGAAGAGGTGATCGGCGCGCTGCTGTCCGGCCTCGTGGCGCGCGACGACATCCTCATCGCGACAAAGGCCGGGCTGCGACCGGGCATGGAAAGACGTCACGATACATCGCGAGGTCACATGCTAAGAGCGCTCGACGCCAGCCTGCGTCGGCTCGGCACCGACCACGTCGACGTGTGGCAGGTGCACGGTTTCGACACCGACACGCCGCTGGACGAGACGCTCTCCGCGCTCGACTACGCGGTCTCGTCCGGCCGGGTCCGCTACGCCGGCGTGTCGAACTTCTCCGGGTGGCAGACCGCCCAGGCGGCGACGTGGCAGATGGCGTTTCCGTCACGCGCGCCGATCGTCTCCGTACAAGTGGAGTATTCGCTCGTGGAGCGCGGCATCGAGCGTGAGGTGCTGCCGGCCTGTCAGGCGTTCGGTCTTGGCGTGCTGCCGTGGTCGCCGCTCGGCCGTGGCGTGTTGACCGGCAAATACCGCAACGGTCGGCCAGCCGACTCACGCGGCGCGTCGCCGCACTTCGAGCGGTTCGTCGCGCCCTATCTGGAACCACGTTGTTCGGCCATCGTCGAGTCGGTGGTCACCGCCGCGGCCGGGCTCGGCGTGTCGCCGGCCGAGGTTGCGCTCGCGTGGGTACGGGATCGGCCGGGTGTCGTCGCACCGGTGCTCGGTGCTCGTACCGTCGGTCAGCTGTTAGCGGCGCTGCAGACCGAGGAGATCGCGCTGCCGGCGGAGATCAGCCAGGCGCTCGACGACGTCTCGGCGATCGGGTTCGGCTATCCCGAACGGCAAGGCTGACCCGACAGGGCTGACCCGACAGGGCTGACCCGACAGGGCGGGGCCGGAGGGCTGACCTGGCGCGGCTGCCCAGGCAACAGTGCGGGCCGGCGCCGATATCGACAGGCCAGTCATTCGTGGATCGAGTGTCCCGGGCGGCTACCAGCCGACGCCGGGCAGAGGCCGACCGGTCAGCCGCCGCCGGAGGACCACCTGACGCGTTCCGTCGCGTAGCAGGCGAACCCGGGTCAGCTCCCAGTCGGAGAATTCGGCGGCAATGGTCAGCTGCGCCGCGGCGGTGGCCCGATCGATGTCGTTGGGAATCCGCAGCGGCGCGTACTCGTAGTCCATCACGTTATCCTGCGCGTTGCCGGCCGTTTAATCCATGCGAAGTGGCCAGGAGTTGCCGGAAAGCGTGCCACCCGGCGATGCCTTGTCGCGCCGCGGCATGGCATGGCGCGAGGCGATTACTCCTCGTCTCCGTACGCGTCGAGGTCCGTATACGGCTGCTCGTCCAACCGGCCGATCAGCCGGTCCGGTGCCTCGAGACTGAACGGCCCAGTGCCGTCGATCTCTTCGAACTCGGCAAGGTCGAGTGGAGTAGCGACCTCGGTCACCGCGACCAGACCGTCGAGCGGCTCCAACTCCGGGACGTCGAGCGCGCCAAGCGATCCGTCGCCGGACTGCAGCAACTCGAGCACCGCCTCACCAACCGTCTCGACCGGCTCGTCCGCGCCGTCGTCACTGCCCATCGACTCGCGTCGCGCCGCCCCGGCGGCCTTGAGGAGTGCGGTGACACTCGGCACCCGGTAGTCGCGGCGCTGGCGTACCGAGATCACCTTCGCGTAGGGGTCGTCGGCGGATGCGAGATCGGCCATCTGGCTGACCTTTTCGTCGGCCAGCTCCGGATCGATCGCGTCCACGTCCCAGGGCGTCACCTCGCCGTAGGCATCGAGCAGCGCGTCGTCGTAGTCGAACGACGCGTTGTTCAGCTCGACGTAGGCCTTCCAGACGGCGTCGTCGTCGACCCGCCCATCGGCCGCCCGGACCGCCGACAGGTGGGCACGCGCGGCGGCGATCACCTTCTCCAGCGCGTCGTCGAGGTGTGCGTGCTCGTCAGTCATCTCGACCCACTCATCCTATTCGTCCGGGTTTCACAAGGGGCGTTGCGGAACCGACCGGCGCCGCCCCGCGCCCGGACGCTACGCCTGGCTGAGGAAACGATCGAGCACCCGCACGCCGAACTTTAGCCCCTCGATCGGCACCCGCTCGTCCACCCCGTGGAACAGCGCGGCGAAGTTCAGATCTGCCGGTAGGCGGAGCGGCGAGAAGCCGAAACACCGCATGCCGAGCTTCATGAATGCCTTCGCGTCGGTACCACCGGACAGCATGTACGGCACCGGGCGCGCGCCGTTGTCCTCGGCGCGTAGCGCCGCCGCCATGGCCTCCACGAGTGGGCCGTCGAACGTCGTCTCCACGGCCGGATGGTGTTGCACGTAGGTCATCTCGATGTCCGGGCCGACCAGGTCGCGGATCTCGGCAAGGAACGCCTCCGAGCGCCCCGGGAGGGTACGGCAGTCAGCGGTCGCCGACGCGGTGCTGGGGATGACGTTGTGCTTGTACCCCGCGGTGAGACCGGTCGGGGTCGCGGTGTCACGGATGGTGGCGCCGATCAGGTTCGCGATCGGGCCGAGCTTCGCGATGGCGAGCTCCGGGTCATCCGGATCGAGATCGATGCCGAGGACGTCGGCGATCTCGGTGAGGAAGTCGCGTACCGCCGGGGTGATCTGCATCGGGAACCGGTGGCGGCCGACCCGCGCCACGGCCTCGGCCAGCGCGGTGACGGCGTTGTCGTCGGCGAGCATCGAGCCGTGGCCCGGCCGGCCCTTGGCGACCAGGCGTAGCCAGTCGATGCCCTTCTCGGCCGTCTGGATCAGGTAGAGCCGAAGATCCGAGGACACCGACACGGAGAAGCCGCCGACCTCGCCGACCACCTCGGTGCATCCGTCGAACAGCTCGGGGTGGTTGTCAACGACGTAGTGTGCGCCGTATTCGCCGCCGGCCTCCTCGTCCGCGGTGAACGCGAGCACGATGTCGCGCGGCGGCACCACACCGCGACGACGCCAGTCGCGCACCACCGCCAGCATCATCGCGTCGAAGTCCTTCATGTCGACCGCACCGCGACCCCAGAGATAGTCCACGCCGTCGGCGTCCGGCTTGATCACGCCGGCGAACGGGTCGACCGACCATTCGGCGGCGTCGGCCGGTACGACGTCGGTGTGCCCGTGCACCAGCAGCGCGCCGCGTGTGCGGTCCGCCCCAACGATCCGCGCCATGACGCTGGTCCGGCCCGGCGCCGACTCGACGACCGTTGGCTCGAGGCCGACCTCGGCGAGTTTCGCGGCGACGTATTCGGCGGCGACCCGCTCGCCCTTTCCGGTCGCGAGGTCGCCGGTGTTCGTGGTGTCGATGCGGATCAGGTCGCGGCAGATGTCGACGACCTCGTCGGTCGGATCGATGCCGGGCCGGTCGCCGCCGGGCTGATAGGTCCCGCTCGTGTCGATGATCCCGTCGGTCATGGGTGTAGTTCTACCAGGGGTGGTAGGCAAGCTCGCCGGCGCGGATCGGCGCGGCGAGCCGGTTCTCGACGGGCGCGAGCGGGCACGCCCACCGGTCGTCGTACGCGCACGACGGGTTGTACGCGTAGTTGAAGTCCAGCCGTACCCGGTCCGGCGCCTCGATCACCACGCCGCGGCCGAACGTACCCTTGACCGTGTCGGTCAGGTAGCGACCGGCACCGTACGTTCGCGGGCCGTCGAAGTCCTTCGACGCGGTGCCGTCGCGTACCGGCAGGAACAGCCCGCCGCCGTACGCCGCGAGCCAGAACAGCGTGAGCTCGCCCCACGGTGTGTCGAGGATGCCGATGCGTCGATAGTGGAGCACGCCGTCCTCGCCGCCGCTTTCGATGTCGAGGCCGTTGTTGGAATCGAGCCCGCCGGCGTCTGCCGACCGTCGCATCGCGACTGTCGCACGCGCGTCGTCCGACTCGGGGAAGTATTTCGCGCCGGCGAAACTTGCTCGTTCG
>Ga0126377_10003070_pt1 | contig 11699 bp, 9 predicted proteins | sample PanSoiMetPlot_22_FD_92647 | JGI IMG/M metagenome (GOLD analysis project Ga0126377, IMG submission 92647) | Tropical forest soil microbial communities from Panama - MetaG Plot_22 | ecosystem: Environmental > Terrestrial > Soil > Tropical forest > Bulk soil | place: Panama | collected 2016-02-17
CGATCTCCTCGGCGATGGCGATGAACTCGGACGGCGAGGTGCGGCCCATCTTGGGGTGATCCCAGCGCGCCAGCGCCTCGAAACCGGCAACCGAGCGGTCCTCGAGCCGCACGATCGGCTGGTAGAGGATGGTGATCTCGTCGCGCTCGAGCGCGCGCCGTAGCTCCGATTCGAGCGTAAGGCGGTCGGTCTTGCGCGCCCGCATCGACGGCTTGAACAGCTCGATGCGGTCGCCGCCGATGCGCTTGGCGTGGAACATCGCAAGCTCGGCGTCCTTGAGCACCTCCTCGGTGCGGCGCGGCTGCCCGTCGGCGAGCGCGACGCCCATCGAAGCCGTGAGGAAGATTTCGCGGTCGTTGAAGGTGATGGGCGCGCGCAGCGCCTTACGCAGCGTCTCGGCGAAAGCAATGATGCGCTCGGACTCGCGCTCCGACAGGAGGATCAGCGCGAACTGATCGCCGGAGAGGCGGCACAGCGTGTCCTGCGGCTTCAAGAGGCGGCTGAGCCGGCGCGCCAGCGTCAGCAGGATCGAGTCGCCGACCGCGATGCCGACGGAATCGTTGACCTGCTTGAAGCGGTCGAGATCGATCACGAGCACGGTCGGCTTGACCGCCGGGTCGGCCTTGGCGAAGGCGAGCACGCCTTCGAGCCGGTCGAGGAACAGCTCGCGGTTGGGCAGCCCGGTCAGGTTGTCGTGCACGGCGTCGTGCAGCAGCCGCTCTTCCGCATTCTTGAACTCGGTGACGTCGGTGAGCGTGCCGACGAGCCGCACTACCTCGCCGTCCGATCCGACCACCGGTCGCGCCTTGATCGCGAACCAGAGATAATGGCCATCGGGCGTGCGCAGCCGGAAGTCCTGGGTCAGCCGGCCGCGGCGCTGTTCCAGCACACTGTCGAGCACGGCGCGAAAGCGATCGCGGTCGAGCGGATGCAGCACCTCGAGCCAGCGCGCCGCCGGGCCTTCCAGCGTGCCGCGCCTGAGGCCGAGCAGCGCCTCGGTCTCCGGGCTGGTGAAAACCTTGTCGGCGGAGACGTCCCAGTCCCAGATCATGTCGCCGGCGCCGGTCAGCGCCAGCGCGCGGCGCTCGACGTCGGAGACGATGCCGGTGGTCACGCCGCCGGCAAAGGCGTGCTGCATGACGGTGAAGCCGATCAGCATCACGATCAGCACCAGGCCGCCGAGCAGCGCCGGTCCGACGATGTCGTTGGTGATGGCGCCGCTGATGGCCAGCGCCGCCGCCATCACCCACACCACCAGCAACAGCCAGGTCGGGATCAGCAGCACGGCGCGGTCGAAGCCGAAGAACGACAGATAGACCACCAGGCCGAAGCCGAGCACCGCGACCGCGAACAGCGAGATGCGCGCGATGCCCGACGCGATCGGCGGCTCGTACAGCGCGAGCGCGACCAGCATGGCAAGGAAGGCGAGCCAGCCGATGGTGATGTGGGCGTAGCGCACATGCCAGCGGTTGAGATTGAGATAGGCGAACAGGAACACCACCAGCGTCGCCGCCAGGATCGCCTCGCCCGAGGCGCGCCAGATCTGCTCGCTGTCCGGCGACAGTGCGAACACCTTGCCCCAGAAGCCGAAGTCGACGCCGATGTAGACCAGCACCGCCCAGCCGAGCGCGGCGGCGGCGGGGAACATGATCGAGCCCTTGACCACGAACAGGATGGTCAGGAACAGCGCCAGCAGGCCGGCAATCCCGATCACGATGCCGTGGTAGAGCGTGATGCTGTTGACCTTGTCCTTGTAGGCTTCCGGCTCCCACAGATAGAGCTGGTTGAGCTTGTCGGTGCGCAGCTCGAGCACGTAGGTCATCACGCTGCCGGGGTCGAGCGTGATGCGGAAGATGTCGGCGGTCGCGCTGTCCTGGCGGTCGGGACGCTCGCCGCTCGAGGTGATGCTGGCGACGCGCGAGCGGCCGAGGTCGGGCCAGAACACGCCGGAGCCCACCATGCGGTAATGCGGCACGACGATCAGCCGCTCGATCTGCTCGTCGCCGGAATTGGCGAGCGCGAACACCGCCCAGTTGGTGTTGCCCTCGCGGGCGCGCACGTCCATGCGGCGGATGATGCCGTCGGGGCCGGGCGCGGCCGACACCAGCAGGCGGTCCGAATCGGTGCGGTGGCGTTCGACAGCGTCGGTGAGATCGATCGCCTGCGCGTCGGTGCGCACGTTGATCGCCTCGACCGCGCGAGCGGGTGAGAGGCCGACCACCATAATGGTCAGCATCGCCGTTACGCAGGCGCGGACGAAAACCAACCGCCGTCCTCCCAGCTCCACCCCGTGTCGACCCCTCTGCCGAGCTTCGCCGGACTGACGCACTTCCGCGAGCGGGCTGACGCTAGAGCATTTCCCGGCGTGGTGGGAAGCGGTTCGCCACAGGAAAATGCGACCAAGCTAAACACCCAACTTTACGTCGATTTCGCGGCTCGCGCGAGCGGCGAGGGACGCCTGCACACAGCCACATCAGGTCAGGGTATGACGGGAAAAGTGAAGCAAATCCAAACGATTAACGCCTATCTGCGGCCAACCGGCGCGCGCCGACGAGCCGGTTCAGGGCGAGTGTCCGGCGCTTTGCTCGCCAAGGCGGCGCGCGCTTTGCGCAAGCGCAGCCGACTGCAGGCTACCGTTCCGGTCGGCCGCCAAAACCGCATCCATCATGGGGAAATATTGGGCGGGATCATAGGCGATCAGAATCAGGTCCACCCCGGCGTCGAGCGCCGCGATGCTCGCCGCCGCGACACCCGCCTTGCTGGCATAGACCGCCCCCATGCTGAAATCGTCGGTGATCAGCAACCCGTCGTAGCCCCAGGTGCGGCGCAGCAAGTTGGAGACGACCGCCGGCGAGAATGAAACCGGGCGCTCCGCATCGAGCGCGGTCAGCTTGGCATGGCTCAGCATGGTGAATGTGCCGTCGCTCATCAGGGTGCGGAACGGTATCCAGTCCCAGCTTTCGAGCTTGGCGAGCGGCGTATTCAGGTGTCCCGATTCGAGATGAGTGTCCTCGAACACCTCGCCGAGTCCGGGGAAATGCTTGAGCGTGCAGTGCACGCCGGATTCGCGCAGCCCGCGGCAGTAGTGGCGGGCGACCTCCGCGACGACGGCGGGATCGTCGGAGATCGCACGCTCGCGGATGCGGGTGTGGCGGTCGTTGGGGTTGATCAGATTCTTGTTGAGGTCGACCACCGGCGCGAAGTTCAGGTTGATGCCGGCGCCGGCGAGCGCCCGGCCCTGCGCCACGCCGTAAGCATGCGCGGCGGCGTTTCTCGCGTCGTCCCCGGCGTGGTGCGCCGCCACCGACGCGATCGGCGGCTGCCGCGGCAGCGGCGGCGAAAGCCGCGACACCGCGCCGCCCTCCTGGTCGGTCGCGATCCAGAGCGGCGGCAGGCCCTGGCGCCGGCGCGTGTCCTGCCAGGCGTCGACCTGCGCGCGGATAGCCGCGACGGAACGGCCCTCGACGTTGCGTGCGCCGACGAACACGCCGCCGATGGCGCGGCGTTCGATGAGCCGCTCAATTTCGGTGGCGTCGCGATAGCCGACGATGAAATGGCGGCCGAGCTTTTCCAATTGCGCGGCGTCAGCGGCGAACACGCGTGCGCGCAGCCATTGAAATCGCGCTTCCTGCGCCAGCGTGGCGAGGAGCGTGGTGGTGGAGGCCAGGATCACCGCGGCGCTCAGTGCCTGGCGCATGCGGCTCTGTTTGAGGCGCCACAGCATCCAGCCGTCGATCGCGATCAGCAACAGCGGCACCGCGATCAGTGCGGACAAGGCGGCGGGACGCAGGCCGGTCAGCAGCGGCGAGCGCCAGTCGATCGCGAACGGCAGCAGGGCGATGACGATGGCCAGCCTGACAACCAGCAGGCCGAGCGCGACATGCCGATGCCAGGCCACGGATTACGGCACCAGCAGCACGATCTTTCCGATATGCGTGCTCGCTTCCATGCGGGCATGCGCGGCGGCGGCCTGCGCCAGCGGGAAGGTGCTGTCGATCAGCGGCTTGACCTTGCCGGCGGCGATCAGCGGCAGCACGTGCTCCTCGACGGCGCGCGCGATCGCGCCCTTGTCCGGGACCGAGCGGGCACGCAGCGTCGAGCCGGCATGGGTGAGCCGCTTGACCATGAGGCGGCGGAAATCGACCGTCGCCTTCGGGTTGCCGAGAAAGGCGATCTGGACGATGCGCCCGTCGACGGCGGCGGCCTCGAAATTGCGCTCGATGTAGTCGCCGCCGACCATGTCGAGGATGACGTCGGCGCCCTTGCCGCCGGTCGCGTCCTTGGTCGCGGCGACGAAATCTTCGTTCTTATAGTTAACGCAGACGTCGGCTCCGAGCTTGCGGCAGGCCTCGCATTTCTCCGCCGAGCCGGCAGTGGTGATGATGCGGGCGCCGAAGGCCTTGGCGAGCTGGATCGCCGTGGTGCCGATGCCGGACGAGCCGCCGTGCACCAGCAGCGTCTCGCCGGCCTTGAGCCGGCCGCGCTCGAAGGTGTTGTGCCAGACCGTGAAGAAGGTCTCCGGGATCGCCGCAGCCTCGGTGAGCGAGAGGCCCGCTGGCACCGGCAGGCAATGGCTTTCGTGCGCCGGGCAGTATTCCGCGTAGCCGCCGCCCACGACCAGGGCCATCACGCGGTCGCCGAGCTTCCAGCGCGTTACGCCCTGGCCGAGCGCCACCACCTCGCCGGCGATCTCGAGGCCGGGAATGTCGGTCGCCCCCTTCGGCGGCGGGTAGTGGCCCTGGCGCTGCACCACGTCCGGCCGATTGACGCCGGCGGCGGCGACCTTGACCAGCACCTCGCCGGCGCCCGGCTGCGGCACTGGGCGCCGCTCCGGAACGAGCATGTCAGGTCCGCCGGGCGCGCGGATCGCGATCGCGGTCATCTCTGCAGGCAACGCGGGCATCAGCAATATTCCTTGTGGCTGGAGGCGCGTTTCATAGTTGCCGAAGGCGCATGTGACAACGGCGGGCCTGGTGGCTATTTTCTTGTGCCCTTTTCGAGCGGAGGCGAGCGATGCCGGCAATGGACGAAGACGACCGCCCGAAGAAGAAGATCACGCACGAGATCGGGCAGGAGCTGGCGCTCCTGTCGGTCAAGGAACTCCAGGAGCGGATCGCGCTCTTGAAGGAGGAAGTTGCCCGGCTTGAGGCTGACATCAGCCGCAAGCAGGCCTCCCGCAACGTGGCCGACCAGTTCTTCAAGAAATAGCCGGCGGGGAGGGGGCGCAGGCGCCCGGTCAGCTCCGCAAAAATTTCGGCAAAAATTATTAAAAATCTTAAGACCTTGTTAAGCTTTCTCGATCATTACTGTTAGCGTCCATCTTCTGGACATTGAGTGGCTCCTGTCCACTCTGTTTGACGCCTCCCTGTTTAAACTTTGAGCCGCCGGCAACGGCGGCTCTTTTTTCTGGGCGGGTTCCCGACAGGCGCCAGCGGCGGCGCGTTCATGATAATCCATTGACGTGGCTGGATTTTCCGGCGACGGCCGGGACGCGCCGGGCGGTACGTGGCTCCGCGGCAACTATGTCTAAAGGTTTATGGCGCGAGCGCTGGACAGCTGGTCCCCGGCTGCGCGATGGTTCAGGTCACGCCGGCGGGGCTGCCGCATCCGGATTTGCCGCAGTGGGGCTTGGCGCAGTTGGTGGGGCGTTAGCAAGTCTGCGTAGCGTGAGGCGTAAACGATGTCCGAGAATTCGGTCAACGAGGCCGTTTCATTCGGCGAGCGGTTGGCGGGCTCGCAGGCTTTTGCCGACCTGTTTCGCGACGGCATGGCGCTCGTTGAGGAAACGGCATCCTATCTCGACGGCCTGGGCCGCCAGGAATCCAAGAAGCTCGAGCGCAACGGCGCGCTCGCCTACGCCACCGAAAGCATGCGGCTCACCACGCGGCTGATGCAGCTCGCCTCCTGGCTGCTGCTGCATCGCGCGGTCAAGGAAGGCGAGATGTCGCTCGCGCAGGCCAACAAGGAGAAGGCCAAGGTCAAGCTTTCCACCGTCGAGCAGAACGACGAGCAGAACATCAAGCTGCTGCCGGAGCGGCTGCGCACGTTGATCCTGCGCTCCAAGGCGCTGCAGAACTCGGTGCGGCGGCTCGACGCGACCATGCACGCGGCGCCGGCGCGTGAAGGCCGCGGCAATCCGGTCGAGCGCCAGCTCGGCCTGCTCAAGGCCGCCTTCGAGCAGGAGTGATCCCGAAAACGAAAACCCCCGCTCACGCGGCGGGGGCTTCGCACGCCGATTGAGCGACGCGCTATTTCTTCGCGCCGATGCCCGCGAACTTCTTCTGGAACCGCGACAGCCGGCCGCCGCGGTCGAGCAGTTGCTGCTGTCCGCCGGTCCAGGCCGGGTGCGATTTCGGGTCGATGTCGAGGTGCAAGGTATCGCCTTCCTTGCCCCAGGTGGTGCGGGTGGTGAACTCGGTTCCGTCGGTCATCACCACTTTGATGGTGTGATAGTCGGGATGCAGATCGGGTTTCATGAGCGTGATCCTGCGCGACTTGGCGCGCGTAAGTGGCCGAAATCGATGAAAAGTTGCGGCTCTATAGCGCAGGCCGGCAGGGGAGACAAGCACGTTGCCGGTATGGTGATCGGGGCCCGTCCAGGCCCGGGATATGCATCCAGTTACAGGTGGTTTGCGTATCCAGAACATGGCCAAACCAGCGATCGCACGCCCTGATTGCCACCCGCCGCCCGAGCGGGCATTGTCGCGTCCGATGGGGCTTGATCCCACGTTGGGGGGCGCGCGCGGGGCCAAGCCGCAAGGTCCGGGTAACATGACTATCGTCCAACGAGACGCCGTGCGCGCGGCCAAGACCGCAACTGAGACCGCGAGCGAGACCGCCGCGACCGAGCAGGCGGCGGTCGCGACGCCGGAGGTTGCGCCGGCGTCCGAGCCTGCGCGGGGCCGCAAGCTCAAGCCGCTGTTGTCGCTCGTCCCCTATGTCCTGCGCTATCGCTGGCAGGCGCTGGCGGCGCTGGTCGCACTCCTGGTCGCGGCTTTAGCGACCCTGGTGGTGCCGATCGCGGTCCGCCGCATGATCGATTTCGGGTTCTCGCGCGACAGCGCGGCCATGATCGACAGCTACTTCACCGTAATGATCGGGCTCGTCGGTGTGCTGGCGCTCGCGAGCGCGGCGCGGTTCTATCTGGTCACGACGCTCGGCGAGCGCATCGTCGCCGATCTGCGCGAGGCGGTGTTCGGCCATATCGTGTTGCTGTCGCCGGCCTACTTCGATCAGGCGAAAAGTGGCGAGCTGATCTCGCGGCTCACCGCCGACACCACGCAGATCAAGGCCGCGGTCGGCGCCTCGGTTTCGATCGCCTTGCGCAACCTGGTGCTGTTCATCGGCGCCACGACCATGATGGTGGTGACCAGCCCGCGGCTCTCTGCCTTCGTGCTCGGCGCCATCCCGCTGATCGTGCTGCCGCTCTACGGCTTCGGCCGCGCCGTGCGCCGGCGCTCGCGCGCGGCGCAGGACACGCTCGCCGACGCCACGGCCTACGCGTCCGAGCTGATCGGCGCGGTGCGGGTGCTGCAGGCCTTCACCAACGAGGCGCTGGCGAAAAGCCGGTTCGGCGCCGCGGTCGAGCGCGCCTTTGCCGCCGCGCGCGATTCGATCAAGGCGCGCGCGGTGCTCACCGGGATCGCTATCTTCCTCGTGTTCGCGAGCGTGGTGGTGGTGCTGTGGATCGGCGCCCAGGACGTGCTTGCCGGGCGCACCAGCGCCGGCCGGCTGTCGCAATTCGTGCTCTATGCGGTGTTTGCCGCCGCCGGGCTCGGCCAGCTCTCCGAGGTCTGGGGCGAGGTCTCGCAGGCCTCCGGCGCGGCCGAGCGGCTGTTCGAGATCCTCAATGTGCGGCCCGCGATCACCGCGCCGGCGCGTCCGGCCGCGCTGCCGCAGCCCGCGCGCGGCGAGGTCGCCTTCGCGGACGTGCGGTTCGCCTACCCGACGCGGCCGACCGTGCCGGTGCTCGACGGCGTGTCGTTCACGGTGCGGCGCGGCGAGAAGGTGGCGATCGTCGGGCCGTCGGGCGCCGGCAAGAGCACGATCTTTCACCTGATCCTGCGGTTCTACGATCCCCTGTCGGGCACGGTTCGGGTCGACGGGGTGCCGCTGCCCGACGCCGATCCGTTGGCGCTGCGACGGCGCATCGCGCTGGTGCCCCAGGATACCGTGGTGTTTGCCACCACGATCCGCGAGAACATTCGCTTCGGCCGGCCGGAGGCGAGTGATGCGGAAGTCGAGCACGCGGCCAAGTTGGCGCACGCCGTGGAATTCATCGATCGGCTGCCGCAGAAGCTCGACACCCTGGCCGGCGAACGCGGGGTGACGCTGTCGGGCGGCCAGCGCCAGCGCATCGCCATTGCCCGCGCCGTTCTGCGCGAAGCGCCGCTCCTGCTGCTCGACGAGGCCACCTCCTCGCTCGACGCCGAGAGCGAGACGCTGGTGCAGGCCGCGCTCGAGCAATTGATGGCCGATCGCACCACGCTGGTGATCGCGCATCGGCTCGCGACGGTGCTCTCCTGCGACCGTATTCTGGTGATGGAAGCGGGGCGAATCGTCGAGGAAGGCACGCACGAAAAGCTCGCCGCCGCCGGCGGTCTCTACGCACGGCTCGCCCGGCTGCAATTCCAGAACGTATAAAGCCGCTATTCCGTCACCGTCCGCGCCTTATTCCGTCACCGCGCCTGTACGTCGGTGATCAGGTACGCGTTTGCGGTTTTCGCGATGCTTGGCCGCAAATCACCTTGCAATGGCTGAGCGGCAGCCGACGAAAAAATATGGCTGCGCCGCCGTTTCGCCGTCACGCGATTTTTTCACCGAGCCGAAATTCCGTCACTGCGGTTCCCAACAGGAGCCATCGAGGCATGGAACTTTCGGTTCCAGCGTATTCCACGCTTTCCGGGAGAAAAATGCATGCGTTGGTCTCTGCTTGCTGCCGTTTCCGTTTCGCCCGTGATGCTGCTCTCGCTCGCCGGGTTCGGCGCTGCCGCGCCGTCGCCGGAAGCGCATCGCATCTCAGGGCCGGTGGTACATGAAAACCTCGCGGTCTATTTCATTCACGGCAAGTCGGCTCCGGGCAAGGTGCCGCTGACACTCGAAGAGGCAATGGCCAAGGGTCTCGTGAAGGTACGCGAGACCAGCAACGTCAATCAGCTGCAGATCGAGAATGTCGGGGCCGACGAGGTGTTCGTGCAGTCCGGCGATATCGTGAAGGGCGGCAAGCAGGACCGCACGCTGATGGTCAGCCTGGTGCTGCCGCCGAAATCCGGTGCGATACCGATCGCATCGTTCTGCGTCGAACAAGGGCGCTGGAGCGCGCGCGGCCGGGAGGACGCCAAGAACTTCTCGACCGCGTCGGCCGCCGTGCCCTCGCGCGAGATGAAGCTCGCGATGAAGGCGCCGATGCAGGCCAAGCCGGCACCCGAGCCCGGCAACATGGCGGGCAATGGCGACCGCGGGCGGATGCAGATGTCCGACAACAGCGCGGCCAGCGAGACCGGCGCGCGCCAGCAGAAGGTGTGGGAGAACGTGCGCAAGACCCAGAGCAAGCTCACCGGCAACATCGGCGCGTCGGTGCAGTCGGCGCAGTCGGGCTCGAGCCTGCAGCTCGCGCTCGAGAACGAGAAGCTCATGGACGCGCAGAAGGTCTATATCAACGCGCTCAAGGCCGCGGGCGAGAACAGCGACGACATCGTCGGCTTCATCTTCGCGGTCAACGGCGAGCTTAACAGCGCCGACGTCTATCCCTCCAACGGACTGTTCCGGAAGATGTGGGCGAAGCTTCTGACCGCGAGCGTGATCGAGGCCATCGGCCACAAGGACGAGCCGGCGGTCGCTGCGCCCGATGCCGCTGCGGCTTCCGCGTTCCTGGCGGCGGCGGAAGCTGGAAAGTCGAGCGAGAAGTCGCTCAATGACGGCGTCAAGCTCGAGACTCGCGAAGCCGACAAGGCCTACATGTTCGAGACTGCGCGTGCGCCCTCGCCCGGCGCGCCGAGCGCGCCGGCGGCCTGGGTGCACCGGAACTATCTGGCGAAGTAATCGACGGGCTGGCGGCCGGATTTGCTATGGCCGCCAGCTCATCTTGTGGACTGGCGCACCCGAGCGCCAGTTGATCGCCTCGCCGGACACGACGAAGCCGTGCTTCTCGTAGAAACTGATGGCGCGGGTGTTGTCCTTGTTGACGTGCAGGTCGAGGCCGGCGGGCGATATTCGTTTGGCTTCTGCCATGAGGGCGGTGGCGACGCCCATGCCCCAGGTTTCCGGCGCCACCACGATCTGGTCGAGATCGAAGGTGGCGGGATCGACGGTGACGAAACCGAGCATCTTGCTATCGGCTTCGGCCACCATGATGGTCGCGACCGGCACCAGCTCGTCGCGCCAGCGCTGTCGCCACCAGTCGAGCCGGGCGGTGAAGTCGATCTGCGGATAGGCCTGCTGCCAGGTGCGCCGCCACAGCTCGATCGCCGCGTCCTCGTCGGCGGACGCATAGGGGCGCAGCGTGAACGAAGGCTCGCTCACCGCTCCGTCAGCTTCAGCTCGATGCGGCGATTGCGGCCAAAGGCCTCCTCGGTCTTGTCCGGATCGATCGGCTGAAATTCGCCGAAACCGGCGGCCACGAGACGTTGTGGGGATACGCCTTTGCCGATGAGATATTGCACGACCGAGATCGCGCGCGCCGCCGAAAGGTCCCAGTTGCTCCTGAACTGCGGGCCGCTGATCGGCCGCACGTCGGTGTGCCCGTCGACCCGCAGCACCCACGAGATCTCGCCTGGAATCTTCTTTTCGAGCTCGAGCAGCGCGCCAGCGAGCCCATCGAGCTCGGTGCGGCCCTCGGGCTTGTCGAGCGTCGCCTTGCCGGTGTCGAAGAACACCTCGGACTGGAACACAAAGCGGTCGCCGACGATGCGGATGTCCGGCCGATTGCCAAGGATGGTGCGCAGCCGGCCGAAGAAATCGGAGCGGTAGCGCTGCAATTCCTGCACCCGCTGGGCGAGCGCGAGATTGAGCCGCTCGCCGAGCCGGGTGATCTGGCTCTGGGATTCCTTGTCCTTCTTCTCGGAGGCGTCGAGCGCTTCTTCCAGCGCCGCGAGCTGGCGGCGCAGCGCCTGGATCTGCTGGTTGAGCACCTCGACCTGGGCCAGCGCGCGCGCCGTGATCCGCTTCTCGGAGTCGAGCTGATTGGCGAGCTCGGCGGCCTTGCCCTGCGCGTCGGCGGCGCCGCTGCCGGCGCCTTCAAAGAGACCCTTGAAGCGCTCGCGCTCGCCTTCGGCGGCAGCGAGGTTCGAGCGCAGTTGCGCGAGCTGCTCCTCCAGGCTGAGCTTGCCGGTCTTCTCCAGCGAAAGTAGTTCCGTCAGTTGCGCAATCTGCGCATTGAGGCGCGAGAGCGCGGTGTCTTTGCCGGTGACTTCCTGCGTGAGGTAGAACTGCACGACCACGAACACGGTGAGCAGGAAGATGATGCCGAGGATCAGCGTCGACAGCGCGTCGACGAATCCGGGCCAATAGTTCATGCCGATGTCGCGGCGCGCGCGTGCCAGAGCCATGTCGTCCTTACCTGACCGAGGCCCTGAGCGGGCCTACTTGTTGACGTCCTCGCGCACAAGGATTTCGAGCAGCCGGCGGATGTCGCGATGCTGCTGGGCCTGTGAATCGACCCAGTCGCGGATCATCTGCTGCTCCGTGCGCATGTGGTGGAC